>Ga0066368_10000180_pt1 | contig 14499 bp, 13 predicted proteins | sample Knorr_S7_td_NADW_FD_71215 | JGI IMG/M metagenome (GOLD analysis project Ga0066368, IMG submission 71215) | Marine microbial communities from Southern Atlantic Ocean transect - Knorr_S7_td_NADW_ad_2505m_LV_A | ecosystem: Environmental > Aquatic > Marine > Oceanic | place: Southern Atlantic ocean... | reverse complement strand
CCGCCGATGGGCAGTGTCAATCGCAGGACTCGCGCCAGGCGTCAACGTCTAGGTTTTTCTTCAGCGAGTTGAATCCCATGTCCCGGGCCTGGGCGCACCCCAGCAAGATGGCTGTCGAAACGGCAAATAAGCAGAGCAGAAAAGAGCAAATAGTTATGTCCGGAATTATAGCCCCTTGGCTTCAGCTTTTGCCTGCGCCTGCGAATTTGTGTAACATCGCGGAATCAGCGCGTTGGCCGCAAACTAAGGAGTCTTTATGGCATTGCAGATGTACGTTTCGCTCCAGGGCGATAACCGGATCGTCAGGTTCTTGATGGATCCGGAGACCGGCAGTCTGGAGCCCAATGGCGCGGTGGAGATCGACGGCGGCCCGGCGCCCCTGACCTTCAATCCGGACCGCACCGTCATGTACGTCGGGCGGCGGGACGGGCTGCTGCTCTCCAGCTTCGCCATCGACCAGAATAACGGCGATCTCACGCACACGGGGAGCGTGGAGCTTGGAGGCGAACCGTGTTATCTGTCCACCGACCACACCGGCCGGTACGTGCTCTCGGCCTACTACCAGGCCGGGTACTGCGCGGTCCATCCCATCGACGCCGCCGGCGCGGTGGGCGGGGCGGCCACCGAGTGGCTGGAGACGGGCTCGGGGGCCCATTGTTTCATGACCGACCCATCCAACCTGTACGCCTTCTTGCCCCACATCGCCAACGGGTCCGGCGGTATCGCCCGGCTGCCGGTGGACCGTCAAGAGGCGGTGAACGCCATCTACCAGTACCGGTTCGACGCCGCCACCGGACGTCTGACCGCCAACGACCCATTAGAAGTGCCTCAGGGAGAGGAAGTCGGGCCGAGGCATTACCGCTTCCATCCCAGTAAGGACCTGATGTACGTCTCCAACGAGCAGGATGGCAGCGTGACGGTGTACGCGCTGGACACGGCCAAGGGGACGTTGTCGCTGGTGCAGACGATCTCGACTTTGCCCGACAGCTATACGGAAAAGAAACTGTGCTCGCAGATCCAGATGCATCCGGCGGGGGCGCATTTGTACGTGGGGAACCGGGGCCACAACACCATCGCCTCGTTCGCCATCGACTCGGCCACCGGCACGCTGACCGCCAGCGGCTGGACCGAAGTCGACCCGGTGCCACGGGCGTTCAGCCTGGACCCCACTGGGAATTTCTTGTACGTGACCGGGCTCGACACCGGCAACATCATCGGCTTCCGGGTCGACCAGCGGTCCGGCGCGCTAACCCGCCTAGAGACCCACGCCGTGGGCAGTCTGCCCATGTGGGTCTTGATCACGGAGTTGGCTGGGTAGGCTGGAGCTTCAGTCTGCCCGATGGCCCGTACCTGAACCGGCTGTGCCGGCGCCTTAAACTGTCATTCCGAACCTTCCGTGGAAGCAGAGGAATCTCGTTGCCACTTGACCAACACTCTCGCAGAACTAACAGGCCCATCCCCCAACGCCGCCGCCGCTACCGCGCCTGCGCCGTCTCGCCAAAGCGCTCCCAGTGGATGATCTCGTTCATGGCCTTCCGGGGCGTCCCCGGTGGTTTGGGGGTATCGGCCTGGTAGCCGAAGGGCAGCAGGGTGATCAGTTCCATCTGCTCGGGGATACCCAAGAGTTCCTTCACGGCCTTCTGCTGGTCGTCGTCACGCACGCCCACGAAGCACATGCCCACACCCTCCGACCAGGCCATCAGCTCCATCTGCTGCAGCGCCCGGCCGGCGTCCAACTGAGGCCGGGGCGCGTCGTCCATCACCACCGCGATGCATAGCGGCGCCTGCCCCACGAAGGGTCCCTGCTTGGCAATCTCGCCCAGCTTCGCAAGGGTATCCCGGTCCTGGACCACGATGAATCCCCACTTCTGCGTATTACTAGAACTAGGCGACCACCGCGCCGCCTGCAATATCTTCCGCAGTAGGTCTTCGGGGATGGGGTCGGGCTTGTAGTCCCGCACCGTCCGGCGGGATCTTATGGCTTGGTAGACTTCCATTGTTTGTGCTCCGTGTTGGGAGATTTTTTGTTTTTGGCGTCCGGTATTTTACAGCAGGGCGTCGTGTTGTTACAGAGACGCGGCGACTAGGAGATCCTTGGGTTGCCCGAACGCGGAGAGGAATCTTGGTGTTGAGCAGCATTGAGTGTCGCCAAGAGTTACTAATCGGGCATAATACAAAAGGTGGATTCTAGCACCAAAGTAGGTGAAGGAATGGCCTCTGACTCGAACCCTTGAACTAGTCACTACCTCGACCACGAAATAATAGGTTTATCCCGGGAAGACGAGACCCATATTGAGTCGTTGGTCAAGGTCCATGATTGGCGTGTCATGATTCCTTTTGTGTCGTTTCTATCGACTATTGAGTCACACAGCCGAGAATTCAGCGGGGAGAGATTTGACGACACGATAGCAAGGTTATTTGTAAATACGGAACTTACCGAACCTATCCTCCAAGCCATCGGCGATGGCGCATATCTTCTCAATAAATTTTCTTTAGCTTAAATGACCTCAAAGATACTAGAAATCGGGGAAGAGAAACGAGGGGGAATCAAGTTATCATCACCCGAAACTATCGGAGTAATACTATTAACGGCTAACGACCTCGCGACTGAAGGGTCTGGTGGAGGCCCAGACAGTCTCCAAAACCAAGAAGCTTTTATTCGCTTCCCCAGCGTCAGTTCTGGAGAGAACAGATACTCCCGAATAGGCCGATATTTTCAAATATTAGTCGAGATACCTTCTGATCTGAAGCACGATTCAAACTGGATGGATATCACGGAGATTTATCGCAAGTTAATGGGGTTTCAGATTAATCGGCTGTTTGGGTTGGCATTTGGGGTTTACTCCACCTATGGCGCATTGGGTGTGGAATTAAACGAGCGGTGGAGAGGGAAAGACATTCCGCAACCTAACTTAGGGAACTGGATTCTGGATTCATCGAGCTTTCTCAAGAGCACTCGCATTTCACCCACCGATGCTCGCCAACTGATGCTTAAATTCAGCACGAGCCCATCACTATTCGCCAGCGATGAAAGCCAATCAGATGGTGTATTCGATTTTACTCACCTCAAGACATCACCAATTGTTCACTTAGGAGGCTCGAGATTTTGTGTACCCGTACTAGATTACTTAATAGATCGGATGACCATCCGAGCTTATTTTGATATTTTCGATAATTTGGGCTCGATTGATCGAGGTAAGTTTGGAATTTTTTTGGGAACATCGTTGAACGGTACGTTTACAGTTTAATTGGAGATATGCTGGGACCGACCGGCATGTCATCCAGCCGATGGTATACCCCAGACCAATATGTTTGGCAGAAAGGGCTTTCCGGAGGGCCTGACGCAATCATAATTGGGCAAACCGGGAAGTCCTTGGAAGCTATATTCCTAGAGATAAAATCATCGCGACCGCGCAAGCAAACTCAGGTTAGCGGCGATTTGGAGTTGCTGAAAATCGATTGGACCCGCTTTTTGATTGGAAGCCCTAGGGAGCGTAAAGGAGCTCGCCAGCTAGATCAGGCTGTCACAGATTTTCGCAATTCGAAATTCTCGTTGCCGGGAATAGATCAAAATACAGTTGCCACGATCTACCCAATCATAGTCACGCTGGACCAGTGGCCGTTTTCCCTTAAGAATTATCAAGCGTTTGCGGAAGACGTTAGGGCCGAAGGGCTTTTGCGGCAACCGCAGGTGATGCCCATCGATATATGGAGCTGTTTCGATTTCGAGACTCTCTGCTCAAGGGTAATCAGCGGCGGCCAAATTTTTCAGATTGTCAGACATAGGTCACTTGGTGAAGATTATTTGCCACTTTGGTTTCAACTCAACTTAGGGGGAAGCGCACCAGGGCCCAATTCACCTACCCTCGAAAAATCCTGGGACAAGCTAAGAGATGCGATGGTTGCCGATTTAGGCTTGAAAGAAGAATGAAAAAGGCGAAGAAATCCGACCAACCCACCCTCGCGGACCGAGGGAACCAGGGCCGATTCGGGTACTAACTGCCTCGCACCAACTACCCACCACTCACCTTGCCACGCCCAACCGCCCGCCAAACCCGCTCCGGCGTCAACGGCGCATCAATATGCCGCACCCCAGTGCCAGCAAGCGCGTGTAACACCGCGTTGGTTACGGCGGCGGTGGAGGGGACGGTGGAGACGGAGCCGATGCCTTTGGCGCCTAGGGGGTTGGTGGGGGAGATGGTGTTGATGGTGTCTAGGGTTAGGTGGGGCATGTGGATGGCTCGTGGGAGGGCGTAGTCCATGAGGCTGGCGGTTAGAGGTTGGCCGTCGTCGGTGTAAGCGATGCCTTCGGTCAACGCCTGGCCGATGCCCTGGGCGATGCCGCCGTGGATCTGGCCTTCCACGATCATCGGGTTGATGATCTGGCCGCAGTCGTGGACCCCGACGTAGCGCAGTATCTTCACCGCCAAGGTGTCCTGGTCCACCTCGACCACCACGGCGTGAGCCCCGAATGAGACCGGACTCTGCGGCAGGGTGTACTCGTGGAGAAAGTCCAGTCCGGGCTCGATTCCCGCAGGCGCCGATTCCGGGTCGTGGGCCAAGGCCGCCAGTTGTGAGAAGGTTATCTTCTCATCGGGGTTGCGTTGGTTGAGGACCTGTCCCTCTTGAAAGATGATGTCCGTCATTGCGCAGTTCAGCAACTTGGACGCCATGAGGGCCAGCTTCTCCCGCGCCTCTTGAAGCGCCAAGTGCACGGCTGAGCCGCCGATGATCAAGCCCCGGCTGGCGCTGGTGCCGATGCCGTAAGGGAAGATGGAACTGTCGCTGTGCAGCACCCGCACCTGGGCCGGGTCCACCCCAAGAGCGTCGGACGCGATCTGAGCGAAGGTGGTCTCGGTACCCTGGCCGTGGGGCGACACGCCGGTGTAAACATCGACCTGGCCGGACGGACTGATCGTCACCCGGGCGCTTTCGATCCGGTGCTCGCCCCCGGCCCCCGAGGACTTGATGAAGGTCGCCAGTCCGATGCCCAGATACGGCTCGTTGGGTTTCCTCTGCCGCGCCTTTTCCTGCCAGCCGGGGTAGTCGACCAACTCCAGAGCGCGCTCCAAGCCCTGCGCGTAGTCGCCGGAGTCGTACGTGATGCCGGTGCAGGTTGTGTACGGGAAGGCGTCGGCAGGGACGTAATTCCGGCGCCGGACCTCGGCCGGGTCCAGTCCCAGGTCTTTGGCGATCAGGTCTATAGTCCGCTCGATGCAAAAGGCGGCCTCGGGACTGCCGGTGCCGCGGTAGGCGGCGGTGGGGGTCTTGTTGGTAATCACACCCAGAAGCTCGGCGCGGACGGCAGGGACCTGGTAGGGACCGGTGATCCGGCGGGCGGCGTTGAACAGTGGAAAGGGCGACGTGAAATAGAAATAGGCCCCAAGGTCGGCCACGATCTTGACCCGAATCCCCAGAAAGGTGCCGTCGCTCTTGACCGCGGCCTCCACATCCAGGCTCATGCCCCGGCCGTGGTAGGTGAGCAGGTTCTCTTGACGGTCTTCGATCCACTTGACCGGTCTCTCCAACCGCAGCGACAGGTAAGGGATCAGGGCGTCATCAGGGAGCAGGCAATCTTTGATGCCGAAGCTGCCGCCCACATCGGGGGCCACGACCCGGATGGTCTCTTCGGGGCGTTCCAGCATCTGGGCCAGGTAGCGCTTGACCTGATGGGGCGCTTGGGTCGAGTCCCAGACCGTCAGGAAATCTTCAGCCGGATCATAATCGCCGATGACCCCCCGCGTTTCCAAGGGAGACGGAGCGAGGCGCGGGACCCGGTACATCTGCCGCACCACGTGGTCGGCTTGGGCAAATGCCGCTTCGATGTCGCCGCCTTCCTGGACCGACCGCATGGCCACGTTGGTCCCAATGTCCGGGTGAATCACCGGCGTAGCTTCGTCCGCAGCGATATCTGGGTCGATGACCGGGGGAAGGACTTCATAGTCCACGGCCACCAGATCGGCGCCGTCCCTGGCCAGGTAGGGGTCGGTGGCCACCACCACGGCCACGGGCTGGCCGACATAACACACTTTGCCTTGAGCCAAAACGGGGTGTTCCGGGGGATTGAATACCTCGATGGCGCGGTCGCCCATGGCCCTGATGGGAATGTTTGGCAGCGCGCCGGCCAGGTCTTCTCCGGTGAGCACCTCCACCACCCCCGCCAGCTCGCGCGCCGCGGAGACATCGATCGACCGGATGCGGGCGTGGGCGTGGTCGCTGCGGACCACCACGGCGTGGAGCATATCCGGCAGACTGATGTCATTGATGAACCGGCCGTTGCCGGTGATCAGTTTGGCGTCTTCAAACCGCTTGAGCGGCTGACCCAAGTAACTCGTCATCGTCCCCCTGCTGACTGAACGGACCTTTCATTACGTAACATATGCTACGGCTCATGAGACCGGATGATACAAATAGCCGCCGTTCAAATCAATCCAGCGGGCCGATCGCATCTGCCCGAATGCTGAATTACGCCTGATCGCGCTGTGCCTGTGGTAGCCTTGCTTGGTGCAAACTCACGACACTACCCAGACTGTGCCCGGCATCGCCGGCTATCTGGGCCGGCTGAGCGCTGTCTGGCGGCAGGGCGACTTTCGCTGGTATTGGCTGGCCAGCTCCATCCAAGGTCTGGGCCAGAGCACCCAGTTCATGGTCATTGGGTGGCTGGTCCTGGAGATCACTGGGTCGTCGGCCCAACTGGGTCTGGTCATCTCCCTCTACGGCGTGCCCAACGTTTCCTTTTTGCTGGTGGCCGGGGTAGTCGCCGACCGGTTCGACCGCCGGCACATAATGATGCTGACCCAGTTAGTTGTTGGCGGAATCATCACGGCGCTGGCGGTATTGACCATCACCGCCCAGGTGTCCACCTGGCACATTTACGTGGCTGCGGTGCTCATGGGGGTTTTTCAGTCGTTGAGCATGCCGGCCAGGATGACCATCATCGGCGACCTCGTCGACCAGCCTTCCGTATTGAACGCCGTTGCCATGCAGAACATGGCCGTCCACGCCGGACGCATGATTGGCCCCCCGGTGGCCGGGGTAATCATCGAGGTGTGGAGCGTGGGCGTCAGCCTGGCTTTCATCGCGGGATGCTACGTGCTCAGCGTGCTCTTGGTTGGTAAGATCGGTCCCATCAGCCGGTCCGTGGCCCCCGCGGCCCAGTCGGTGTTCCGGAACTTCGCCGACGGCGTGGTCTACATCAAGAACAATCCCACGGTCCTCACGGTGATCGTCATCACCTGCGCCTTCGGTGGGTTCGGCATGTCGCACATGCAGGTGGTCCCGGCCATGGCCAAAGATGTCTTAGGGACCGGCGCTGGTGAGATCGGGCTGCTATTCCTGGGCTCGGCCATCGGGTCGCTGGCGGGCAGCATGATCCTGCCGGCCATCCCCAGGGCCTACGTCTATCGAGCCTTGCTGTTGAGCCTGCTGATATTCACGGTGTTCCTCACGCTCTTTGCCTGGTCAGACTGGTTCTGGGTTACCTTCGTATTTTTCAGTCTTGTTGGTGTGGTCGGAGTGGGCATGGTCTGGCCGCTGGCCACGACCATGGTCCAGATCGAGACGACCGCCGAGGTGCGGGGCCGGGTGATGGGGATGCTTCAGTTCACGCCAGGATTCCACTTTCTGGGAGCTTTCCCCTTGGCTTTGGCCGCCGGGCAGTTCGGTTGGGAGGTGGCCATCACGGGGGCGGTCGGCCTCAGTCTGGCGACGACCGTCTGGTTCGCCTTCGTGCGGCGCGGAGCGCCCAAAACGGGCCGCCAAGAGGCTGCGGCCGCTTAGTCGTTGGCTTGAATCCAATCGGTCACTGGTTCTAAAAAGGCAGTGGCGCGCTTGGGTTACCGTGTCGCCCAACCCCCATTCCAATTACTGATTTCGTAGCATTTGGAAGCAAAGGTTGTGGTTGATTGGTATTTTGTCTTGTATTACAATCTCACTTCCCCACAATAATGCAATTGACAAGCGAGAATTTGGCACCTGGTGGTGCGGCAAAAGCCTTCTGCCGTAACTTCCGGACCGGGTCCGCCAAGGAACGGAGCAAGCCAATGGGCCTAACAGAATGGGTTGCCATCGGGTTCGCATCTGGTTTCGCCATCGGCGCCGCCGCAGTCAAGCTCGGTCTGTGGTATTGGTTGATCCTGCGCTGGAACGAGGAACCGCCGGAGTCACCGGCCGGTGATGCGGTCCCCATCCCACTGAAGTTCCGGCGGCTGCCGCCCTCGCGTTAACGCCTGCGGCGAGCAGGGGAGATGTTTCTATTACCCTATCGCCATGTCCCCTCGGCGAAAATATCATCTTCGAACTCAAGCCGCCGACCCGCTATCGAACTGCACCAGGATACCGTCCGGGTCCAACGCGTAGAAGGCGGTCAGATTCCCCTGGGCGTTCTTGAAGGCGTCGATGCCGCCCGGGATATCCACCCCCTTGGCCACCAGCTCATCGGCCAGGCGGGGCAGGTCGTCCACCGTGAAAGAGAAGTGGCTGACTCCCACCTGGTCCAACTTGATGGGGTCGCCGTCGGGTTGGTCTCCGGGGTGGCAGGTCATCACCAGGTAGGGCTCGGTGCCTTCACCCCAACCCAGGTGGACCACGCGGCGGGTGGCGCGGCGGTGCTTGTAGGTGTGGGCGCGGGAGCCGGTGCTAGTGTCCTGGACCGCGTCCATGGTCACCGTCATATCCAGGATGTCCCGGTAGAACTCCAGGGACCTATCCAGGTCCCGGACGCAGACCGCGATGTGGGAAATTGCTTTGGCTTTCATGTTTGTGCCTCCGCCGCCAGAGATTTATAACGGCTGGTTTCTGGGCGGTTTTGATGGGGTCGGAAGTCGCCGCATTATACAATGGCGATCGTCGTACGAGAGGTGACTCCCCTTTACGGCCGGGTGAACGACCGTATTCCTTGAAGCTGGCCGGCGATGGATCTTGAGAGACGAGAAATACCCCAAACCTGATTTCAGGTTTGGGGTATTTCTTACACACTATTTCACAACCTTTGCGGTCGTCCCTTGGAATGTGCGGGTTTACTTCAGTTCGATGAGCAAAGCGTGGGAGCCACCGGTCCCGACGTCTTTCGCCGCGTGTTCCACGGCGTCCAAATAAAAGGTCTCTCCCGCTTTAACCGCCACGAGGACGGTGGTGCCGTCCGGGCCCGTGAGGTCCCATGTGTGATCCGTGATCGCGTAACCGACCATGTTGGGATGGCCATGCATGTCTGAAGTTCCACCTGGCTCGGCCCGGGTATCCAACACCCTGACGTGGTCATTTTCCAAGACCACCTTGTAAACGTGGGGTGCTACCTGTACTGCGTCTCCGGCCATTGTTGTCTCTTTGAGTTATGTTTCGAATTGTCTGGGGTCGCGTTGTTCTTGGATGAGCGATCATGCCAATAGATTCGTTCGGCTGATGCGTGCCGGGTGGAGCCGTAGCCGTAATGATGTCGCTCAGCGTTTCACGATCCGACCATCATCGAACCGTAGCGCACTCCACACAGTGTAGGTAATCGCTTTCCCTGGATGTCTGAGCGGTTTTGATTGGAATCGAAGATGCCGCATAATACGATTTCAGTTAATCATAAAACATTAGGTATATCGACTTGGGGTACCTGGTGGAAGGGTACGCGGGCGCGCACGAATTCAGATGATGGATAAGTATGCCCAAAAACGACGCAGATATAGTTAGGACTAGCGAGTTGATCGCCCGGGCCCATGAAGTGGCCTCCAAGCTCAAAGATCGAGCCCGTGCCATCGACCAGGCCAGAGAGATTCCGATTGAATCGGTGAATGACCTGCACGAATCGGGGCTGCTGGCCATGAGCATACCGCGGGCGTCGGGCGGGACAGAAGCCGATTTGGTCACCGTCGTGTCAGTCTATGAGATATTGGCGAAGGCTTGCGCCTCAACCACCTGGTGTTTGGTCAATCATGTTGCGGCCTGCGATATCCTGCAGCGGTCCTTGGGCGGTGCGTCAGGGCTTTACCTGCGTGCTGTGGTAGAAGATGGAGCGGCGCTTGGGTTTGGCGCGCTGCCCTCTGAAGCCGAAACGAAGGAGTCGGACGGAGGCTACATAATCACCGGACGTTGGCCGTTCATCAGTTTTTCCTACCGCTGCCGGTGGGTCCTGTTAATCACCCGCATCCAGGGCTCGCCCGCCGGCCAAAGCCCCACCGGTCCGGACGGCCGATGTTTGATCGTGCCGTTGGCCAAGGACGGGGTCCGAATCGAAGACACCTGGAAGGCGATGTCCCTCCGCGGGACTATGAGCAACGACGTGGTGCTGGACCATGTCTTCTTCCCCGAAGAACAGGCCCCTGTGTTCACCCGCCCATCTCCGGGTGAGACATCGATCGAATCCGCTCCCGCAGCCTTGCGGGCCGCCGGCCTAGCGTCGGGGAGGCTAGTAACGGGACCGATCATGCTTGGGGTTGCCCAGGCTGCTTTGGATAGCACCATCGAGTTCGCAGTGGACCGCGACATGACTTTGGGAGGCAGCCCGAGAACCAAGATGCCTGGCAACCAGTTTGCGGTGGCCGATGCGGCCATGTATATCGAGTCGGCGCGCGCTCTTCTATACCAAGAGGCTCGGTCTGTAACGGCCAAAGCGGAATCGGGAATTCCGTTCACTCCGGACGATTCCATCAGGCTTTCGATGGCCGGTCTAGTCGCCACCCAGAACGCCCAATCAGCGGTCGACCGGTTATTCGCGATCAGAGGCGCTCATGGATTGTATGAAGAAGATGAATTTGAGCGGTACTACCGGGACGTACGGATGGGCACTCTGGTGGCCAACCAGACCCCCGATCTGGTGCGGGAGTGGCTGGGCAAGCATCTGTTCGGTATCCCGGCCGATGTTCAGCCCAGGTGGGGATAGGACGTAGGCACGTTTGGGAGCGATGTTGAACTCATACCAACTACCAGAAGACAGACGTTGCCAGGTCTGCGATGCGCGTATGCCGGACCCGGCTGGTTGGCTGTGCCCGTCTTGCGGCGCTTCCCAGACTCCGGCGCGTAGGGCTGGGGGAATCCGGGGTTTCCTGGGGGAAGTAAACCAACTAAAACCATTTGTGACCTTCGCAGTGGTCTTGATCGTCGTGGTGGTCGCCATGTTCGCCGCTGGATGGGGCCATTGTGGGGGCCGAGATGATGCGGCTGTGGCAGGTGGCCGATGAGTTTGCGCCGAGCGAATCTTGTAGAAACGAGGATACGTGAAAAAGCGATTCGTTAAGAGCAGGAAGAAATGGATTTTTGGGGTCGCGGGCGGGCTGGCGGAATACTTTGGCGTCTCGCCGACACTCGTACGGATGGCGTTTGCCGTCGGGGCGGCTTTCTCGACGCTCGGCCTCGTGGCCTACATAATCTTGGTCGTGTGGATGCCCAAGCCGCCCGCGGACGGGGAGTGATCGAGTTTGGTGACGAAACGGGCGGCAGCAAGTTTTCTCATCACCGCCTCTATTCTTCCAACCCCACGAACATAACGGTACTCGGCTCAATCACCCACCCAGCGTGGCCCTTGCTGTCCATGTCGTCTAGGAGTACCGCAACCCCCGGTTCTAATCTCAGTACTTGACCGTCGCTAGCACCGAACTCCCACATTCCGGACAAAAGTACGAACCACTGCTTCCGAGGTGTCGGATGAAAATCATTAAAAAACACACTGTGGTAATTGGAAAAGAACAATTCTGTGGTTGGCTGAGGCGTCGACATCTGTGCCGGTGCGCCACCGGGCACGACCTTCCCTTCCGCCAACTCAACCTCCACGTCCTCAAAATGCGTCTCGCCGTCGGAGTCTGCGTATAAGCGGGTGTACTTCATCTGCCCTCCATCGCGCTGCCGTTCGTAATCGTGGCCGTCAAGAATATACGACCCATGAAAACATGACGTAAAAATACATAGGGCTTTCCTACTCCTATCAAATAACGATTAATGGTTTCATGGGCGCGAAGATATTGTGTTGCTAAGTTAAGCACGAGATTTCAGGTATGCGGTCTTTCCTACATCATATTCTCCAACCATTGCGGTTGGCGCTGGGACAGAGCCGAGGTTACTTGAGTTGCATGAGCAAACCGTGGGAATGACCGGCCCCGGCGTCCTTGGCGGAGTGGTCTACCGCGTCTAAGTAGAAGGCCTCTCCGGCTTTGGCCCAAAAACGAAAGCCCCCGAACAATGTCAGGGGCTTTCGGCAGTTGCTCGCTCGAGTTGTTGGGACTAATCCGCCGGTGACATGCCTGGGATTCCGGCCACGACCGGCTTGACCGCATCCTCCTCTAACTCAGCCTGACTCTCCCGCATCTTGGAGGGCATGGCGACTAAGGCAATCACGACGGAGAGCGCAACGATGCCCATACCAGCCAAAATCCCCACACTCATAGCGTCGACGAACGATTCGTTGGCCAACGTGGCAACTGTTTGGGCTACGTCAGCCGGTAATTGGCTGGCAACCGCATTTAAAGAACCTAGGCTATCGCCCAGCGTGGCAACCGCGTCGGCCGGGACCAAGCCCTCCAATCCGCTGGTGACCCGGTCACGGTACACTCCCGTGACTACGCTCCCCAAGACCGCGACACCCAAGGCGAACCCGAATCTCGGCTGGTGTCATTCATCGCCGAGCCCAGCCCAGCGTCTTCCACCGGCACCGCGGCCATTATGGTGTCGGTTTCGGTTGGCATCACCAGTCCCATACCCAACCCGAATAGGGCTAGTCCGATAGCGGGTATGGCGTAGGACGAGTCAACCTGAATCTGCGTCAGAGCCCCCATACCGGCCATCACGACTAACCCGCCGGCGATCGTCAGGACCTTCGGCCCGAATTTGGGACCGAACTTGGATGCCATCCCGGCGCCGATCATCATCGTTCCGGCCACGGGCATGATGAACAAGCCGGCGGTCAGGGCGGTCCTGCCTTGGACCAATTGGAAGTATTGTGTCAGGAAGAAGGAAACTCCCGCCATCGCCAAGATCAAAACCATCATCACGAAGAACGGACCGGTGAAGTCGGCTTGCTTCAGGTAGCGCAGTGGCAACATAGGGTATGCGCTTCGGGCTTCGACCAGCGCAAATGCTGCTAACAAAACTCCGCCGATCGCGAAGGCCCCCAGGATCTCCGCAGATAACCAACCGGCTTCGCCGCCTTGAATGATGCCATAGACCGCTGTCAGAAGCCCGCCGGTGACCAGGACGGCGCCGGGGACATCCAAGGTACGTTCACGGGAGTCTTTGGATTCAGGGACGATCCGGAGGCCCGCCAAGATCAGAGCGACCACCGGAATGTGCAGCCAGAAGACCGCTTCCCAACCCACTTCGTCAACCAAGAACCCGCCGAGCGCCGGTCCGGCCACGGCCGCCAGCGCCCCAACCATCGCCCAGATTGCGATGGCCTTGGCGCGCTCTTGGCGCTCAAAGACATTGGAGATAATGGACAGTGTGGCCGGCAATATGAACGCTGCGCCCACGCCCTGGAGGCCCCGCATCGCGATCAATGTGTTTGTATCTTGTGCGAAGGAAGCCGCCAAAGAAGCCGCTCCGAAGACGATCAGCCCCATGGTTAGGGCTTTTTTTCGCCCGTAGCGGTCGCCGACTTGCCCTCAACGGCCTTGTCGGTGCTATCCCGAGGTTTCGTTAACGCCGGGGTGTATTCAACGGAATTCTGAAACTGGCGTACCTGTTCGCAACGCCGGCACGTGCCTTCGCTAATCGGGCCGTTTGGGACCGCGATTACCCAATGGTGGGCGCAATGCGCGTGGACGTACTCGGCGACCTTGTCTTGATTCTCCGGCAAAGGCGCGACGCCTCGATATACCCAATCCTGGGCTGTCTTGAGCGGTACGTCTAGTTCAAGGGCGAAGTCTCGCACGGTCAGTCCCTGTACGGATAGCCAATGTTTCAAATCCACCATGCGGTCAGTTTACTACGGATCTTACGTCGGCGCGCCCACGGATGAATTTAATCAAAAAAATGGGCCATGCTTTAATGTCTTCTTAACCGCGCGGGAGGCGAACGGGTTCTCACGCCTGATTACCAGTTGGAGGGCATGAAAACTACCAAGCTATTTACCTAGCACTTTCATACCCGTGAGTTCTCAGTAGTTAAGGCAGTCGTGCTTTAATGGTGTGGGTACGGTGCCGATCGCTGCGGCGTTGCGCAACAAAAAGGGGCCGACCGAAGCTAGCCCCCGTTGTTCGCCGGTCGCTACCTTCTAAGGTGAGTTCTCGGAGCTCAATTCGTAGTGTTCCAAGGTAGGAGTCCCGGCCAAGACGCTAGCAAGCTTCCCCATTTGCTCTTGGTAGTAGCCGCCGCTAGATTCTCCTGCCAACATATCCGTTTCCGTTTCCCATACGGAGATAGCCAGTGCCTGGCCGCTGCCGGCATCGGTCATCAGGTAGCTACCTTGATATCCCTTCAGAGCCTTTTGGGCCGGAACCACAGAGTTGTTAAAGACTGTAGGCGTTCAGCGATAATGGGACACTTTTAGGGGGATAAAAACATGAGGGTGGTGGTGTGTATGGACTC
>Ga0066368_10000178_pt1 | contig 14505 bp, 9 predicted proteins | sample Knorr_S7_td_NADW_FD_71215 | JGI IMG/M metagenome (GOLD analysis project Ga0066368, IMG submission 71215) | Marine microbial communities from Southern Atlantic Ocean transect - Knorr_S7_td_NADW_ad_2505m_LV_A | ecosystem: Environmental > Aquatic > Marine > Oceanic | place: Southern Atlantic ocean... | reverse complement strand
ATTCCTATTACTTACTTATATATTCATTACAGCGTCCGTATTTGGTCAAGGGATAACGTTTATTGATGCTTCACAAAAACAGGGTCTTATTTTTAAACATGACCATGGTGGCAGTGGAATAAAATATTATGTAGAAACCATGGGTTCCGGTGTTTGTTTGTTGGATTATGACAATGATGGTGATCTGGATATTTATTTTGCTCAGGGAGCATCTCTTCCTGGGTGGAAGGGTTCAAAAGAATTGATAAATCGCCTATTTCAAAATAATGGCGGGGAATGGACTGATGTTACTAAAAAAGCCGGTGTAGGTGATCCATCTTACAGTATAGGATGTGCCTGCGGTGATATAGATAACGATGGAGATATTGACCTGTATGTAACCAACTTCGGGAATGATACATTTTATCGTAATGAGGGGAATGGTACTTTTTTTGAGGCCACCCAATCCACTGGATTCAACAATATAAAATGGGGTTCAAGCGCTGCTTTTTTTGATGGAGATCTTGATGGATGGTTAGACTTGTATGTCACTAATTATGTGGAATATACTGTTGATAAAAATCCTTGGTGCGGAGATCAGCATAGTGGTAGGCGGGCATACTGTGACCCGGATGTGTTTCAAGGGATTTCAGATAAATTTTTCCATAATAATGGAGATGGAACATTTACTGATTGGACTGATAAATCCGGGATCGGAAAGAATCAAGGTAAGGGGCTAGGCATTGTGCCGGGGGATTATGATAATGACGGCGATATGGATCTTTATGTTGCCAATGATAAAGTAATGAACCTGCTTTATAATAATAATGGCAAGGCCGTCTTTTCAGAGGAAGCCTTGTTTTCTGGTGTGGGATACAATGAGAATGGTCGGGCCGAAGCTGGGATGGGTGTAGATTTTGGAGATATCAATCAGGACGGCTGGCCCGATTTATTTGTTACCAATTTCAGTGGAGAGTCCAATACTCTTTATTTGAATGATCAAAATGGGTCCTTTACAGATAAGACATTTTCTTTCGGTCTTGGACAGCCCAGCTTAGATCTATTGGGTTTTGGCACTAAGTTTGTCGATTTCAATTTAGATGGCTGGCTAGATATATTTATTGTGAATGGGCATGTAATTGATAATATCGCCGAGTTTAATAAAGGTTATACCCATGCGCAGAAAAAGCAGTTATTTATAAACCAGACTGACGGTACTTTTAAAGAATTAGAAAATGCCGGTGATATACGCAATAAAAGTGTGGGCCGTGGCGCTGCATTTGGTGACATAGATAATGATGGTGACATGGACATTGTTATTTCAAACAATAACAGTAATTCAAATCTTTTGATCAATTTATCCAAGCCAGGTAATAATTGGATCAATGTTGAATTGGAAGGTGTCACTTGCAATCGTGACGCGATTGGCTCAAAACTAGAATTAAAATCAAAAAGCGGTACACAGGTGGCATGGGTAAATCCAGGTGCAAGTTATCTTGCCTCCAATGATAAAAGAATTCTGTTTGGTCTAAGCAAAGATATGTACGTGGATAATCTGATAATCCATTGGCCAGATGGCCAAAAAGAATCATTTAATAATCTGGAGGTCAATATATTTTACCACATAAGGCAAGGGAGCGGGATATCTATTATAAGCCATTGATCATTATCATGCTCCAGTGCATATTTCTTTATGCACAGGCCTCACAACTTGATCAAGCTAAGAAGGCATTGGAGGAACGCAAACCGCATGATGCTTATGCCATTTTCCAGGCAATAGTGGAATCAGACCCGGATAATTTCGAAGCTCATAATGGAATGGCCAAAGCGTTGGATTACAGTGGGGATCCGCAAGGTGCACTCATGGCCTATAATAATAGTTTGAACATTCAACCCGATCAACCAGAAGTATGGTTAAATATTGGCAATCTGTACTATAGCGGTAAAGATTTAAATAATGCTGCCAATGCTTATAAAAAAGCCATTGATCTGGATCCTCAATTTGGCCGGGCTTATAATAATCTGGCCACCGTTTACAGGGATGAGGAAAATTATCCTTCTGCAATTGAAATGTTTAAAAATGCAGTTGAATCTGATCCAGATTATGCTCGGGGATATCGGAACCTGGGGGATATATATACACTAATTGAAGATTATGAAAATGCGATTTATTGGTTAAAAAAAGCAACATCAGCGGATCCCGATAATTTATTTGGATGGTACTGGTTGGGGCGAGCCCAACTACGATCCGGGAAAGCTGAAGATGCAATTCAAAATTTTCAACGCGTAATCAAACAAAGGTCGGATTTGTTTCAGGTTCATCACAACCTTGGGGAGGCATATTTGGCTACCTATAATTTTGAGGGTGCTATTGATCACATGAACACTGCTATTAGTCTAAACCCGAATGGCACAATATTTTATGTTACTTTAAATAAAATATACCAAAAATTGGGTCAGAATGAATTAGCGATGTCTGTTTTAGAAAAAGCACTGGATCGAAACCCCGCCCAAAGTCAGATTTACATTGAAAGGGGAGATATACATAAAGCACACCAAAGAATGGACGAAGCACTAGCAGATTACAGTCAGGCTGTACTTTATGATCCCCGTTCATGGGAGGGGTACTATAAAAAAGGGGTCTCCTTGTATTATCAAAGCCGATTGGACGAAGCCCAAAAAGAGTTAAAAACCGCTTTGGTATGGAATGAAATGTCTGCCAGTATTTACCATTTTTTAGGTTTGGTTTCTTTAGCAAAAAATAAACCGGTTAAAGCGCAGGAATATTTAATCCAGGGAACGATTCTAGATTCGACCAGCGCTGATCAATGGTTCCATTTAGGCCAATCCTATATGCGGCAGAAAAAATGGGAGGATGCATTACGCAGTTTGGATAAGTCTCACCAACTGGACAATCAGAATTCCGAAACACTATATAACTTGGGTCAGGTATATAAAAAATTAGACAGAAGCCAGTTATCACGGTTTTATTTAATGGAATTTAAAAAACAGTCTGACTATGAAAAAACCCGCGGGAATCTGTTAAACCAATTACAGATACGTCCGAATGATTTAGATTTAATTAGGAAATTAGCCTATCTGTATGAAGAAAATGGACGAGTGGATAAAGCTATGGTTGTGTGGTACAAAGGGCTTTATTTTGGAGATAGTACCGCCGTTGTAGAAATGGAGAGAATAAAAGGAACAACATCCCGGCCATGATCAAGTATCTTATTGGTATTCAGGTTGCGACAGCCGTATATCTACAGTTTTTTCAGGCGGACGAAATTTTTGCACCTATTCTTGTATTAATCCACATTATTGCAGGGATCCTTGTTCCAATTGTCTATTATGGGAAACCAGGTATACAGGATAATAAAAATCAACCGGTAATAATTACATTTGTTTTTGTTCTAGTCACTGGTGTTGGTTTAATGGTAACGGGTGTCACGGGGTTTGGTCAACTTATTTTAGGGTTCCATATTATTGCTTCGCTTATCTTTGTTATATTTGCTTTCCAATTGCTTTCTTTTGATTTTATTAGGTTCATCCTTGTAACTGGTGCTTTATTGATTATAATGGTCATTGCTGGGGTAAAGGATTGGAGCACAACAGATCAGGAACATAAAATTGCTGATTTTTTTCCCTCGCCCGGGTCAACGCAATCTGGAAATTATATTACAGCCGCAAAAATTAATCGTTCGGCCCGTTGTGGGACTTCCGGATGTCATCCTGATATTTATCAGCAATGGTCACAGTCTGCTCACCGCTTTTCTTCTTTTAATAATCCTTTTTACAAAGCATCGGTGGACTATTTGCTTTCCACTAGTGATACTACCACCGTTCGATGGTGTGGCAGCTGCCATGACCCTGTAATGCTGTATTCTGGGTTAATGGTTGGTACACCTGATGTTAATCTACCGGAAGCTAATTCAGGTATAACATGTGAAATATGCCATGGGATAATTGATATTCCTGATATTACTGGCAATGCAAACTATGTTTTAAATACACCGATTGAATATCCTTTTTCTCATTCGAAAGGCATGTTAGCGGCGGTGAACCGCATGTTGATTCGTTTGAAACCAGAAGCCCATCGTAAGGCGATGCTTCAACCACTGCATAAATCAGAAACGTTTTGTGCCACTTGTCACAAAGTGAGTCTTGATGTACCGATTAATCATTATAAATGGTTGCGGGGTCAGGATGAATACGATGCTTGGCAAGCTAGCGGCGTAAGTTACAATGCCGTGGCTTCATTTTATAATCCACCGAAATCTCTTACTTGCCAGAGCTGCCATATGGCCCGGGAAAAATCAAGTGACCGCGGGAATGATTATCAAAAAGTATTTGGCCATTTTTTCCCCGCAGCCAATACAGCCTTGCCGTCACTAATTGAATCAAAGAATGATGAATGGTTAAATCGTACAAGTCAATTTTTACAAGATGACCGCATTAACATTGATATTTTTGGTGCAATAATTGATTCCAAATTAATTGCTCCTCTTGGAGATCAACTGCAAGTTAAACCGGGTCAGCAAGTTCGTTTTGAAGTTATAGTAAGAACGAAAAAGATTGGACACACATTTCCCGGCGGCACGATTGATTCAAATGAGCCCTGGCTGGAAATCATTGGTACCAATGAAAATGGAGACACTTTTTTTAGTAGTGGTGCAATTCAGTCCGACAAATCGGTCGACCCAGCAGCGCATTTTTTCCGGGGCATACTTCTGGATGGTGAAGGAAAGTTCATCCAGAAGCGCAACCCGCATGAATGGAGGACAACCCTGTATAATAATTCGATTCCACCAGGTTCTGCTGATGTGATCCACTTTGTTTGGACAGTGCCCGAGGATTTTAATAGCCAAATAAAGCTTATAGCAAAAGTGAATTATCGCAAATTCAACCGCAGTATTACAATACATTCATTGGAAAATCCTATAGAGTTACCTATCGTTAAAATGGCTGAAGATCATCTGACTATTTCTGCAATTGGGCAGACCAAATTTGCAGAGAATTCCGGGCTCAGATTTAATGACTACGGGATTGCCCTTCTTAGACAAAATAACCTCGAAGGGGCGCGACTCGCATTTGTACAGGTTACTAGGTTAATGCCGGGATATGCCGACGGATTTGTTAACTTAGCCAGAGTATTAATTAAAACGGGGGAATTCGAAGATGCTGAGTACCAATTAAATACCGCTCTCGAATTAAAACCAGGATTTCCCAAAGCTAAATATTTTCAAGCTTTAATTGCCAAAACAAAAGGAGATTACAAGCAAGCACTTACATTGTTTGCAGAAGTCCGATTGACAAATCCCAATGACAGAGTCATGCTGAGGCACTTTGGACAAACCCATTTTTTTGCAGAAAACTGGGAAAAGGCGAAATTAGTTTATAGTGATGTGTTGAGAATTGATCCTGAAGATGCAGAGGCCCATTATAACCTGATGTTATTAAACCGCAAATTGGTGGATTTAGGTCAAGCAAAATATCACAGCGAAAAATATTTAAAATATAAACCGGATGAGCAAGCTCGGTCGATCAGTCAAATTACCAGACTGAGATTCCCTCACGCTAACAACGAAGCACAGCTGGTTCATTCCCATGTATTAAGTATGTAATTTTTTAGCAGGTGAACAAACTATTTCAAATTCTGAGATTAACAATTTCTATAATATTTATCAAAGGCCACCGGAAAACTTTTCTATCTGAAGTTTTTTTTTATGGGTTAAGCACTTAAATTCGCTGCTTATTTACTGCATATGACTTACAATATAATTAAAGAAAATTTTTCAACCAAAAAACCTGTTTTATTGGATGGTGGGGTTGGAACGGAAGTACTTCGCCGTGGTATCCGCTGGCGTCAGCATGGGATCAAAGATGCACCAGATGTTATTCGTGATATACATATTGACTATTTGGAGGCTGGAGTTGATGTTCTCACCACGCACACTTTCAATTTGACCAAGCGTAACTTTATCAATTTCTTCCGGGATGCAGATCATATGGATTTAATCGGTGCTCCCGGCCTGCCTACAAGAGCGATGGAATTATGCAGTACCGCAGTGTCTTTGGCAAAAGAAGCATTAACGCATACTGGTAAGGCACAAACTGTTCCACTTGCCGGTTCCATTTCACCTGTCATGCATTTATTCCGCCCTGATTTGTCACCGCCTGAAAACGATTGCCTAACTCACCATAAAGAATGCGTAAAAATCCTGTCAGACTGTGGTGTTGATCTTATCTTTTTTGAAGGTATGAATAACACCAGAGAAGCACAGATGGCCCTTCAAGCGGCCATAGGGTTTGATTTACCTGTGTGGATGAGTTTTGTTCCCGGAGTAGATGGAAATTTATTAAATGGTGAATCACTAAAAGATGCAGCCGATCTTGCCCGCGAAAAAGGTGCTGAAGCTGTATTAGTTTCCGCTGGAAGCATACCCATGATAACAAGAAGCCTTCCCAATATTATTAATGGATCACCCTGTGGTGCCAAGGCAATTATAGGCAGATACAGTCCACCAAGTTGGAAGCCTGACTTTTATCCGCGCTTTGAAGACACAAATGAAATATCGCCGGAAAAATATGCTCAGCAGGTTAATAACTGGTTGGATCAGGGTGTACACATCGTAGGTGGTTCCAGTGGCACTACACCTGAACATATCCGTGCTGTGCGGAAAATAATAGGTTAAAATCATGAGCTATAAAGAATTAAAAAACAAGATAGATTCTAAGCAAGTAACAATTCTTGATGGCGGTATTGGAACAGAAATTTTACGTCGTGGATATACTTGGGCTAGTCATCAATTAAAGAGTGAACCAGAATTAAATTTAGAGATTCATCAAGATTATATAAGTGCTGGTGCAGACGTGATTACTACCAACACCTTCCAACTCAGTAAACGTAGCTTTCGAAATCATTTCGCTAATAATGAACACCTGGAAGCAATTGGTGCTAGGGGGCTATTGAATCGGGCTGGCGAATTAATTCGGGAATCAGTTGCCTTGGCAGATAACGCGCGCAGCTCAATTGATCATAATAATATTCTGATTGCTGCTTCCATTACTACTTTGGAGTGGTGTTTTCGGCCGGATCGCAGTCCGGATGTCGAAGAAATATATGACGAATATTTAGAGGAATTGACAGACTATGCTGAAGCCGGCGCGGATATTTTCTTGTTTGAAACATTCAATTCAACCCCGGAAGCGGAGGTGGCAATCAAGGCTGCAAAAGAAGTAGGCAAGCCAGCTTGGGTCGCCTTTGTTCCCTATCAGGATGGCCGCCTCCTGGGAGGCCAGTCCATGGCAGAGGTTGTAGATGCTATGTCCCGCAATGAACCGGACGTATTGTTATTAAACTGTGCTCCGCCCGATCATGTTACCGCAGGTTTGGAGCAACTGGCACCATTATGGGACAAAGCTTTAGGCGTCTATGCCCATGTAGGAAAATTTAATCCTCCCGAATGGCAGTTCACCGATGAATATAGTGCTGATCAACATCTGCAAGAATGCAAACACTGGCATGATCTTGGTGCGACAGTTATTGGAGGCTGCTGTGGTACAACACCAGACTATATTAAAAAACTATCTCAGTTTTTCAACTAATCCAGACTGAATACTTTTTCCAATAGAATAAGGGAAAAGAACTAGTAAAAGTAGTATCGGTCTTTATTAATAATACTATTTAATGATCTGATAGGCTGCATTGTAGCCATTAGCACCATGTAATCCACCACCTGGATGAGTCCCTGGACCACAAAGATAAAGATTTTCAATAGGTGATTTATATTGTGCTGAGCTTATCGTTGGACGCATAAAAAAGAATTGATCCAATGTCATTTCACCATGGTTAAGGTTTCCTTCAGTTAAACCAAATTTATCTTCCAGATCCTTGGGCGAAAGAACACTAGTATATTCGATCATAGATGAAATTTTAGGGATATAATTTTCTAGAGTCTTAATCACGTTATTTCTTAGTTGTTCTTTCAGATCGTCAGACCAATGTTGGCCACGCAGGTGGTAAGGCGCATATTGCAATGTGGCGGATAGGACATGTTTTCTCTTAGGTGCAAAATCCGAGTTACTCACCGAAGGGAAAGTAAATTCAATGTAAGGCTTTTCAGCAATGCGACCATACTTGGCATCATCAGCGGCTCGTTCCAAATATTCGATGGAAGGACTAATGGAAAAAACAGTATTCATTTGGTCTTCTTTCACGCCTTTAATCTCCGGAAGGCCATTTAATGCAAAGTGAATCCGGGCCACGCTGCCGCGGTATTTGATATTTCGGAGTTGGGTATAAAAAGTAGGATTTAGTTCTGATGGACCAACCAGGTTTATAAATGTATTATGTGGATCCAAACCAGAAATAACCTGTTTTGCTTCAATGATTCCTTCATCGTTTAATGTGATACCACTGCACACCGCATTTGCTACGTTGATAGAATGGACAACTGCATTCCTTCGGACTTCAACACCATTAGCTACAGCGGATCTTAATAGGGCATTGGCCAGGTTTTGTATACCACCTTTTACAAACTGTGCATGATGAAAAACGCCATTGGCGTGTACATGTTGGTGGAGCAAGTTATAGCCTGTAGCCGCAGAAAATGGCCCTAAGGTAATGTGGTTTATGCCAGCAGTAGAAACAGCGCCCCGAAGTAATTCGGATTCGAACCACTCATCCATGAGTTCCGGCATCATCATTGGTACCACGCGCATAAAATCAACCAGACCACGGGTGCCATGCTTTTTTATGGGCTTTAACATAGATCGTAAAGATAAAACTTCCTTCAATCCTAAATCCGGAAGTTTTGGTGGTGTTAATTCATACAGTTTTTCTAAAAACTGAGATAGATTATCAATATAAGTTGCGAATGCCTGCCAGGCTTTGGCATCCTTATCGGAATGATTTGCGATGGATTTAGCAGTTTGATTTGGATCCTGATGAAATAAAATATGCTGGCCGCTTTGGTCCAAGGCGATCCGTACTACATCTGGAGAAACCAATTCCAAACCTTGGGATACCAGATCCAATTGTTTCATAACTCTGGGATCAATCCACTTTACCGTATCGTTTAACATGTTGCATTTATATTTAGGTGCAAATTCAGCTGTAACAGCCATACCGCCCACTTGGTCTTTAGCTTCAAGGACCAATACTTTTTTCCCCGACTTTCCAAGAATGGATGCAGTGACCAAACTGTTCAACCCGCCGCCAACAACTATTATATCATAGTGTACCATTACCAGTCCTTTAGGATCTTTTTTGCTGCCATTTCTCCAGGAGATCCTGTGATTCCTCCGCCAGGGTGCGTACCTGAACCACATTGATAATAATTGGTGATAGGAGTTTTATAATTAGCCCATTTTACTGCAGGTCGTAGAGCAAACAATTGTTGCAAGGTAAGCTCACCATGGAAAATATTTCCTTCCGTCATACCAAATGTAGATTCAATATCAGCCGGCGTGAGCACCTGCCGATGAAGAATAATTTCTTTAATATTGGGTGCATAACGGGCAAGAGCATTGATCACAGCGTCGCCAAAGTCTTCCCGCTTTTGATCATTCCATCCTCCCTTAATGTTGTAGGGTGCATATTGTACAAAGCAGGACATAACATGTTTCCCAGGTGGTGCCATTTCTGGGTCAAGGACTGATGGTATAATAATATCAATATAAGGTGCTTCAGAAAAATTTCCATACTTGGCATCGTCGTAAGCTTTTTCAATATAATCAAAATCTGGACTAATGGAAATGGCACCGCGAAGATGAGGTCCAATACCGGGCAAACAGGTGAATTCAGGAAGTACATCCAGGGCTAGGTTTACTTTACCGGATGAACCGCGAATACGGAAATTTTTGATATCTGTTACAAAATCATTGGGAAGATCGGTTTCATCAACCATTTTCAAAAAAGAAAGTTTTGGGTCTAAACCAGAAATAACTTTATCCGCTTTGTATTCATCCCCGTTTTCAAGGGCAACACCTACAGCCCGTCCATTTTTGACAATCACTTTTTCCACTGGTGCTTCGGTCATTATTTTAGCGCCAAAATGTTCAGCTGAGCGTGCGATGGCCATGCTAACGGCCCCTGTACCACCACGCTGGAATCCCCAGGCTCGAAATGAACCATCAATATCACCCATATAGTGGTGTAGCATTACATAGGCTGAACCAGGTGAGCGAGGTCCCATAAAGGTGCCGATGATCCCACTGGCAGCCATAGTTGCCTTTAGAGGTTCAAATTCGAACCATTCATCTAGAAAGTCCGCCGAACTCATTGTCATTAGTTTGGTAAGATATTCGAATTGTTCATCGGATAAGGTCTTAAAATGGTTCAGCAGTTTTTTCATGGCACTGAGATCAGGAAAGCTGGGACGAATAGCATTGGGAGGAATCGTTTCGAGTATAGGACGGACAGCCATTCCGATCTGGCCCATCAATGGCCCGAACCGCGTGTAAGTTTCAGCATCCCGTGGTGAGTGACGGTACATCTCACGATAGGTTTCATCTGGATCAGCCGTACGAATTAGATAATCATTTTCTAATGGTGTAAATGTGCTTTCCAATGGAAGGAGTTCTAGGCCAAACTTAGGCAGCATCAATTCCCGGATTATGTTGGCTTTTAATAAACTCACCACATAGGAACAGACAGAAAATTTGAAGCCGGGAAAAACTTCTTCTGTAACCGCTGCTCCACCAAGTACGTACCGTCTTTCCAATACGAGCACTTCCTTCCCAGCGCGGGCTAAATAAGCAGCCGCGGTCAGACCGTTATGACCACCACCAATAACGATGGCATCATATTTTTTTATTGTGGGCATGACCGTTTCCTTTCTGGATCAAAAAAGGGAGTATTGACTACTTTGGCAGGGGTAAGTTTTCGAAAATGTTCTACCTTGAGCTCAAATTTTAATTTTGATCCCAATTGAGAAAATTCCGATTTCACATGAGCTAGAGCAATGTAACGTTTTAAGATGGGAGACCAACATCCACTGGTAGCATAACCCACCTGTTCATCACCATGGTATAAGGGGGTACTGGTTCGCCATGCGGTACTAGGAAGACCAGGTGCCAGGCCAGCATCACGATAGAGATTTTCCAGTCCTTCCCATTCAATTTCAATCCCAACTAAATTCCATTTAGGTCCACGTAACAATTCCGCTTTTAAAGCTTTTTTACCGATAAAATCTTTTTTCTTCATTTTTACAGCCCATCCTAACCCAAGCTCGTAGGGTGAAGATTTTCGGGGTTCGATAATAGCATGCCGTGCAGATATATAATCCACATCGAGCAAAATAAGTCCTGCTTCGATGCGGGCCATATCCAATGCCTGGAGACCGGTGGGTGTTATACCATAAGATTTACCCTTATCCATCAATAAGTCCCAAACGGATAGTGCATCCTTCGGGTCCATCCATATTTCATAACCCAAGTCACCGGTGTATCCGGTACGGGAAATAGTAACAGAAATATCATGAAACTGGGTATTCATCATCCAGAAAAATTTGAGACTGTCCAAAGAATCGCTAGCAATGGAATTGAGAATAGCACGAGAATTTGGACCCTGCAAAGCTAAAGCAGCGGTAGTTTTAGAATCATCGGTGATGGTTAAGTTCATTCCTGCTGCATTTTGCTCGATCCATTCCAAGTTCGGCTCGGCACTGGTAATACGAAATTTATCATTAGCTAATCTTTGTACCGTACCATCATCTATCTGTTTCCCATCTTCATCACACCAAGGAGTGTACATAACCTGTCCAACTTTACAGATACCAATATTCCGTGTTACTAGGCGATCAAGAAATTGTTGGGCGTCCGCACCCAATATTATGTATTTATATAATGGAGTAATATCTAGTAAAGCGGCTTTGGTGCGGATGGCAAAGTATTCATTTTCGTGGGTGAGCTCGTAATTGGTTGCTGCAAGATACCCTGACCACCGACGCCACTCCTGAGATTCATTCAATTTAGTTGTGCGCTCGAAAAAAGGTGAAAGGATAAGCTGAGTATGAGCCATGAATTGATTTTTGTAACTCATGATTCAGACCTCAAAAACGGTCGGGTTAAGCAAGTTGGACCACCTGTGCCTTTCAGGGAAATTTCTGATCCGTCATAAATATGCACTTCTACACCTTTTGCTTCTAACTGCTGTTGTATTGTAGGGTTACCTGCAATCATAATACATTTTCTTGGTGCAATCGCTAGAACGTTACATCCCATAGAATTGTATTCCTCATCAGGGACTTCCAAGAGTTCAATCCCTGAATCAATTAAATATTGGCGAAAAAATACGGGAAGGAGCCGCGAGTAAACCAAGTAAAGATCATGATCAATAGGACTAACATTGCTCATAAGGTGTAAGCATTCCATTGGGCCAGTCCAGTGAGGGAGTGGGATTGTTATAACTTTTTCAACTAAGTTGCCTAACAATGTTTTAAACTGGCGTATCCCTTCCGCATTGGAACGATATCCTTCTCCCACCGCAACCATTCTTTCATTGATCCAAACAACGTCACCGCCCTCAAGTGTCCCTGGTGCTTCAATCCGCCCAAGAATTGGTATATCAATTGATTGAAAATAAGTTTCAGAGGCTGATGGCTCAGATAAACGATCTCTTTTCCCCATGTTGCAAAGAATTACCCCGCCGTTAGAAACAATACAGGGATCATGTGTATAAATAGAATCCAGTGTAGTAGAATCATTCCCGGGTAAATAATGAACTTCTGCGCCGGAAGACTCCAATAAGCCTACAAGGGTTTCATAATCCGCCAGTGCTTTGTCAAAATTGGGAACACCTAAATAATTTAGTTGGGATGACTGCTTGTTTAATTTGATTTGGTCTTGGTAGGCATCTTTGGGATGTTTAACTAAAACGCGGCGGATGGGGTCCACCATATTCTGACAACCATAAGAATTAATCAACCGTGCCTCCACACCAATCCACGATCATGTTTGCAATTATTTTTATTGTTTTTAGCACTTCATCAATTTCCACATATTCATTGGCCGCATGTGCAAGATGAAGATCCCCTGGGCCAAAAAGAACGGCGGGAATATGAGCATGATTTGTGAAGAGGCGCAAGTCAGATCCATATGTGACGCCTTCAATAATTGGGGCATCGCCAGTTGATCTAACGATTGCATGAATGAGAGAATTAATCATAGGCTCATCCAGATTAGTTTGTCCCGATTCAAACTGTCCTTCAAACCATTCGATTACAGGTGGATTTTCTTTAAGCCAAGGATCATTATTAGAAATACTATGGATATGTTTTTCAAATGCATTCCGAGCTTTGCGTGCTGTTTCATTGGGAAAAACGCCGAAACGCCCTTCTGCTACAACCGATTCCGGTACTGTAGAATGCCACTGCCCACCTTTAATTGTACCGATGTTAATAGGTGCGACACGGTCTTTGGACTCAAAATAATCTGTATTAAATGAATTATGGCGCTCTTTCTCAAACTTTAAAATAGATTGATGGATCAGGTTAAATTTTTCAATAGCACTTACTCCATCCCAGCGTGTGGCTGCATGGGTGGCACGGCCGGGAACCGTCAGGCGAAAGGTGAGTGCACCGGATTGGATCGGACATATTTTTAAGGATGTTGGTTCAAGAATTACGGCTGCATCAGCAGAATAGCCTTTTACAATATTAGTAAGCGTACCGCAGCCGCCAGATTCTTCTCCGATAACCGATTGAACCATAATATCCCCATTTGGTTTAAACCCTATGTCTTGAAGTGTTTGAATTGCAAATATTCCGGAAGCTAAGCCTGCTTTCATATCACATGAACCCCGTCCGTAAATTTTTCCATCCTTTACAAGACCGGACCAAGGCGATTCGGTCCATGATGTTTCTAAACCTGTAGGCACCACATCCACATGTCCATTCAGGATCAGTGATTTACCATCCCCTTTATTTTTCCAATGTCCCAAAACATTCACACGGGTATCAGGAGAAAATCCATCATCGCTAAATGCAGGGTGGTCTTTTAATTCAACAAACCGAATAACTATCTTTTCTGTATCTAATCCAACAGAGTTTAGTTTATTTTGGATGATTGCTTGAACAGGACCTTCATCATTTGCAAGACTGGGGGACTTGATGAGTGTTTGAATGAAAGTGATAATATCATTCCGGGATGCTTCCACTTTGGATGCGATTTGCTGCTGTAAATCAACCATTCTTTTTCCAGTAATAATACATCGGAAGTCCGGCTAAGATTATCCCTGCTCCAATGGCAGCATCCCTGGGGGCTTCCATGATTGTGTTTATCGTTAAGAAAATTGCAAAAAGAATAAAAGTTATTGGAATCCATGGGTATAGCGGTGTTTTGTACGGTCGCTCCATGTCAGGTTTTTTATTTCGTAAAATGATAACTGCACCAGCGGACATACCATAAAATATCCAGGAAGCAAAAATGATATAGGTGATCAGTTGGTTGAAAGTACCGGTAAAAGTGAGGAGGGAAGCCCACACACATTGGATAATCAATGCATTGGCCGGGGATTTAAAC
>Ga0066368_10000176_pt1 | contig 14572 bp, 10 predicted proteins | sample Knorr_S7_td_NADW_FD_71215 | JGI IMG/M metagenome (GOLD analysis project Ga0066368, IMG submission 71215) | Marine microbial communities from Southern Atlantic Ocean transect - Knorr_S7_td_NADW_ad_2505m_LV_A | ecosystem: Environmental > Aquatic > Marine > Oceanic | place: Southern Atlantic ocean... | reverse complement strand
TCCAGATCAATTCTGTATGTTGTTTCCGGAGTAGTAAAGGATACAATAGTAACAAAAGCGTCTTTATCCTTTCCGGCTCTTATTGATGCGCGATGAAACTCCGGAACAAAAATTCCCCCGGAAAAAGTGCCGTCCTGTTCGAAAACTTTGATCTGATTACTGCCATTGTATAGATAAGTGACATAAAACTTGTCATCGATCTTTACAAAGTTTTCCATCACATTTTTATCCTCTGGGATTACCTCACGCCAATTTATTTTATCAGGATCGTCAAGATTAATTGCCAACAAACGATTCTTATCAGCCCTGTAGTTTGTACGTATATATAGTTCACCATCTATGAAACTTGTATAAAAACGGGCATTGATATCATCTACTATAGTTCTAATAGGCCCATTTTTTTCCATATCCTGAAAAAGAATATCCGATTTGGACCAACCGTACTGTACTGTAAAGATAAGATAGCGTCCCTCGTCGACCTGCTTAACATTAATAAATTGTTCCGGACCGTAACCTTCTCCAAAAATCAGCTTATCTTTGGCATGTTCTGTCCCCAACTCATGGTACATCACTCTAGGACCAATTTTTCGTGATCGCTTAACGTAATAGAAGCCTCTTTGATCATGGGAGAAAGATATAGTACTATATAAAAATCGTGGCAAGCTATCAGGTAAATCGACACCTGAATCCACATCTCGAACACGTATTCTTAATTCATCTTCTCCACCATCACGTTCGTTATATATCATAAGATTGCCCTTTTTATTAAAGGTGACAATAGAGAAACGTGTTGTGTTCTCAGGACTCATACCATGTGGATCCAGCACTATCTCGAAGTCTTCCGAAGGATTAATAGGCATCTTTCGTGTTTCTTCATCTTCAGGCAATGGTCTTCGGAAGATAATCGGCAAATCATCACCCTGACGGCGCATTGAAAAATATTCATAGTTCCCTGCTTCTTTAGGCAATGGAGTCACTGCAATATCCATAAGTTCTCGAAGCCTTTCTTCAACGTAATTACGATGAGGAGTATCACCAACAACCTCCTCAGCATATTTGTTCTGTTTATTTATCCAATTTTGAGTTTCAAGAGTCTTACGATCTTCCAGCCAATGATAGGGATCAGGAATTGATAGCCCATGCATTTCTTCAACAACATCATCGACTCGAGTTTCAGGCGGAAGAGGATAAGGAGAACATGAAACAATAAATGCCGCTAATATTACAGACAAAGATGTCCCTGCTTTATATAGCATGTCCAAATTCTCTGTCCTTACTTCAATACTATCGTAAGAAATAAAGCGTGCTGTCATCACTTTATACCGCGCAGATGTTCAACACTGCCTGTCATTTCCCACCGCATCATGGAGGCGGGTATGAGTCCTACCTGGTTTATTTCATCCATGAATCCTTTTAAAGTAAATGCTTCTCCTAACTCTATTGCCCGGTCGGTCATCAGCGATTCGATTTGGATCTTTCCTACAAGATAGGTTGTCCCATAAGAGGGTTGCTGCAGATACAGGTGCTGTTCAAAAACCACTGTCCTACCATCTTGTCTAAGCCAGTTTCTAGGTGTGTTTCTGGAAGTAAAGTCCACTGCCTGATTAATATCCCATTTGTTGGCGTGCATCATCAAATCACCCAACGCTCGTGCAGCCCGCTGAGCCAGAAGAATATGGAACAATTCTCGTGCCCGAGGGTGATGATCAAACAGCCCCGCGTGCATCATCATTTCTTCCATTCCAGTCGCCAGCCCTTCAGATCGGCTATCCCAGATGTTGTATAACAACGGGTTGCTTCTGATTGGGCTTGAATGAGGTTCATCACGCATACGTGCCAAATCGAACCAGTGGTAAAAATGGGTGCGCATGACCATTGGGTCGTGAAATATCACCTCAGAAAAAAATTCCCTGGGTTCAATAGGGCTGTAAGGACTGATTCGTTCCCTAAGGGCCTGGTCCATATAATCTTCCATGGAGACAATATCCCTATCTTCCAACAGAGAAATAAATTCTGTAACGGACGCATGCGTTTTTTTGTCATATTCTTCTTTACTTGTCATGGGAATCAAAGGGGGAAGATCTTGATTGCGGTGCTCTTCCAGTTTTAGAGAAGAGTGGGCCCGTACCAGCTCTCGGCGCATCATAGTCTCAATCTCTTTCCAGCTGTAAGGTACCAAGTGAACGTTTTTCAGATACCAGTTATAATTGTCGATTCCAATTCCTGATTTGCCTTGTTTGGAAGACAGTTTTGTTTCCAGCCAAGTGATAAAATCATCAGTGGCAATTTTTGCATCATTGATGGCTGCTGTTAATATTTCTGAGGTATCCATAGTTTTATCTAAAAGATCAGCCAATGTTCTGGACTGTGATTCCATTCGATGAATGCCGCCGCGCCACAGATCACGGGCGTTGCCTGTGAGATTGATCTTTGCCTGTACCAGAAATGGAGACACTGTTCGTAACCCTTGAGTAAGTTTTATTATATCGGCATCAGACAGGGGATAATCATATTCCCACAGTTCAATAAGGCCATGCGCGACAGATCCTTCATGGGCTGGTGTATCACTCTGGGAATCCCATATAATGCCATAAAAAGCAGGGCTCCTTTTCCACGGCTTGATCACCCTGTGGTCAAAATCCAGGCCATTCATTTCGGCCAGCACTAGATGATAATCAATGCGGTGGGGAATGGACCAGCCGGTGGTATCAAAATTAGCCAACCGGTTCTTGTATACAGGAAACTCATCATACTGCTTTTTCATCCGTTCATCACTGTAATCGGGGACTCCGTCTGTGAACAAATCTCCTTGAAAGGCACGCCAGTCATGGTATAGCTCCACAAGACTGGAATGACTGTTCATGATACTCACATCACTGCTCTTATTGCAGGTTATGATGGTCCCCAGCATGAGCAGCATAATTTGGACAGCTATGATTTTTTTCATCATTTTTCCCTCTAAGATTATTGTATTTTGCTTAATTCAGCTTCGGCTGCCAAGAATCCATTCGCTTGCCAAGTTTCCTCAGCCACGATTTTCCTAAAAATTTCCAGGGCAGTCTTTCTGTCCCCATTCACCCAATGGAAGTTTGCCATGCCGTATCCAACAGTACACATTTCAAAATCCTTAGCTATATCATAATTGATTGTTTCTGATTCTGTTTTGGTACCGTTGTAGACCAGGATGCACTTATAGTAATTCCCTGAATACCCCATATCCTCTTTGATAGGCTCTACCACTTGTCTGGCTTCATCCGATCGGCCTAATCTTCTGAGACAATTGTGGACCCAGTTCACAGATGCAAGAAGAGATATATTGTCAGCAGAATAATCATAACTTTTTTGAAAAGCTGTCAACGCTTTTTCGAAATCCGCTTTAAGGTAGTAGGTCAAAGCAAGGTAATACCAAATGGCCCAGTTGAGGTTTTCCGTGTACTTCAGATTTTCAGCCTTCACAAAGGTGTGGCGCCTGGCTGTCAGCTCCAGATCGGCAGTGGCACTGTCCAGTTTTCTAAGAGTGATGTACCGCTGCCCCTGTCGTCTCAAAATTTCCGGCGATTCAGGACTGAGCAACAGACATTGTGTGTAAACTTCTACGGCTTCTCTGTACCGCCTTAACCCTTCAAGCACCGATCCTTTCTCCATGAGAGTGGAGAGGTTGTTCGGTTCCGCCGACAGCCTGGTTTCTATTCCCATCAAGAGACTGTCACCGCCGTTGTCAGAATAGAGTTCTGCTCCAAGCATTGAGACTGTTTCCAGCCGCCTCGAATCAGGCGATTGAGTACAAGCAAGAAAAATGCTCAACAACACCAAAAGGTTAAACCGGGATACTTTTCTGGCAATATCAGTCATTGAAAAGTGCACCAAACTCAATTCTGAGGAACAGGAGGAGGACCGTCAGGTATCATTGCCTTGTAGACCTTATCCCCTTTTCTTTCCTTGAACTCAGCTTTTATCTCTTTAACAAGCTGAGGATTTTCAAAGAGATCCACCATGGTCATGCTAAGAGATTTGGCTGCAAAAAGCATCCCCTTGTGACCGATTGACATACCAGTGCAGGCCACAACCGCCCAGGAGTGCCACGGCACATCTTTAGGGGCGGCGGTAACGCGGGCACGTACAACAGGAATGATCTGACTCACATCGCCTACATCCGTTGATCCACCCTGCGCTGGCAAGGTTTCTCGCAAGGGTTCGATATCTGCGTCCATTCCATCTTCCGGTTTGTCTGTTTCCCGCTGGATCGTCTTGGCATACTTAAGTTCATCCTTTGAGTAGTCGATGGGACCCAACAGCTCCATATTTTTCAGTAAAGCCGCTGCTCCTGTTCGGTTGGGTTGAATCTCATATATTCCTGAGATCAGTTCAATAGAATAATCCACTTCAGCCATCATGGCTGCACCTTCAGCAATTTTCTTTACCCGTTCATATACCACGTTCAGGTTTCCCCTGTCATTCTCCCGAACTCGCGTCCAGATCTGCGCATGTTCAGGTACAACATTGACAACATCGCCGGCAGTTTCAATATGATAATGAATTCTTGCAGTTGGTCGTATATGCTCTCTGTAATAGTTCATGCCGGTGGTATAGAGTTCCAAGCCATCAACTGCACTAAACCCATTCCAAGGGTCCGCCGAGGCATGAGCCGCCTTTCCATAAAACTTTACTCTGAAGTCCACCAGCGCTTTACTGCTTTGAGTACTGGCTTCCAGATTATCACCGGGGTGCCAATCCATGCAGACATCCAGATCATCGAAAAGGCCCGCCCTAGCCATATAAGTCTTCCCAAATATTGTCTCCTCTGCAGGGGTGCCAATAAAGACAACAGTCCCTTTCAGTTTTTTCTTTTCCATAAGCTCCTTAATGGCAATGGCGGCGCCAAGACTGCCTGTACCGAAAAGATTGTGACCACAACCGTGCCCTGGTGCGCCTGTAATCCGTGCTTCCTTTGTGGGCTGTGCTTTTTGAGAGATCCCGGCGTTGGCATCAAACTCTCCAAGAATACCAATGCGGGGTTTCCCTGATCCGTAAGTAGCTACAAAGGCAGTGGGCATCCCAGCCACGCCCCGCTCAACTTTGAATCCATTTTTCTCAGCATAATCAGAAAGTGCCCTGGAAGATTGATGCTCCACCAACGCCAATTCTGCATAAGACCAGATATTGTCACTGATGCCGGTTAGTTCTTTTTTATGTTTTTCGACAGAAGCCACAACAGCTTTTTTGTTGGCAGTCCATTTGACCTTACCCTTAACCGGAGCAGCAATCAATAACGCTACCAACAACAAAAATAATCGAGAAAGTGAATGATGAATTGGAAAGGATTTATTTGTCATCTTGTAGACTCCTGTTATTGAGTTTAACGATATGTAGTTCAATTTTGCTCTCACCCTTTACGGCCTACAGTGATTCCATACCCTGTATGCCTGCTTGAAAATATACGTTGCGATGCCCAAACTGTCATGAGGCCGTTTAAACCCCATCTCCTGTAAACGGTTTTTGCGATATTCCATTGACCCTTCCACCCTAAATTCTTTTTTGATGATCTTATCCAGACAGGGATCAATGCAGATCTGTCGATACTTTCACAATTCACCAGTCCCGCTTGTCTGAACAGGTCCGCCCAACTTTCCAGTGTCTCCGGTTTTTCACCTTCTATCTCCTCAAGCCTGATCTTCATTTTTTCAGGAGTGTCATCCTGCCAACATATGTCATGTATGCCAACATAGCCGCCGGGCTTTGTTACACGCACCATTTCGGCAATAGCCCGCTCTTTGTCCAGTACACAGGTAGTACATTCAGAGATAACCACATCGAATCTGTTCTCATCAAAAAGCAGATCGTGCGCATCTCCCACCCGAAAATCGATTCGGAAACCCCGTGCCCTAGCCTTCTCAGTGGCATGTTGAACCAGAGCTTCTGAAGCATCGATCCCCGTAATGGTACAGCCGTACTTTTCCGCCAGAAAACAGGCACTCTCCCCCGTACCGGAAGCCACATCCAGCAAAAGGGTGTTTTCATTCACGCAGCACAATTCAGCCAGTTCTTCGGTGACAACCATACCGCCGGGATGAAGGGATTCAACATCAATAATACCGCTTTCAACAAGATTTTCCAGAGACGGCTTTTCCGGATCAGTCATATTGTCTTAGAAAGAATAATCCGTTTATAAAGATTGGCTTAAGATTGCGCAAACCCTCCCTCATAGTGGGTGATGTACTCGTTCCCCGGTGCTCAGGTCAGCAGGTAACGTGCAGCACAGCGTTAGCATCGGTATCAGTCTCCATAAGATAACGGCACGCCTCCACTGTTTTCATCATCTTCAGTTCTACATTTTTCTTTTCAGCCGCCCGGACCACCTCATCGGTGACCGGTAGACTGCCATAGAAACCTGTGCCGATGACCAGTTCTTCACACTCCCACGGAATATTTTCATCAGGACCCAGAGGAGTGTGGCCGTACTGGGACCGGAGGTGCTTGCTGTTTTTCTTCAGCCGTTTTACGACGGACTTCCTATCTACAACCACGTCGTGAGGATAGAGCTGATCGTCAACAGTAATCTGACCGAATGTGTCATAATGCAGATTCATTGAGAGCTACCTCTAACAAGTATAACCTTTTCAGGCCAACTGTTAAAAGACTTCTCTCTTATACGGGAGACACGGCCGCAATGCGTTTCAGCACGGGCGGATGGCTGTAAGAAAGGAAAACAGTGAGCGGATGAGGCGTCAGGTGAGAAAGGTTGCTGATGGCAAGGCCTTTCAGCATACTCACCAGCGCCTCGTGGTTCCGTGTCGTTTCTAAAGCATAGCCGTCAGCCTGGAACTCATTCCGGCGGCTCAGGGCCGTGGTAAAGATGGATGTCACCAGACTCACCGGTGCATAGAGCATAGCGAAAAAGACCATCCCGGCATGAACAGAGACCTGATTTACACCAAAGACAGCGAAGAGAGCAGAATCGCTCATGATGAGGTTAAAGATAAAGAGCATGATACCCATCTGAAGCACGCCGAGCGTTGTGCCCATGATGATATGTTTTTTCTTGAAGTGTCCCACCTCGTGGGCCACAACGGAAACGATCTCCTCCGTAGTGTGCTTTTCCAGAAGAGTGTCAAAAAGGGCCACCCGCTTGCTCTTCCCCAGGCCACTGAAGTAGGCGTTGGAGTGGGCTGACCGGCGACTTCCATCCATGACGTCGATGCGGGCGATGGGGAAGTTCACCTTTTCCGAATAAGCCTCGATGGCAGAACGGAGTTCCCCCGCTTCCAGAGGCGTGAATTTGTTGAACATGGGAGCAATGACGTGAACAAACAGGGGCTGAACGGCCACGGTAAATAGGGTCACTGCTATCCAGGCGATCCACCAGCCGCTGGCCCCGAAGACGTCAAAGAAATAGAGGATAGGCGCCACGACAGCACTACCCAAAACGGCGGTGAGAAGATATCCTTTCAGTTTATCTATGATATAAGTCTTCGGCGTGGTTCGGTTGAAGTCAAATTTTTCTTCAATAACAAAGGTGCTGTAAAGAGAAAAAGGAATATTGATGAGATCGATTATAATAAAAATGATACCGAAAAAGAGGAGCCCCGCCAGGAGGGGCTGGGTGGTTTGAGCCCGGACAAAACCATCCAGAAAACCGAATAGACCAATATGGATCACAATGAGCAACAGCAGCAAACTAAATGTGCCGGAAACAAGGCCAAACCGGGTCCTGGCTCTCAGGTAGGCCTGGGACCGGGCATATTGTTCAGAATCGTAAACACCTTTGAATTCTTCTGGCACCTCATCGGTGATACTATTCATGTTAAGGACAGCGCTGACGGTGGAGAGCAGGTATTCCCCCACTAGGGCGCTGATGATGATGAGATAATAGATCAGTTCCATAGAACAGGATCGAACAAACTGTTAGGACAATTCAGTATACGCTGTCACAGGAGGGCAAGTGCAGACCAGGTTCCGGTCGCCATAGGCGTTGTCTACGCGAGCGGCGGCGGGCCAAAATTTCCTCTGCTTTAATCCGGGCACCGGATAGGCTGCCTTTCCCCTGGAGTAGGGGTGGCTCCAATCGTCGTCAGTCACCATCTGGACGGTGTGAGGGGCGTTTTTCAAGGGGTTGTCTTCTTTGTCCAGCTTACCTGATTCAATGTCGCTGATCTCTCGGCGGATGGTGATCATGGCTTCCACAAATCGATCCAGCTCCGCCTTAGATTCACTCTCCGTCGGTTCCACCATCATGGTGCCGGGGACGGGCCAGCTCATGGTTGGGGCGTGAAAACCGAAATCCATGAGGCGCTTGGCCACATCCTCTTCCGTGATGTTGGCGCTCCTGCGAAAGGGCCTCAGGTCCAGAATAAATTCATGGGCTACCAGTCCGTTGGCACCCCGGTACAGAACAGGGTAATACTCCTCCAGCCCTTTGGCAATGTAATTGGCGTTGAGGATGGCAGTTTCCGTGGATCGGGTCAACCCTTCAGCCCCTAACAGGGCCATGTAGGCATAAGAGATGGTAAGGATGGAAGCGCTGCCGTAAGGAGATGCCGACACCGAGCCGATGGCTTTATCACCGCCACATTCTACCACCGGATGCCCTGGCAGGAACGGTGCCAACTCTTCGGTAACGCCAATGGGGCCCATTCCCGGTCCGCCACCGCCATGTGGAATGGCAAATGTCTTGTGGAGGTTCAAGTGACACACATCGGCACCGAGATCGGCCGGGCGACTGAGCCCTATCATGGCGTTCATGTTAGCACCATCCAGATAAACCAGCCCACCATGAGCGTGAATGACGTCGCAAATTTCTTTGATCCCCTCCTCGAAAACGCCATGAGTGGACGGGTAGGTAATCATGCAGGCGGCCAGCTTATCTCCAGCCTCTTCGGCCTTGGTAGTAAGGTCTGTTTTGTCGATGTTGCCACTGTCATCACAATTCACCACGATCACGTCCATACCAACCATAATGGCGCTGGCGGGGTTGGTCCCGTGGGCCGAGGAAGGAATGAGGCAGACTTTTCTTTGGTCATTGCCATTATCCTGGTGAGCAGCCCGAATCACCAGGAGCCCCGTGTATTCCCCTTGGGCGCCGGAGTTGGGCTGAAAAGAAATATCGTAATAGCCGGTGGCAGCACAAAGCCAGTTTGTAAGATCGCCTATGAGGGATGCATAACCCCTGGCGTCTTCAGCCGGGGCAAAAGGGTGCAAGTTGGCAAAACCGGGCTGCGACAGCGACTCCATCTGTGCGGTGGCGTTGAGCTTCATGGTGCACGACCCCAGGGGGATCATACCGTCCACTAGAGAAAAATCTTTGGTCTCCAAATGGCGGATGTACCTCAGCAGTTCCGTTTCCGTATGATAGCTGTTAAACACCGGATGATCCATGTAAGATGATTTCCGAGTCAGATCACCGGGGAGGGGAGCAGGCTCCGTTTCCGTGAGCGACGCCCCGAAGCATTCCAGCAAATCGACGACATCTACTCCCGTTGTGGTCTCATCTACCGAGACGGCCACGGACCCGTCATCGAATTCCCTGATGGAAATCCCCTTCTTTGTGGTCTTTGCCTCCCACCCTTTTTTCGGCACAAACCGGATGGTATCAAAAAACGGTCTGTCTGTCACCTCAAGACCGGCCTTTTTCAAGGAATGGAAAAGGATTCCGGCATTTTTGTGAATTTTTTCAGCAATCTGTTTCAGTCCCTCGGGACCGTGGTAGACAGCATACATGCTGGCCATAACAGCCAGGAGCACCTGGGAAGTGCAGATGTTGGAGGTGGCCTTGTCTCTCCGGATATGCTGCTCCCGTGTCTGGAGGGCCATCCGGAGAGAGCGGTTTCCCCGGGCGTCCACCGTAACACCGATAATCCTGCCGGGCATGAGCCGTTTGAAATTTTCTGAAGTTGCAAAGAATGCGGCGTGAGGCCCGCCGTAACCTAAAGGCACGCCAAATCGCTGGCTGTTCCCTACGGCGGCGTGGACGCCGAACTCTCCCGGCGGTTTCAGAAGAGTTAACGCCATAAGGTCTGTGGCGGCACAGACAAAGACGCCGGCCTCGTGGGCTGACTTACAGAGATCGCTGACATGGTGGATGGCGCCGGAGGTGTCGGGGTACTGTATGAGGGCCCCAAAAACAGTTTCATCAAAACTGAAGTCACTGTGGGGTAAAACTTTTACTTCAACGTTTTGTGGTTCGGCCCGGCTCTTAATGACTGCCACAGTCTGGGGATGGCAATTGTCCGACACCAGAAAAACAGACCCTTTATTATGGGCACGGTGGAACATGGTCATAGCCTCTGCGGCGGCGGTGGCTTCATCCAGAAGAGAAGCGTTGGCCAAAGGCAGACCGGTGAGATCGCTGACGCAGGTCTGATAGTTCAGGAGCGCCTCCAGCCGCCCCTGGGAGATCTCCGCCTGATAAGGTGTGTAAGCTGTATACCAAGCAGGATTTTCCAGAATGTTTCTCCGGATCACCGGCGGCGTGGTAGAATTATAGTAGCCCTGACCAATGTAGCATTTTCCTGGACGGTTTTCCCTAGCAATTTGAGCCAATAATTCCAATACCTCGGTCTCTGATAGGGGGCTTGGATCAGTAAGTTTGTTTTTCCATCGGATGGATTGGGGTAAAACTTGTTCAATAAATTTTTCTCTATTCTCAAATCCCAGTACCGCCAGCATTTCAGCTGCTTCGTTATTACTGGAGCCTAGATGTCTTGTTTGGAAAGTTGTCATACTGTAATCAATAAATCATTTTAAGATATTACCAGGAAAGCTGCCGACAGAAAATTAACAACGAAATCGCCGATACTGGACTAATTAATAAACTATCGATCCAAATTGTTTGCTGGTTGGTTAAGATAAATAATGTTCTGACTCCCTGAGTTTGCAGTAACAATGTCTGGGTAGTTATCCCCATTAAGATCTCCTACGGACACCCCATAGGTTACATTTTCAATTGAGCCGAATTCATATTGATTAAAGTTTGTTCCATTACTCAAAAAATAGTGATTTATTCCCCCTGCATTACCAACCACAATATCAATGTCACCATCTAGGTCAAGGTCGCCCAAGTCTATAGAATAGGTCGCATTTAATTCACTCCCAAAACTTCGGGATTTCAAAAATTCTCCTTTCGAATTGCCGTAATAGACAACATTCTTCTGTCCAATATTTGCTGTTACAATATCCATATGCCCATCCCCATTCATGTCACTGATTGCCAAATCCCGTGTTTCATCTTTACCTGTTCCATATGTTCCATGATTAATAAACTTAGGACCAAAATATATTTTATTGGGCTGGGCGTTTCGGTTAGCCAGGATCAAATCTTGGTGGCCATCCCTATTCATGTCTGCCGAAGCAATAGCAATGGTCGCTTCATCAGCCAACCCAAAAGGTTGTGAAGAACTAAACTCTCCTTTCCTATTGTTCAAATAGATGAAATTTTGAGAGCGGCGGTTCGCTACAGCTATATCAACAAAATTGTCACTGTTCAAATCTGCCAGGCATAAACCTCGTGTATTTGATTCAGAATATCCAAAATAGTGATCAAACACCATGTGCCCTTTACCGTCATTCTTGAAAACCATGTTCTGAATGCGATCATTGCCCACCACCACATCCAAATCACCATCATTGTCCAGATCGGCGATTGGTACTACATAAGTGGTGTTTAATTCCTCACCCAGTCGAACGGCTCTACGAAAAAAACCCCGGCCGGTGTTATAGAAAATATAGTTTTGTTCGGCCCAGTGCCGCCCGTTCCCGATTAAAATGTCCAGATCACCGTCACCATCCAAATCGCCAACAGTCGCAGATGCTGTTAAACTTTCATCAGTTCCCAAGTAGCCATATAGATGAGGTTTAAAGACTCTCGTCTGTGCTGGTAAAAGATTATAACCCAAACAAAAGAAAAAAAATAACCTTAAGACCAATCCTACAACCGTTCCGGTTATCTTAATAGTGTGCCTATGCATAATTCCGTTTATTCAATCACCAATTGAGATAGATGGTTGAGAAGATAGCAGCTCTATGGCCAGGCAGAAATTTGAACCTGTCTATATTGGAGATAAATAGAAAGTCTTGTGGTTATTGATTTTAATTATTTTTTACAATAGTACCATTCACCATCACAAAATTTACGGATCTAAATTTTTTAATATCGTCATCCGGATTTCCATCAACAGCAATAATATCAGCAAAATAGCCTTCTTTTATCTGACCTAGCTCGTGGTTTTTTCGAAGCAACTTGGCACCCATTACTGTGGCAGAATGGATCACATCCATGGGTGACATTCCATACTCGACCATGAGTTCCATTTCGCGCCAACCTTCTCCATGAGGCATGGAACCAATATCCGTACCAAATGCAATTTTTACTCCCTTATCCATGGCAAGCTTAAAGGATTTTTTATGTTCGGCTACAATACGATTATGAAATCGAATATCCGCTTCACTTGCATCTTTATCGGGGAAATAAACAGTCATAGTCGGGCACCAAAATGTTCCGTTTTGGACCATAAGTTCCACTGTTTTGTCATCCAGAAACAATCCGTGCTCAAGACTGTGAACGCCACCTTTTACAGCATGATATGCGCCGGTACCACCATAGGCGTGGGCGGCCACATCCATATTCCACCTGCGCGCTTCATTCACCATAATCTCAACTTCTTCTGTGCTTAGCTGAGATAGGGGTTCCAAGGTTTCTCGATTGATATGCCTCAATGTCCCTGTGGCATATATTTTTATAAAGTCCACTCCAGATTTACGCTGATCACGAATCGCAGCGACCATATCATCAGAATTATCGGCAATGATGGCTAACTGTTCGACTTTCTTATCTATAGATGGTCGCAAACCGGTAAGATTCATGTGCCCGCCGGTGATGCTGATGGCCCAGCCAGATACAAATATCCGGGGCCCAACAAACATACCTTCGTTAATTGCATCACGGACAGCGATGTCCGCCATATCTGCACCCTCATTATCAACATCTCTTATCGTAGTAAAACCTGAATTCAGTATTCGTTTAGCCGCTTTATAGGCTTCCATGGTGCGGTAAGTATTTGTTTTATAAAGAACTGGTGGATTACTACTATAATCAGGGGTTAAGCAGATGTGTGTGTGACCATCAATTAGTCCTGGCAACACTGTCTTGTCGCTCAAATCAATAACGGTGGCTGAATTAGATTTTAGTGTTTTCCCGACTTTGATAATCCGGTTTCCCTCCACCAGAATATCTACATTTTTTTTGCTCGATTTCTTGTGTGTATCAATGAGCCGACCAGCACGGATCAAGGTTTGCTGTGCCTGAATAGGAAAAACAGACACCAACAAACAAAGAATGAAGCCAATTGTTTTTAGTTTTTTCATGGTTACGCTTCTTATTATAGGATTCATTAGTATAGTACCCAATTATGCATGTGTATTATTGAAATGTAATTTCCCCTAAGAATTATATTTTGATCTACTTGCTATTATTGTGATACAACCACTTTGTTCCGGAGAACTCCAACACCTTCCAATTCAATTTCTACAATGTCATTAGGTTTCATCGGTTTTGTTGATCCAGGCGTTCCTGTAAAAATGAGATCCCCTGGGTGGAGGGTAACGTAACGGCTGATGTAACTAACAATTGTTTCAACATTGTAAACCAGGTCTTTCGTGCGCTCTGACTGCCGTAAGTCACCGTTTAAGCGTGTTTGGAGCAGTAGGTCATTATAATTTAATCCTGTGACAATTGCAGGCCCTACTGGACCAAATGTATCTGAAGCTTTTGCTCTCAACCACTGCAAATCAGCTTGTTGCCACTTCCGCTCGCTCACGTCGTTCCCAGCTGTGACGCCAAATATGTAGTTAGGTGCTTCAGACACAGAAATATTTTTCGCTTTCTTTCCAATCACAATTACCAGTTCACCTTCATAATGCAAGTCTGTGGCGTCTGAAGGCATTATAATGCTTTCTTCATGCCCAATGATTGAGGAAGGGTACTTGGCAAAAAGACCGGGATACTCAGGTACTGGCCTGTTACCAATATGGCTGCGATAGTTTAGGCCCACAGCGATGACCTTTGACGGTTTACAGGGTGCTAGAAGGTGAACTTCGGAGAGTTTTAGGGTTTTTCCACTAGGAGTCGACGCAGAGAAAATATCCCCGTCCAACTCTCGTACAGTTTCTCCTTCCAGGATTCCGTAGGATTCTTGACCTTGATATGTATATCGAACGTACTTAGTAGTTTCGGATCCGAGTAAGGCAGAAGATATGGCTATAAGTAATGTAATGAATAACCGTTTTTTGTTCATTGTTTCCTCTTATTTAGTGATGTAAAAAAAGTATACAACATAACTACCAGCTATCCACCAACTTGATATAATGTGTTTGCCTTTTTCATCCTGACCATCCTTCCATCACTTTCCATGTGGAGATTGAGAATTAGGTTGAACAGCATAATGTTGAAATGAAAATAGGTTACACAGATTATGTTAACTCTTTGCTGCAATTCTCGTCGTCGTTTCTTGGATTATTTACATATTTTGTGACAGGATATGTATGTATAAGATTTGAAAGGAGTGATGCAAAGACATCTTTT
>Ga0066368_10000174_pt1 | contig 14590 bp, 11 predicted proteins | sample Knorr_S7_td_NADW_FD_71215 | JGI IMG/M metagenome (GOLD analysis project Ga0066368, IMG submission 71215) | Marine microbial communities from Southern Atlantic Ocean transect - Knorr_S7_td_NADW_ad_2505m_LV_A | ecosystem: Environmental > Aquatic > Marine > Oceanic | place: Southern Atlantic ocean... | reverse complement strand
ACTGTGTGGATATCCGATTAACCTATGAGCCACATGTTGCAGAGTTGGTTCTGAACAAGTTGGTCGATAACACACAGAACCTGGCTGTTCTCAAACCGTATTTTCCAACATCAGTTAAGAGTTCCGGAAACAAAATCAACAAGGTTCAAATTCAGTCTCGGACCGGCACAGTTACCAGACACGATATTAAAGCGGAATCATTTATTGACGCTACATATGAGGGAGATTTAGCAGCGCTGGCTGATGTCCCCTACCGTGTTGGAAGAGAATCTCGCAGTGAGTTCGATGAACCGCATGCAGGCCGTATTTTTACCACTCACGGTTTCGGTGCATATCCACTTGAGGCTGCAGAAGGCACACTGAAGCTGGATACCTTCTCGGTTACCTCTCAATTAATCTTTAGCGGTAGTACTGGGGATGGGGACGAAGCAATTCAGGCGTACACATATCGAGTTTGCTTGACTTCCAATCCCGAAGAACGAATCCCGATTGAATGCCCACCTGATTATGATCGCAATAAATATGTGGGCGTATTGGAATCTGAACGTGAATCACGGGGCAAACGACACTACTTGAAGAGTCAGCTTGTAGTTGAAGACGTCAAGAACCTTCGAATCAGAGGGCCACGCATACCAAACAACAAAATTAGCTGGAATGACCCGAATTTACCCGAAATAAATCATGCTTATCCTGAGGCAAATTGGGACCAACGCTTAGACATTGCTCAGCAACACAAAGAGCACGCTTTGGGTTTGCTCTATTTTTTACAGAATGATGATGCCGTTCCAGAGAACGTGCGTGATGACATGAAAAAATGGGGCTTGCCTCAAGACGAATTTGCCGATACTTCAAATTTCCCGCGGGAGATGTACGTCCGTGAGGCTCGACGAATAGTTGGAAGGTATGTGTTCACAGAACAAGACGCATCGCTAGCTTCGTCGTTTGGCCGTACACCTATCCACGAGGATTCGATAGCACTTGCAGACTGGCCGATGGATTCTCATGAATGCAGGTTGGAGCGTCAGCCGGGCAGCCTGTATGACGGCAAAATCCTGCTATCTGAGAAGACCCGCCCATCTCAGATTCCTTATCGAACATTACTACCAAAAGAGGTTGAAAATCTAATAGTTCCAGTATGCATTTCTGCAACACACGTGGCCTACGGAACCATCCGGGTCGAACCGGTTTGTATGCAACTTGGCGAAGTTGCAGGATTCGCCGCAGCTATAGCCAAAGAACAGAATGTTAGCCCGGGTCAAATAACTGCTGACAGCCTGCAACATCGATTGGCGGAACAAGGATTTGCTCTCACATTCTTTAATGATGTGGAGATAGGTAATGGAAGTCGTCGAAGCGTAGCGATGCAATATTTGGGCACAAAAGGATTTTTCCCTAATTATGATGCGCGACCTGATGATCAGCTTACAAATGGAACCGCCGAACTCTGGGCAAGTGGTTATTTTTCGCTGTTGAGAGAGGACCACGACTCCGACTCTCTTGCTCGACGAATCTATGATTCACGGACAGAAAAAGACGTGCAGACCAAAAGATCTGAATTTATCGAAATGTTAGAAGTCGAAGCGGATTCAGACGGCATTAATTTGGACTCTCGCCGAGTCTCGGTAGTTCCGGAATCAGATCGAGTCATTAGTAGAGGAGAAGCAATTGAACTGATATATGCGCTATATCAGAAGGAATTGTCGAAAAGCTAACAGGTGACGTGGCCAGCATGCTCAACGACATCGAAGCCTCGACTGCCATGACCGAGTTGCTGCATAAATATCGTGACCCAGGCTTTATTTAGTTCGACCTGATCATATGACCTGCGCTGGGTTCTGACAGAACCATTCCTAGCTGACTCTGTTGAGCAATGAGTCGACCGTTTGCAATAGTCTGCGTTAACTAAACTTCTAATCGAGTAGAATCCGGCTCCGATGTTAGTAAAGCAGGTGCAGTAATCGATCAGAAATTTCTCAGTCAACTTGATCAGGAAATCACAGAAATTCGGGAAGCGGGTCTCTACAAGGCCGAGCGCATTATCGTATCCCGGCAGGGCACTGTGATACGCATGCAGAATGGATCAGAGGCGATCAACCTCTGTGCAAACAACTACCTTGGATTATCCGGCGATCCTGATGTAATTGAAGCGGCTCGTGATGCGCTGATGGAACACGGATTCGGCATGTCCTCAGTGCGATTCATCTGTGGAACACAAGACGTGCACTCAGAGCTCGAATCGCGCCTCAGCGAATTTCTCGGTACTGAAGACACGATTCTTTACTCTTCCTGCTTCGACGCAAATACCGGGCTGTTCGAAACAATCCTTGGTCCTGAAGATGCAGTAATCAGCGACGCCCTGAACCACGCTTCGATCATCGACGGTATTCGACTGTGCAAAGCCGACCGATATCGCTATGCGAACAACGATATGACTGATCTGGAGTCGAAGTTGGTGGAGTCGCAGGGTGCACGCCGTCGACTCATTGCCACCGATGGGGTCTTCTCGATGGACGGCAGCTATGCCGACCTTAAATCGATTTGCGATCTGGCCGACAGGTATAACGCTCTGGTAATGGTGGACGACTCCCACGCAGTTGGATTTATTGGTGAACGCGGTAGAGGAACGCCGGAACTTGCTGGTCAGATGGAGCGCGTAGATATCGTCACCGGGACACTTGGCAAGGCGCTGGGCGGAGCTTCGGGTGGATATACGTCGGGTCGTAAGGAGATTATCGAGTTACTTCGCCAGCGTTCGCGTCCCTATCTGTTCTCGAACACCCTCGCACCCGTTATCGCAGCCACATCGCTCAGCGTGCTGGATACCCTGGAAGCTAGCGGCGACCTTCGCGCAAAGCTGGAGGAGAATAGCCAAAGATTCCGGGCCGGGATGACGTCGGCCGGATTCGATCTTGTGCCCGGCGATCACCCGATCATCCCCGTAATGCTCGGTGATGCCGGTGTTGCCAGTGAAATGGCCGACCGTCTCCTCGGTGAAGGCATCTACGTTGTTGGTTTCTCATATCCGGTAGTGCCAATGGGCAAGGCACGAATCAGAACCCAACTATCGGCGGCACATACTTTCGACCAAATTGATCTTGCGATCGATGCATTTATAAGAGTCGGCCGAGATATGAAGGTGATCGCGTGAGCACCCTGATCATCGAGACGTCCGAAGTAGGATTTCGGAGAGAGCATCAACTCTTCAGCAGGAAATTTTACTAAAGCCTGCGATATCACGGCCTCTGACTGATCGGAGAGAGTCGTTAGAGATTGAAAGGAACGAAATGAACATATCCGGCCCCGACATGCCCGAAGCGATACCAGATGAGCTGGCAGGTCGAATTGCTATCGTTACAGGTGCAGGGCGCGGCATGGGTCGTGCTGTAGCCACAAGACTGGCGAAAGCTGGCGCCTCTGTCGCTGTGAATGATCTGGCGCCTGATACTGCTGCCGATACCACTGAGTCGATTATCGCTGATGGTGGAAATGCAATTACGATCGCCGGTGACGTCTCCAACTCGGCTTTTGTTGATTCTCTAGTCGACCGAGCAGTTAGTGAATTCGGTCACATCAGCATCCTTGCTAATGCTGCCGGAATTCTTCGGCGCACAGCTGTAATAGATATGGATGAGGATGAGTGGGACCTGGTTCTGAACGTTAACCTGAAAGGCACTTTTTTACCTTCAAAGGCCGTTCTGCGGTCAATGCGCCAGTCCGGGTGGGGTCGCATAGTCAATTTCTCCTCAACGGCCGGAAAAACCACGAGCACGCTTGGCGGAGCGCACTATACGGCATCGAAGCACGCCGTCCTGGGTCTGACACGGCACATGGCGATGGAAGAGGCAGAACACAGTATTACCGTGAACGCCATCTGCCCCGGACTCATCGATACTGAAATGGTGCAACAGGAAGTCGATGACGATTTACTGAAGCGATACATAGGCAGCTTCCCGATTCACAGGCTCGGCGAACCTTCCGAGGCTGCCGAGTTAGTCGCTTTTCTTGCGTCAGATCGCGCCGCGTACATAACCGGGCAGGGATTCGATATCAGCGGTGGAGATTTGATGGTGTAGTTGAACACTTTGGTAGCCCAGGAATCAAGGAAATACAAATTGCTTCTTAAAGGCACTAGCCCCAGAACGTCTGTTGATTTGACCCCCAAAGTTCCCGAGAAGCAATGATGTAACCCTCGGGCGGATGAGACTCGATAGGTGGGTTAGCGGCGAGTACGTCTTCGTCCATGTTGATTCCGATTCCCGGTCCCATCGGCACGTCGTAGTAGCCATCTGTCTGCTGTGGGAAGTCGCCTTTGACGACGAGATCAAACCAGGGTTTGTTTCCGCCCTCCTGGATCATGAAGTTTTGCATACCGACATCGACCTGGATTGCTGCCATCGTGTTTATGGGTCCGTAAGGATTGTGGGGCTGTACGCCTACGTAATAGACCTCGGCCATGGCTGCAATCTTCTTTAGTTCGGAAATTCCGCCTACGTGGCAAATGTCGGGCTGGATGAGTGCGACGACCTGCTTTTCCAACAGGTCCTTGAAGTCCCATTTGCTGTAGAGGCGTTCGCCGGTGGAAAGTGGAACGTTGACCGAGTCTGCGACCTTTGCCATGGCGTCGACGTTCTGCGGTGGGACGGGTTCCTCGAAAACATACGGCCGCATGTCGGCTACGGCATCGGCAAATCTTATGGCTGACGACGGGTTAAGCCGACCATGGCATTCAATGAGAAGTTCTACATTGGGTCCGACGGCTTCTCGCACTGCGTAGACCTTGGCAATCGAATCAGCTTCGGATTCGGCAGATGGGAACAAGCCGGTGTGACCAAACGGGTCGCCTTTGAGAGCGGTCAGACCCGTTGCTGTTTCTCGCAGCGCATGGGCGACACAGTCATCGGGCGTGTCGCCGTCAAACCGACCATAGGTCCAGATCTTGTCGCGCATCTGCCCGCCGAGAAGCTCCCAAACGGGTGTGTCGAACGCCTTGCCCTTGATGTCCCATAGGGCGATCTCGATACCGCTGATCGCCGCCATCTGGATCACGCCGCCACGGACGTTGTGCCAGAGGTGGTACATCTCCTGCCAGTGCTGCTCGATGCGGAACGGGTCCTTGCCGATCAGCGTTTCGCCAATTTCATTGACCATAGCGGCGACAGTTAGAGGTCCGCAGGTCGCTTCGCCCCATCCGACAATTCCCTCGTCGGTCATGACCTTGACGTAGACATAATTGCGTCTGAAGCCCCTCATATCGGCTTGAGGAGCTGCGCTGGCGATTGCTTTGATTTCGGTGATTTTCATCGGGAAGGAACCTGAGCTACTAGCACGTGGTGCGACTAAGAATTGAAGCGTTCGCCACTAGATATCAGTTTCGAATGACCACCGCAAGTCGTCGGAACGCCCCATGCCCATCTAATCCTGAGTGGCGAGATTGGTATGAGCCACGTGGGTGGAGTTCTGAGAGATGCTGCTTCGCTTCAGAGTTCCGGAATTTAATTTGTACATTCCATTTTTGGATCAAGTTGGTGGACCACGATTAGAAGTGCTGCTTAACGCGCTCGGGGAAGGAGAGCCTTGCGGGGACAATGCAGGAAATTTACAAGACGAATTCAAGAGTTAGATACTGACCGTCGTGTTCATGGAGGTCGCCTCCACGAAGGCTCAGACCAACAGGCCTCATCCGACCGGGTGGGGTCTAGTTGCGAGACTGAAAAACCCAACCTGTTATGGACTCCTGAGGCAAGCCCAAGAACGCGCTCTACCAATCCTGATGAGGCGATTACGAATTACCAGCAGATTAATTGTTGGTTTGGGCATATTTTCGTCATTTACTATGCGAATTGTTGACAAATATTCTGGTACTGTAGCGAGCCGTGAGTGGGCAGGGGAGATTAAAAGTGTCCCGACGCGGCCTGTGCCAGTCGATCTGCTTGTATTCGTTTTCCTGCCAGCGCGAATTCCTACATGATCAATGAGGTGTCCAGTGATGATTCGAAGAATTTCTACTTCAAGATTGATTGTAATTTTCAGTCTTGTGATTGCAATGATGTTGGTGGCTGTCGCTTGTAGTAGCGGCGACGACGACAGTCTGACCAAAGCAGAATTAGAAGCGGTACTTGCCGCTCAACAACCTGCTGCTGCGCCTTCCGGGCCAAGTGCGGCTGAGATCGCCGCACTGGTATCTAGCGCAGTTGCTGACGCAGTTGAAAGCGCTGTACCCGAAGGTGTGAGTTCCGCGGACGTAGCGGCGGCCGTCGAGGCGGCGGTTGCAGCGGGCGCTTCCGAAGGGTTGACCGCAGCCGATGTCGAGGCGCTGGTATCCAAGGCAGTTGAAGACGCTGTCTCTGGTGCTCCTACACCTCTGACTGCAGCCCAAATTGCGGATATCGTCGATGCAGGGATCGCGGCTATTCCAGCCGCTGAAGTAATCGAGGTAATCGTGGAGCCCGACGCTCCTATACTTGCTGGATCGCCGTTCATTACGACCGACCCGCAGGGTGGAAATATCTGGCCTTCAATCGTCTTGAACAACGTTCCTTCTTCGTTCCAGGAAGCTCCGATGCTGGCAGCGCTTGTTGCTTCAGGCGACCTTCCTCCTGTTGAAGAACGCCTGCCAACTAACCCACTGGTGATCGAACCGGCTGACGGTATCGGCAAGTACGGTGGTACATGGTTCCGTGCGTTCACGGGTCCTGCAGACGGTCAGAACATGGAACGACCGCTCAAGGACCACCTGCTCTACTTTGACACCGGCATGACTGATGTTCAGCCGAACATCGCGGAGAGCTGGACGGTCAACGACGACGCAACGGTGTTTACTTTCACTCTGCGTACAGGTCTGAAGTGGTCAGACGGTGATGACTTCACTACCGAAGACATCATGTTCTGGTACAACCAGATGCTGTTGAACGATGACATCAACCCGACTACACCCGCCTGGGCCGTACACGGTGGAGAGACTCTTCTGTACGAAAAGATAGACGACGTTACATTCAGAGTGACGGCGGCCAAATCTTATGGCCTCTTCATTCCACTCATCGCATCAGTGATCGTCGCAGGCCCGCACACCAGGGGCGACAGTGGTGGCGGTGGATACGCTCCGTCCCACTACCTGCAGCAGTTCCATCCAGACTTTGTGGGTCTGGAAACAGCCAACGCAAATGCTGTTGCTGCTGGGTTCGACAACTGGTCCAACTACTTCTTGAACCGCAACCACGCTAACGCAAACCCTGACTCTCCGATGATGACGGCGTGGAGGGTGACTCAGAGCATCAGTACGTCTGAGTGGGCCTTCGAGCGCAACCCCTACTACTGGGCCGTCGACACCGATGGAAACCAACTCCCGTACATGGATAAAGTAGTGCTGACGCTTGCGGAAAACCTGGAAGTACTGAACCTTCGTGCGATCGCCGGTGACTTCACCGTAATGGGTCGTCACATCGACATCGCCAAGCTGCCGGTCTTCCTGGAGAACGCAACTGCGGCCAATTACCGCGTCCAGTTCTGGAAACAGCCCCAGAGTGGGATTGCCAACCTCTCCTTCAACGAGTCGTGGGATGGTGACGCGGAACTGGCTACCTTCCTACAGAATGTCGAGTTCCGACGAGCGCTCTCGATGGGCCTCGAACGGGACCAGATAAACGAAGTGTTCTTCTTAGGGTTGGGATCGACAGCCGGGCTTTGCAAGGGATTCTCCGATCCTGACAACCCGGGTAAGTACTTTGGAGAGGACGATGTCCAATTCAATCCAGACCCGGCCAATGCAGCGCTTGACGCGCTTGGGTTAGACAAGAAAGACAGCAGTGGGTTCCGTCTACTGCCAAGTGGCGAACGCCTGGTACTACAGTTGCCTGGAGTCGTCGCTGCTTTCGAAGACTACGTTGGAATCGGTGAAATGGTCGCCGAGCAGTGGAAGAAGAACCTGGGCATCTCAGTGGTAGTCCAGGGGCTCGAGCGCAGCCTCCACAGTGAGCGGGCGCAAGCAAACGAGTTGATGCTGCAGAACTGGGAGTCGTCAGGACGTGACTCCGTGTTGATAACCCCAACGCACCTCCTGCCTGTTGCCGGAGCTTTGTTCACCGACGTTCTTGGTGCACGATGGTTCGACGGTCGAGATAATGCGCGTGAGCCTGTCTCCTCTTTCATCAAGGAGCAGCAGGTGCTTTACGCAGAGGGCATATCGACCAGCGATCCGGCGGTATACCTGGCGAACGCACAACGAGTAGTTGAAATCAACTGCGAGATGGTCAATCCGATTACGACGGTGATGAACAAGCCGACGTACGTAGCGATCATCAAGAACAACGTGCGTAACATCCCGAACTCGCTTCCCTTCTCGTTCCACGCCCAGACTTCGGGTAATGGATTCCCGGAGACCTGGTGGTTAGACGAGTAAGAATCGGTTGAGTGTGTCGAATTCGGTAAGTAACAACTTGATCGAAAGCATAAGTGCCCCCTCCTGGACCAGTTTCAGGAGGGGGTGCATACTTTCAGACGATGGAATAAGACACCCAGAATGGTGTCTGGAGAGGCATGCTAGATGCTCGGCTATCTGATACGCCGCGTGGTTTACGCGGCCTTCGCCGTGTGGGCCGTCTCGATCATCTCCTTTTTCATCATCAACCTTCCGCCGGGCGATTACGTCACTTCGTATATTGCACAACTCGCCATTCAAGGCAACATTATTGGAGCGGAGGAAGCCGAGAGTCTCCGTGAGTACTACGGGCTGGATCAGCCGATCTACGTCCAGTACCTCAAGTGGATGAACCAGATCCGTCAGGGCAATTTGGGCTTCTCATTCGAGTTTGGCCTCCCGGTCAACGACGTGATCGGGGAACGGCTGATACTGACAATGATTTTGGCTGCAGCCACGATCGTATTTATCTGGATAGTGGCAATACCGATCGGGATATTAAGCGCAGTGCGTCAGTACTCGATCTGGGATCACACCTTTACGTTCTTTGGCTTCGTCGGTCTGGCGGTGCCTGACTTCATGCTCGCCTTGGTAATGATGTATTTTTCATTTGTGCTGTTCGATTTCAGCGTCGGGGGGTTGTTCTCACCCGAGTACGTGTCGGCGTCATGGTCCCTGGGGAGAGGGATAGATCTGGCGCAGCACATGATAATTCCGATAATAATTTTAGGAACGGCTGGTACAGCTTCGTTAATTCGGATCACCCGTGCAAATCTTTTGGATGAGCTGCGAAAACCGTACGTGGCCACCGCTCGTGCGAAAGGTCTGTCCGAGTGGAGGCTGATCCTTAAGTATCCCGTACGTATGGCGCTGAACCCTGCGATCAGCCTGACCGCGTACATCCTCCCGTTCCTGGTCTCAGGGAGCATTGTTGTCTCAGTGGTTCTTGGTTTGCCGACTGTGGGTCCGATATTGCTCAAAGCGCTGGTGGCCCAGGACATGTTCCTCGCCGGAGGGATAATTTTGCTGATCGGGTGGATGACGGTCGTAGGTACTTTCCTGTCTGACCTGCTATTGGTGTGGGCCGACCCTCGGGTCAAATTCGAGGGACGATAGAACATGGAATCGAACCCTGTCGAACAGGAACTGGCACCCGAGATAGAAGATACCGTCGAAGAGCGGATCAGCGTGGCGTCACAGCGTCAGCTCATTTGGTGGCGGTTCAGGAAGCACAGGGTGGCGGTCGTTGCCACCGCCATCATTGTTATTTTCTACACGATGGTGATATTCGCCGATTTTCTCGCAACAAATGTACCGGCGGATTCAGAGGCTTTCCGGGGACTCATGCCCCCGCAGCCAGTCCATATCTTCGACGGGTGGAAGCCGAGTCCCCACGTCTGCGCTGTATCAGGCGCGCGCAACCCGATCACCTTCCAGAAGGATTATGTGACGGATTGCACGGAAAAGATTCAGGTGCGATTGTTCGCCCGCGGTTACGAATACAAGCTTTTAGGGGTCATACCAACCGACAGGCACCTGCTGGGCATGAGCGACGACACGCTCCGGCCGGAGGATCATATATATCTACTCGGGACCGACAAACAGGGTCGCGACATGTATTCGCGGCTGCTTTTCGGCACCCGAATATCGCTGACGATAGGACTGTTCGGGGTCGTTCTGAGCCTTGTCCTCGGGATTGTTTTGGGTGCCATTTCCGGATTCTACGGCGGACTAATCGACAATCTTATTCAACGCCTGGTCGAGATCACGCGTTCCATTCCGTCCATCCCGCTCTACATGGGCATCGCGGCGGCATTCCCGCATGACTGGTCCATATTAAAAATTTACTTCGCCATCACGATAATTATCTCGCTCTTCGCCTGGACTGATTTGGCGCGCGTAGTTCGAGGTCGGTTCCTGACAATGCGTGACGAAGACTTCGTGACAGCGGCAATGCTTTCTGGCGCAAACCAGCGGCGCATCATCTTCAGGCACATGCTGCCCTCGTTTTACAGCCACATCATCGCCGCGGCCACTCTGGCGCTGCCTCTGATGATCATTGCCGAAACTACGCTCAGCTTTCTCGGCCTGGGGCTGCGTCCTCCGGCAATCAGCTGGGGTACCCTGCTGCAGGACGCACAAAACGTCCAGACTATTGCTCTCACACCCTGGTTGATGATTCCGGCGCTCCCGGTGATCCTGGTTATCCTGGCACTGAACTTTATGGGCGACGGCCTTCGAGACGCCGCCGATCCGTACAGCAACTAGAAGACTATGAATATGCAAACGCCCGAATCAGAATCAGTGGTAACCGAACAGGATACCGTCACAGAGCCGCTTCTCTCGGTACAAGATCTACAGACGTACTTCTTCACCGACGAAGGAACGGTTAAGGCTGTTGATGGTGCCAGCTTTGACGTTTATGCCGGACAAACTCTGGGAATTGTAGGAGAGAGCGGGTGCGGCAAGAGCATCACGGCAAAGTCGATTCTTCAAATCATTGATAGGCCGGGTCGTATCATAGGCGGTCAGGTGAAATTCAGCCCGGATGGTGCCGCCGTTCAGAATCTACTTGAACTGGAGCCGAACGGGCCCGAAATACGGTCGATCCGGGGTGGGGAAATCTCGATGATTTTTCAGGAGCCGATGACATCGTTTAGCCCCATTCATACCTTCGGAAACCAGATTATTGAAGCGATCAGGTTACACAGTTCACTCGACAAGATAGAAGCGCACGAACTGGCGGTTGACTGGATGCGGCGTGTCGGAATCCCGACCCCTGAAACGAGGATGTCAGAGTACGCATACCAGTTCAGCGGAGGGCAGCGTCAGAGAGCAATGATCGCCATGGCCCTTTGCACCGAGCCTCGTGTTCTGATCGCTGATGAGCCTACTACTGCCCTGGATGTCACTACGCAGGCGCAGATCCTCGACCTTCTGCAGACTCTGCAAAAGCAGAACGATATGGCGATCGTATTCATTACTCACGACCTTGGCGTGATCGCGGAAGTCGCCGATATCGTGGCCGTAATGTACCTCGGGAAAGTTGTCGAGATAGGTCCCGTTGAAAGCATCTTCAGCTCGCCAAAACATCCTTATTCGAAGGCTCTTCTATCTTCAATGCCAACGATCGACGCGGCTCATCGGGAGAGAATGCCTTCGATCACCGGAGCGATTCCCCACCCGCAAAACCGCCCTTCGGGCTGCGCATTCCATCCCAGATGCCCTTCGTATATGTCAGACATCTGCGGGCTCAAGGAGCCGGAGTTGGTGTCAGTCGGCACGGATCAGCAAGCCAGTTGTTTTCTGTACGGGAGAGACTAGATGACCGACGCACCGAACGTTGGAACAAAAAAACCGCTGTTAGAAGTCAATAATCTCAAGAAGTCCTTTCCGATAAAAAAAGGGTTCTTACAGCGGACCGTGGGTCACGTTCGTGCGGTAGACGACGTGTCGTTCTCGATCACTGAAGGTGAGACGTTGAGCCTGGTTGGTGAAAGCGGTTGCGGCAAGACCACAACCGTTAGGGCCATCATGCGAGCCATCAATCCGGACGAGGGGCAAGTCCTGTTCCGTACCAGAGATGACGAGATGGTGGATCTCGCGGAGCTTTCGCTTTCGAAGATCAGGCCACTCCGCCGAGATATTCAGATGATCTTCCAGGACCCTTTCTCGTCACTAAATCCCCGGATGACCATCTTCCAACTCATAAGCGAGCCTCTGCTTGTTAACCGCATCGGTACGCACGAGGAGCGTCAGGACCGAGTCGTCGAGTTATTGCGAAAGGTAGGACTGCGACCGGAATATATGCAGCGCTTTCCCCATGCGTTTAGCGGAGGCCAGCGCCAACGTATCGGCATTGCGAGAGCCTTGGCCATCAATCCGCGGTTGATCGTGGCTGATGAGCCGGTCTCCGGCCTAGACGTCTCCGTTCAGGCCCAGGTCATTAATCTCATGATGGATCTTCAGGACGAGTTCGGTCTCACGTATCTGTTCGTATCGCACGACTTGAGTGTGGTGAATCAGATTAGCGACCGGGTGGTGGTGATGTACGTTGGCCGAGTAGCGGAAGTGGGAACGCCGCAAGAGCTGTTCCACAATCCCAAGCATCCCTACACAGCCGCTCTGATATCGTCATTGCCCATCTCTGATCCGAAGCAGCGAGCAGAGCGGACTGTGCTTGAGGGCGAAATCGCCAACCCGGCTAACCCACCCTCAGGCTGCTACTTCCACCCGCGCTGCCCCTTTGCAATCGACAAGTGCAAAGTGGAGACGCCGCCATTGAAGGAGGACTCATCCGGTCGGCTCGTGAGTTGCCACCGTGCCGATGAGTTGGAGCTTGTGGGCGCAACCAAGCCTGGGGCAGCGAATGGATAGCTGTGAGAAACATGCCAGCGTTGTCGCTTAGCCCGACACTAACTCAGGATCACTTGCTTCGTATCAGGCTTACAGCAAGCGTCGCCTTGTACGGGGGGGCGCTCGGATCAGCTGCGATTCTCATCTCGATTATGGCCCGTACAGGACGCTTCGACGAGGCTGGACACCTGGCGTTTACACCGGGGCTCATTACAGCCATAACAGGTGCCATAGCGGCTACTCTCATCACCCCGCTAGCTGTTTATCATATGCGATACAACGCCGATGAACCGGGGGGCATATTGTTGTGGCTGGCCCTCGGGCTGGGATTCGGTGTGGCGTCAAGCTTTGTGACCGGAGGGCTTGTGCCCCTTAATGTTGTGTTCATCACGTTTGCGGAGGGCGACATCAAGTTGGGTGAACTGCCTTCATTTGTTGTTGAAGGAGCATTTCAAGGAATCAGGTCGTTCTTTATAGATGGCGCCCTGGCTATCTACACCTGGTTGCTCGCAGGAGTCCTATTTGGCATTGGCGCATGGATTATCGACAAATTGAACGCATCCCCGAACCCGGTCGCTTCGAAGTATGGCACCTGGGTCGTTACCTTGTTCCTCGGACTGACGATCGTGTCCATCGCTGTTCTTGGGCCACCGGAAACCCTCAGGAAATTCGGATGAAATCACCGTAATCATTAGGAGAGAATTTGTGGAACCTGATCAAATACGCAATTGGCTCTGCGGACCCATGGTGGCCGTGGCTACGCCCTTTACCGAGGATTATGCCCTCGACCTTGAGGCCTTACACGACAACATCCGCTTCATGATCGACCGAGGTGTACGCACCGGCCAGGGGTCTTTACTAGTAGGAGGCGCGGGCGGAGAACACCCGACACTCAACATCGAAGAACGAAAGCTCGTCATGAGCACAGCGCTTGAGGCAGCTCGGGGTGAAGTCCCGGTGTTGTCGAGCATCCAACACACCGACGCGCGGGTCATCGTCGAACTGGCACGCCATGCTTCTGAAGTGGGGCTCGACGGCGCACAGCTTGGCCCAACTTACTACTACACCCCCACCGAGGGCGACGCCCTGCGCCTGTTCGAGTTGGTCGCAAAGGAATCGGACGTGTCGCTGATGATCTACCACACCTGGTGGGAAGGTCTCACGATGAGCATAGACCTTCTCAAGCGCCTGTCAGATATCGAGTCTGTGCGCTCATTGAAGTGGTCGTCATCCAACCCTGAGCACTACCGACAGACGTTGCTGGCGCTATCAGACACACTGGTAATGATCGACAACTCCGGTGAGCAGACGTCGAGTCACCTTCTGGGGGCTCGAGGATTTATCACCCATCTGAGCGGCTTTTGGCCCGAGTACCCGCTTGAGATATGGCAATTGCTCGAGCAAGGTGACTACGCTGGGGCCAAAGAAAAGTTGGCTTCGTTCAAGTGGAAATGGAACGTGTGGCGGAGCCGTGTTGTGGAGGTTACGGGAGGAGAGGGTCCGTTTATAAAGGCGGCCATGGAGGCAGTAGGCTTACGGGTCGGCCCTCCACGACCTCCATCGGTCAGACCGCCGGAACACCTACTCGATGAGCTGCGAGAGCTTCTAGACTCCGCCAACGTTCCCAAAGCCCGAGTGGAATAGGAACGGGGCGAATAACCTGCCGGGTGGGTTCGGTCAGGTCTCAGGGCACTGCTCGATATTAGACCGATCTGAACACACGATAATCACGGTGTTTAAGTCGGTCTATTTTGGGACGTGAACTGAGATCTGATAGAACCAATGGATTTGTTGTCGCCATCTAGTTCCCGGAACGAACTC
>Ga0066368_10000162_pt1 | contig 14848 bp, 8 predicted proteins | sample Knorr_S7_td_NADW_FD_71215 | JGI IMG/M metagenome (GOLD analysis project Ga0066368, IMG submission 71215) | Marine microbial communities from Southern Atlantic Ocean transect - Knorr_S7_td_NADW_ad_2505m_LV_A | ecosystem: Environmental > Aquatic > Marine > Oceanic | place: Southern Atlantic ocean... | reverse complement strand
GCCGTGATCGCCGCTTGCACCTCTTCGGCACCCGCTGCCGCCGCCGCGACCGGATCCTTCCCGAGCTCTTCGCGATGCCGGAAAATATTCTCGAGCACGACGATGGAATTGTCGACCAACATGCCGACGCCGAGTGCGAGCCCACCGAGGCTCATGATGTTCAGACTCACGCCGGCGGCATCCATGAGCGCGAACGTGCCCACTACTGAAATGGGGATCGCGAGCGCGATCGCTACCGGGTACCTGGGATCCCTCAGGAAAAGAAAGAGAACCAGGAACGCGAGCACGCCTCCGAAGACGAGCGCCTGGAAGACGTTGGTGATCGAGTCGGCGATGAAGCCGGCCTGGTCGTCCGCCAAGTCGATGTGCATGGCCGGATACTCGTCGTGCAACTGCTCGAGCACATCTTCCACGGCCCGGGCAACGGTCACCGTGTTGGCGCCAGATTCCTTGAAGACGAGCAGGCCGACAGATTCCTCTCCGGCGTAGCGCGCGATCGTCTCCCGCTCCGCGAAGCCATCGACTACTCGCGCCACGTCGCGCAGACGAATCACCCTGTAGCCTTCGCTGGTGACGCCGCCACCGATCGCCTGACGGGCGACCACCACGTCCGCGATCTCTTGGACAGTCTGGAATTCGCCCAAGGTGCGCAGCGGGTAGCGATACCGGCCCTGTAGGATGGTGCCGCCCGGTGCGCTGACGTTGGCAGCGTCCAGCGCCTGCGAGATCTCCTGGATCGTCAGCCCGTAGGAGTCGAGAAGCCCGGGATCGACCTCGACTTGGATCTCGCGATCGAGTCCCCCGGTGACAGCCGCCTCGGCGACCCCGTCGAGTTGCTCGAGCCGACGCCGGAATACCGTCTCCGCGAGCTCCTTGGTCTGCCAGAGATCGATGCCGCCTGAGACCGACAAGGTCATGATGGGATCGGACTCGGGATCCACCCGCAGAATCGCTGGCCGTGAGGCGCTCTCGGGCAGCGACTCGCGCACGTTGTCCATGCGCTCACGCACATTGAGCATGGCGAAGTCCATGTCCGTGCCCCACGCGAAGCGCAGCGTGACCAGGCTCACGCCTTCGCGCGATACCGAGGTCACCCGCTCCACCCCTGGCGCGGCCGCCGCCTGCCCCTCGATGCGTTCCGTGACGAGGCGTTCCACCTCGGCGGGCGCGACGTCGGGGTACGACGTGTAGATCACCAAACGTGGGTAGCTCACATCAGGCAGCAAGTCGATCGGCAACCTCACATAGGAGATGCCGCCCAGCAAGATAATCGCCAAGAACAGCATCCACACCGCAACGGGCTTCTTGGTCGACGCCCCGGGTATGGACACTGGTCAGCTCCCTCCCGAGGCGGATGCACTAGGCGGCGGACCCCCGCCTCGAACGCGGACGCCTATCGCCTCCTCGAGGCTCAGCAGAGCGTCGACGAAGCTATGGCGCGCCGTGATTACTTGGCGTCGAGTCGTCGCTTCGGAGTCGAAGCTCGCGCGCAGATCCTCGAAGGTGCGGGCGCTGATGCGGTACTCCTCACGTGCGAGCCGCAAAGCCTCCTGCGCGATCTCCGATGAGCGTCCCGCAAGACGAAGCGACTCGTATTGATTCGAGATCTCCAGCACGGCGCTGCGAACCGTCTCTTCGATGCGCAACCTGGCCTCGCGTTCCGCTTCACGGTCGTTGTCGAGTTGGACCGCAGCCTGCTCCATTCCCTGACGGTTCTGGAAGTAGTTGTTGAACATCGGGATGGAGAAATTCACGCGGAATTGCGCGTCCAGCGGCTCGCTGATGCCGACGTCGAAGACGGACCCCGTCCGGGGTGCCTGAGATCGCCGATAAATGTCGACACCCACCGACACAGAGGGCCACCAAGAGTTCTGGGTCTCCTGCACTCCGAGCGTGGCCGACTGTACCGATAATCTCGATTGCCGGAGCTCGGGATTCACGACCAGCGCCGAGGCGACCAACTGCTCGACATCGAGAACGGACGGGTCGAAAATCGGCAGTTCCTCATCAGCCAGAGACAGCGACACGAGTTCCTCACGGCCGAGCTGCGTGCGCAGGGCGAGCACCGCTTGCTCGTACGCCGCTCGCTGCTGCCGAAGCGTGAGCAACTGTTGCTCCACCGCGAGCTCCGCGTTTAGCACGTCGACGCGTGTGCGCAGAGCCAGGGAAAACAGTCGCTCGGCAACGGTCATGTCGATCCGCCGCGCCTCGACCAACTCCTCTTCGGCGAGCATGAGATCGCGTTGCTCGAGCGCGTCCATGTACAGCCGCTGGATCTGGACCTGGAGCCCCGTAAGCGCCCGGACCACGCTGAGATCCCGGTCCTCGTTTGTGATGGACTGCCTACGGTGCGCCTGGAATAGCGACCGACCGCGCATGTTCCAGTTGAGGGACATCGCCTGGGTAGTCGTGGAGAAGTAGTTCCAGTCGGCGGAGGGGTTGGCGATCGGATTGCCGAAGTTGTCGAAGCCGATGCGCTGCAGGTTGCCGCGGAACCCGGTATCGAAGAGGGACAGGTTCACCCGTGGCAATAGCTCATCGAACCAGGTCGAGCGCATCTCGATGCCGTTCAGCAGTGCGTTGTTGTTCGCCTGCCGGTACGTGGGGTTGTTGCCCTCCGCGATGCCCAGCGCTCTCGCCAGCGTCAGCTGCACCGAATCCCCTGATTGAGCGGCAAGCCCGGGGGCAACGGTCCCGAGGGCGATGAGTACACCCGCCATGGACTTCAATCTCATCGGCTCGGCCTCCCGCCCTCGGCTTCTACATTCTCGACGAGCCGCACAGGAGTGTCGTGCGCCAAATAGTGGTGGCCGTCGATGAGCACGACTTCGCCGGGCGCGACCATGCCCTGCTCGAGACCCTCCCTGAGGATCTCAACGTGAGTGTCGTTCTCGCGGCCTGTGTTGACGTAACGCCACTCGGCCACGCCCGTGTTTCCGCTCGGCTCATAGACGAAGAGCATCGTGCGTCGGACGCCCTGCCCGCGCTCCAAAATGGCCGAGCGCGGAACCAATACGCGATCCGGCAATGCCTCCGCGTCCAACGAAACTTCGGCGTACATTCCCGGCTTGATGCGGTGCTCGCGATTGGGAAGTAGCACGGTCACGCGCCCCGTGCGGCTGTCCGGATCGACGACCGGATTGATCGTCTCGATGGAGCCGATGAAGGTCTCGCCGGGATAAGCCGCGAAGCGGACCTCGGTGCGCCGCCCTTCGGACAGGAATCCGAGCTCTGCTTCGAGAACCTGAACTTCGACCTTGATCGGGTCGAGATCGACGACGGTAAGCAGCTCCGTCCCCACGCTCACGTACTGACCTTCCACTACGCGGATGTCCGCGATCCTCGCACCGAACGGCGCTACGATGCGAGAGCGCTCCAGCTCCAGCTCGGCCCGGCGAAGCGCCACGTTGCGTTGGTCAAGACCGCTACGCGTGCGTGCGATGCGCTCGCGCTCGGCGCGGATTGCCAGGTCCTCGATTTCGTCATCGAACAGGACGAGCTGACGGTAGTCGGTCTCCGCGGCGAGTAGGTCGGCGCGCGCCTGGTCAACGCCCAGAGCGTACTCCGTGCTATCGAGTCGCACCAAGGGCGTGCCGTTGGCGACGCGCTGGTTCTCCCGGATCGGGAGTGCCTGCACGATGCCGGCGACCTGGGCCGTCAGAGTCGTCCTGCGAAACGCTTCCGCCTGCCCGGCCGCGCCCACGCGAATCCAGAGCGTGTCCAGCATGACCTCGGCGCCACCTACCGGCTGTGGCATATTGGCGGAAAACTGGCTGCCGCTGGAAGTCTCAGGCAGCTCGACTTCACTGCCCTCTGCGACTGTGCCGGCCTCCGCCTCCTGAGAGAATCCGCCAAGGCGCCACCAAACTCCGGCGCCGAGGACAGCGAGGACAAGCACCACTGTGGCCAAGCTCAGTGTGCGTCTGGAAAAGCTCATGTTACGTCCTCGACGTGCGGGATTTTCGATTCATAAGGTGGGTCATCCGTCAGACCATCCGTGAAAGATCGTTCATAGGACGCACAAGCCTGAAGAGACCGTTGCACCGACAGTTGTAGACGATCCTTCCGGTGCGCCAAAACAGGCTCTTACTCCTCGCTCGCGGTCCCCGCTGCTACGCGAGGCGCGTACGTTCTCTTCACGTAATCGGACAGGATCTGTTTGAACTCGTCCACGAGTCCGTCGCCCTTGAGCGTCGCAGAGTGTTCCCCGTCGATGTAGACGGGCGCCTTGGGATCCTCGAAGGTACCCGGCAACGAGATCCCAATATTGGCGTGCTTCGATTCACCGGGTCCGTTCACCACACAGCCCATCACCGCGACGTCCATTTCCTCGACGCCCGGATACTGGGCACGCCACTCGGGCATCATGTCCCTGATGTAGTCAGTGATGTCCTGCGCCATCTCCTGGAAAAACGTGCTCGTGGTGCGGCCACACCCGGGGCAGGACGTCACCTGGGGCTCGAAGTGACGGATGCCCAGAGACTGGAGCACCTGTTGAGCTACGCGCACCTCTTCGGCGCGGTCGCCTCCCGGAGCAGGCGTCAGCGACACACGAATGGTGTCGCCAATCCCATCCAGCAGGATGGGAGCCAGACCGGCGGTTGTGGCCACGATTCCCTTGATGCCCAGACCCGCCTCGGTCAGGCCGACGTGCAGCGGATAGTCGCCTCGCCGCGCGAGCATCCGGTACACCGCGATGAGATCGCGAACCGTGGAGACCTTCGCCGAGATCACGATGCGGTCGTGGCCCAGCCCCGTCTCTTCCGCCAGCGCCGCCGAGCGCAGCGCGCTTTCGACCATGGCCTCGAGCAGCACTTCCCGAGCCTCCTTGGGGGCCTCCTCCAGCGCGTTCGCGTCCATGAGCTCGGTGAGCAACCGTTGGTCCAGCGATCCCCAGTTCACACCGATGCGCACGGGCTTGTCGTGCTCGATCGCGACTTTGATGATCTGGGTGAAGTTCTCGTCACGGCGCTTGGTCCCGACGTTCCCGGGATTGATTCTCAGCTTCGCCAGCGCCTCCGCGGCCTTCGGATACTTGGTGAGCAGCAGGTGGCCGTTGTAGTGGAAGTCGCCCACGATCGGAGTCGAGTAGCCGTCGCCGCGCAGTCGGCTCACGATCTCGGGCACCGCCTGCGCGGCCTCGTCATTGTTGACCGTCACGCGCACCAACTGACTTCCGGCGTCGGCGAGAAGCCTGATCTGATCGACCGTGGAGTGAACGTCGGCTGTGTCGGTATTTGTCATCGACTGGACGACCACTGGCGCACCTCCACCGATGGCCACGCCTGCGACGTCGACCGAGACCGTTTCTCTACGTGTTACGGCGATCACGAAGACCTCATGGGGTCGGCCCGAAACGGGCAGTCAGCGTCACACCGAGCGCGACAAACCCGGCGACGAAAAGGATGAGCCCGCCCGTGGCCTTCCAGCGATAGACCTGAGTGAGCTCGTCCTGGCTCTTTGTAGAAGGGATGAACGGATGGTCCTCCTCCGACTTCATCAAGACATCGACGTCGGGCTTCATTGCCGCCTTGGCGACGTGGTCTTCCACGATCGCCTCGGCTTCCCTGCGCGCGTGGTCCCACTCCTCCATGTCCACGCGCCCGTCACCGTCAGAGTCGAAACGTTCGACCAGTTCTTCGTGACCGTGTGCTTGAGGCGAACGAGGTTGTTGTAGATCGTCGCGAAATAAACGCTCAGGACAGCGAGTAAGGCGAGTAGTACGTATCCGGTGATCCCCATGCTCCTAGTCCCCCTTAGTGTACAACTTGACGTGTCTGCGTCGAGTCCGGTATACCTCTCGTAGCGTTCTCCCCCTGGCCCAGGATTCCAGGCTTATGGATCGGAAGTGGGTATACCTGTTCACGGAGCTCGAAGCAGCAGAAGCCTCCGCCGGTGACTGGGAGGCAGTGCGCGGGCTGCTCGGCGGCAAGGGAGCGAATCTGGCAGAGATGACGCGGATTCAGGTCCCGGTCTCTCCAGGCTTCACCGTGACGACCGAAGCGTGCATCGCATACCTCGGTGTCGAGGGCGAATTCCCTGCGGATATCTGGGAACAACAGATCGAGGCCCTGCAGCGCATCGAGGCGACCACGGAAAAGGAGTTTGGCAACCCGGCGAGACCGCTGCTCGTTTCGTGTCGGTCGGGCGCGAAATTCTCGATGCCTGGCATGATGGACACGATCCTGAACCTGGGATTGAACGACGAAGTCGCCCGCGGGATGGTCGAGCTCACCGGCGACGCACGCTTCGTATACGACGCGTACCGTCGATTGATTCAGATGTTCGGCACGGTGGTGCGCGGCATGCACATTGAAGTGTTCGAGCAGGTCATCGCGGCAAAGCGATTGGCCGCGGGAGTGTCCTCGGACTCTGAGCTCGCTGCAGAGGACTGGACCGCGCTCACGCAGCGGTTCAAGGACCTGGTCAGGACTCACACCCACGCTCCCTTTCCACAGGATCCGCTGGAACAGCTGCGCGCGGCGACCGAAGCGGTGTTCGAATCCTGGAATAGGAAGCGCGCCGTAGACTATCGCAACGCATCTGGGATCCCGCACGACATCGGTACGGCGGTGAACATCCAGACGATGGTCTTCGGCAACATGGGGGAGACCTCGGGCACGGGGGTCGTGATGAGCCGAAACCCGTCTACGGGGGAGCCGGGCTTGGCAGGGGACTTTTTGGTGAACGCGCAGGGAGAAGACGTGGTGGCCGGGACTCGGAAGACCCTCGACATCAGCGCGATGGCAGAACGCTTCCCAGAGGCCTATCAGCAGCTCTGTGAGATCGCGGACAAGCTCGAGCTTCACTACCGAAACATGCAGGACCTCGAGTTCACCATCGAGCACGGAACGCTGTGGCTGCTCCAGACGCGGAACGGCAAGCGCACTGCCCAAGCGGAGGTTCGCATCGCCGTCGACATGGTCGACGAGGGGCTGCTCGGGCGAGAGGAGGCCGTGCTGCGGGTGAGCCCCGAGCAAGTGGACTTCTTCCTGCATCCTCAGTTCGATGAGGACGCGAGGAGCGAGGCGCAGCTGATCGCGTCGGGTCTGAACGTGTCGCCCGGAGCCGCGGTAGGCATCGTGGCGTTCGACGCGGACACGGCAGAGAGATGGGCCCGGGAGGACGGGAAAGCGGTGATCATGGTCCGACCGGAGACCAGGCCCGACGACGTTCACGGAATGCTCGCGGCGCAGGGCATCATTACCAGCCGGGGAGGACGGACCAGCCACGCTGCGCTAGTCGCGCGCCAGTTCGGCAAGCCGGCCGTCGTGGGAGTAGAGTCGCTCGAGATCGATTTGGTCGATCGTGAAGCGCGCATGGGAGACATCACGATCCGCGAAGGCACCGAGATCTCGATCGATGGCATGCTCGGAGAAGTCTATCTCGGTGCGCTACCGACCGTCGTTCCGGACATACAGGACTCTTGGCTCACCCAGCTACTGGGCTGGGCGGACGAGTTCAGGACGCTCGAAGTTTGGGCGAATGCGGACTATCCCGATGATGCCCGCCGTGCCCGTGCCCTAGGAGCACAGGGCATCGGGCTGTGCCGCACAGAGCACATGTTCTTCGAGGAGGATCGGCTCCCGGTCATGCGGGAAATGATCATGGCCCGCAACCACTTGGAGCGCGACGAGGCCCTCGACAAGCTACTGCCCCTGCAGCGCAATGACTTCGAAGGGCTCTTCCGGGCGATGGACGGCCTGCCGGTCGTGGTTCGTCTGCTGGACCCGCCGCTGCACGAATTCCTGCCCGACCACCAGGAGCTGCTGCACGAGTTGGCCGATCTCAAGCTCAGACTCCAACACCTGGCCACACTCCAGGAGATCGACGACACGCTCGATGAGATCCGTGCGAAGCAGGACTTCCTCGAGCGGACAGAGACGCTCCTGGAAACGAATCCGATGTTGGGCACGAGGGGCGTCCGTCTAGGCATGCTGCTGCCGGAACTTACGCGCATGCAGACGCGCTCTCTCTTTCAGGCGGCGACGCAGTGCATGCGGGAAGGCGTTGACGTGAAGGTAGAGGTCATGATCCCCTTGATCTCTCACGTGAACGAGTTTCGCCAGCAGCGTCGCCTGGTCGAAACCGAGGCTCGTGAAGTGATGGATGAAGAGGGACAGGAGGTCCCGTACAAGATCGGCACCATGATCGAGATCCCGCGCGCCGCCCTTACCGCCGACGAAATCGCCTCGACCGCCGAGTTCTTCTCGTTCGGAACCAACGACCTCACCCAGACCGTGTTCGGTATCTCACGGGACGATGCCGAGTCCGGCTTTCTCGTGCACTATATGGAGCACGACGTGCTGCCCGCGAACCCGTTCGCGACCCTCGACATTCCCGGTGTGGGCAAGATCATGCGCATGGCGGTCGAGCTCGGGCGTGGCGTTCGACCTGACCTGATGATCGGGATCTGCGGCGAGCACGGTGGCGACCCCAAGTCGGTCGAGTTCTGCCACGAGATGGGCCTCGACTACGTGAGTTGCTCTCCATTCCGCATCCCGATCGCCCGCTTCGCGGCCGCGCAGGCGGCCGTTCAGGAAGCGGGCTGGCGTCCTATGCCGGCCGCTCCGAGGGACGAGTTCCGCAGGGAGGAGGCTGCGGCACCCGTGCCAACAGCAGAGGAGGCCGCGGTTTCCCAGTAGGGCCACGAGCGACTTTGAGGAGGGAGCTTGGCTATGTCTTCGAGAGCACGGCTCGTAGGCCTCGCGCTCGCTCTGTGGGTGACGCCTGCGCTCGCTCAGGCGGTGCCGTCCGAGCGGCAAGCCCGGCCCGAACAACCCCGGATCTCGGTATCGTGGGTGGAATCACCGATCGCCGACGTTCTGCTCGCCTTCTCGACCTTCTCGGGCAAATCGAGGGTGCAGGGCCGGGACGTCGCGGGGATCGTCACCGCCGAGATCAATGACCAGCCGTGGGATTCCGCGCTGCGTGCGATTCTATCGGCGCAGGGCCTCGTCGCCGTCGAAGACGAGTACGGGATCATTCGCGTCAGCAACCTCGCGGCGCTGAACGCGCTGGAGGCCGTGCAACCCATCGTGACGAGGATCTACCGAATCTCCTTCTCGCGGGCGGCCGAACTGAAACCAACGATCGCCCCCCTGCTCTCCCCACGTGGCAGTATCAGCGCCGCGGCGAGTACCAACTAGCTGATCCTCGCTGATATCCCGCGCGTGCAACGCGCGGTCGCGAGGCTGCTGGGGGGGGTTCGAGCAGTAGGGGAAGGCAAGGTCGCGCCTACTCGGCCCGCGCCGGAGGCCAAGCAGTCCAAAGATTTCGCCTGGTGCCACGGTGAAGGAAACACGGGACACGGCTGGTGCAGTGGCGCCGGGAGGTGTGTAGGTGAGGTCTCGGACTTCGATTATGGCGGGTCGGCGGCTGGCTCTGGGGTGACTGGCAGGGCTTCTCGATTAGGAGTCGCATGCCGAGCCGCCTCGGTTCAGAGAGCCCCGAGCGCCTCTCGTACCGCGTCAGGCAACCGCGTCTTCTTTCCCGCGTTGTAGTCGAAGCACACGATGCGTCCCTCGCCTTTGGCCACCACCGCACCCAACTGGTCACTCACGATGCGGTACACGACGGTGAAGCGATCCTCGGCCAGTTCGGTGACGCCCACGCCGACCTCCATGGTGTCGGGGAACCCGACCGGCAGGCGAAATACGCAGCTCGCTCGCGCCAAAATCGGCCCAACGCCATCCGCGCGCCTCTCTCCGAGCCAGCCGACTCGCCTGAACAATGCCACGCGCCCGGTCTCGAACCAGCGGAAATAAACGGTGTTGTTGACGTGCTGGAGCGCGTCGAGGTCCCCCCAAGCCACGGGGACTGTGACGTGCACCGGCAGGTCCGACAGCAAGGTGGAGTGGGGGGGCGAGTTGGTCACCGGGAGAGTCGTACGGCCGCAAAGGCATCAGCGCCAGCGAAGGGCGCATCGCAGCACATATTTCTGCAGGCATTCGTGACGCGGGAGCGAGAGGACGGTTGCTCGACCTATCCGATTGTGGAGGAAGCGGTTGCAGGGGTCGCATCCTCGCGTCAACACTGACAAATTAGGCTCCCGTAAGGCACCAGGCTCAAAGAGCCGACTGGACACCGAATGAGCCCTCTGACACGAACGTCTCCGCACCGGACTGGTGGACCCAGCCAGGCGACCGGACCTGTCGAGCCGACTGCCGCCGTGCTGGGCGCTTGGTCGGGGCACGTATCCGACGTGCTGCCCGGCGCGGACGCTCTGCGCGAGAGCATCGCGGACATTCGACGGCCGGTTTACGTGCTGGGCGGCGATGAAGTAGCTCAGCCGGGACTTCGGAGAGCGGTGGCCGTGCGAGGGGAGACACGTTTCGGGACCGATGTGCGACTCTACGAGGGCGACCGCGCCATCGTGGGCCACGCCGCACCTCTGCGCCTGGACAACCTCGGGGACCCAGAGTTTCGTAAAGCGCACGGGCTGAAGCTCGCCTGCGTGGCCGGCGCGATGGCCAACGGCATCGGATCCGCGGAAGTGGTCGAAGCCATGAGCCACGCGGGCATGCTGGGCATCTTCGGCGCCGCGGGCCTCCCGCTCAGGACTGTAGAAGCGGCCATCGACCGCCTGACGTCGTCCCTGGGTGGAGCGCCCTTCGGCTTCAACCTCATTCACAGTCCCAACGAGCCCGACGTCGAGCACGGCGTGGTCGACCTCTACTTGCGGCACGGTGTTCGCTTGGTGGAGGCTTCGGCATACATGCGCCTCACCCTTCCCCTCATTCGCTACCGGGTGAGCGGCATCTACCGCGATACCGACGGCAGAGTAGTGACCCCGAACCGGGTCATCGCCAAGGCCTCGCGGGTGGAGGTGGCGACCCGATTTTTCTCGCCGCCACCCGAGGCGTTCCTGCAGGAGCTCGTTGCCCGCGGGGACATCACGGAAACCCAGGCGCGCCTCGCGAGAGAGATCCCCGTCGCCCAGGACCTCACGGCCGAAGCCGATAGCGCTGGGCATACCGACAATCGGCCCGCGTTGGGCCTGCTGCCGACCATGATCGCTTTGCGCGACCGCATTCAGCGCGAATATGCCTACCCCGAGGCCTTGCGCGTGGGAGCCGCTGGCGGCATCGCGACCCCGCATGCCGCGGCAGCGGCATTCGCCATGGGCGCTACCTACGTCCTGTTGGGCTCCGTGAACCAAGCCTGCGTAGAAGCGGGAACGTCACCAGCGGTCCGAGAGATGCTGGCCGCCTCCGAGCAAGCAGACATCGCAATGGCGCCGGCCGCCGACATGTTCGAGATGGGCGTCAAGGTGCAGGTGCTCAAGCGCGGCACCATGTTCGCCATGCGGGGCGGTCGCCTGTACGAGCTCTACAGGGCTTACGACTCGATCGACGAAATCCCGGAGGATGAGCGCCAGAAGCTCGAAGAAACCGTCTTCAGGAAGAGCTTCGAAGAGGTTCTCGAGGACGTGCGCACGTACTTCCTCGAGCGCGACCCCACGCAATGGGAGCGTGCCCAGATCGACCCCAAGCACCGCATGGCGCTGGCGTTCCGCTGGTACCTCGGCCAAACTTCTATTTGGGCCAACACGGGCGAGCCGTCGAGAACCCTCGACTACCAGATTTGGTGCGGTCCCGCCATGGGTGCTTTCAATGCCTGGGTTCAGGATAGCTTCCTCGCGGAAGCGAGCAACCGGAGCGTGGTCACCGTCAGTCTGAATCTCCTTTACGGCGCCGCCGTATTGGGTCGGATACAGACGTTGCGCAGCCAGGGCTTGATTCTGAGCCCGGAAGAGCAGCAGGTGTTGCCGCGCACTCTGTCACAGCTGGAGATGCACCTGCCGTGAACAATCGACAGTCTCCTGAGGCACGCGAGCGGGACGTCCCGTTGGCCATCATCGGCATCTCCTGCATTTTCCCCGAGGCAGACGGCCTGGAAGCGTACTGGCACAACATCCGCAATGGCGTAGATGCCATCACGGACGTGCCCGATACGCACTGGTCACCGGACGACTATTTCAGCGCCGATCCCAAGGCGCCCGACATGACCTACGCGGCGCGGGGCGGGTTCCTGCCACCCGTCGATTTCAATCCACTGGACTTCGGCATCGCTCCGAACGCCCTGGAGGCGACCGATACCGCGCAGCTCCTGGCGCTCTATACGGCGCGCAAGGCACTCATCGACGCGGGTTACGGCCCTGATCGGGACTTCGATCGGGATCGCGTCAGTGTGCTGATGGGTGTCACGGGGACCCTGGAACTAACGATTTCCCTGGGTGCGCGCCTCGGACACCCGTTTTGGCGTAGGGCGTTGGCTGAATCTGGCGTCGACGGTGAAGTGGCGGAGGACGTGGTGCGCCGCATCTCGGACTCCTACGTCGAGTGGCAAGAGGCGTCGTTCCCAGGCCTTCTCGGCAATGTCGTCGCGGGCAGGATCGCGAACAGGCTGGACCTGGGTGGTACCAACTGCGTCGTGGACGCGGCTTGCGCCAGTTCGCTGAGTGCACTCCACCTAGCCGCCATGGAGCTCGCCGACGGCCGCTGCGACATGGCCATCACCGGCGGTGTCGACACGCTCAACGACATCTTCATGTACATGTGCTTCTCGAAGACGCCCGCGTTGAGCGCCACCGGCAATGCACGTCCCTTCGACCACGAAGGCGACGGCACCATCCTCGGTGAAGGAGTGGGCATCCTCGTCCTGAAGCGCTTGGACGACGCAGTCCACGACGGCGACCGCATCTACGCCGAGATCCGTGGTCTGGGCACATCGAGCGACGGCAAGGGCAACGCCATCTATGCGCCGAGTTCGTCGGGTCAAGCCAAGGCGCTGCGCCGGGCCTACCAGCGTGCCGGCACCACGCCCGATACCGTGCAACTCGTCGAGGCCCACGGTACCGGTACGGTCGTAGGAGACGCCGCCGAGTCCGAAGCCCTCACTGCGGTCTACCGTGAGAGCGGGGCGGAGGGCACGTGGTGTGCGCTCGGTTCGGTGAAGTCTCAGATTGGGCACACCAAGGCCGCAGCGGGCGCCGCATCCCTGATCAAGGCAGCGATGGCGCTTCACCACAAAGTGCTGCCGCCCACGCTGAAGGTCGAAAAGCCGTTGGCGCAGGTCGCGCCGGGCGCCTCGCCCTTCTACGTGAACACGGACAAACGCCCTTGGCTCGCGCCCGACGGCCATCCTCGGCGAGCAGCGGTCAGTTCCTTCGGCTTCGGTGGCAGCAACTTTCACTGCGTACTGCAGGAGCACATCAGCGAGGGCAGCGCGAACGAGGAGACTGATTGGGACGGAGATGTGCAAATCGTTGCCTTCAGCGCACCTACGCAACACAACCTCAAGGAATGGTTGACACGTCTGGGTGAGGCTTCGCACTGGGACGCCGTTCGTGAGTTGGGCCAGATCTCCCGTAAGGCCTTCCGTGCAGATGACGCCGAGCGACTACTGCTCGTCGTCGAGAAGGGCCATACCGATGCGCCCGCTCTGGCAACTCGAGTCACCAGCCTGCTCGACGCCCACAAAGAGACGACGTGGTCCACGCCGGACGGCGTCTACTATGGTCGTGGCCCAGCGGCGGGCGATCTGGCGTTTCTCTTTCCCGGCCAAGGCTCTCAATACGTAGGCATGCTCCGCGACCTCGCGTGTCAGTTCCCGAGCATGCGCGCGTCCCTCGAGCTGGCCGACGCCGGAGACTCCGAGAACCGTCTGAGTGACGTAGTCTATCCGCATCCCGCCTTCGATCACGACGCGCGGCAGCTACAAGAAGACGCGCTGCGGGACACATCAAACGCTCAGCCGGGAATCGGAGCCGTCAGCCTCGGGGCCGACGCGGTTCTTCGTTTGTTCGGGGTCACGCCTGTGGCGACGGCCGGCCACAGCTTCGGCGAACTCAGCGCTCTGTGCGCTGCCGGCCGGCTGACGAGGCAGGACTTCCACGCGCTCGCTCGACTCCGCGGTCGCGTGATGGGCGAACTGGACGGTGGCCGGGGGGCCATGCTCGCGGTGCGGGCAGGCCTCGCGGAGGTGGAGAAGGTCATCGCCGCCGAGTCTCTCGACCTAGTGGTGGCGAACCGCAACGCGCCGGCACAGGTCGTTCTTTCTGGTGCCACCGACGAGATCGAGCGCGCATCAGGGGCACTTCGTGTTCGTCAGATCGACGCGCGTCGCCTGCCCGTCTCTGCTGCCTTCCACTCCCCGCTGGTCTCTGAAGCCGAAGCACCGCTCGCCAGCGCATTGGACGGAATCGAACTAGCCGAAGGCCCGGTGCCCGTCTACGCGAACAGCACCGGCAAGTCGTACCCGGCCGACGCCGAGGAGGCCAAAGCGCTTCTGGCCGGGCAGCTCGCGCGCCCTGTACTCTTCGATGAGCTTGTCAGCCGAATGCACAAGGACGGCGTACGGACTTTCGTGGAGACGGGACCGCACGGGCACCTCAGCGGGCTCGTCGACTCCGTCCTTGACGGCGAGCCTCACCACGCCTTCGCCCTCGACGCGAGCCACGGATCGCGCTCGGGCATCCGCGATTTAGCTCGAGTGTTGGCCCAGATCGGCTCACTCGGCCACACCATAGACCTGCAGCCCTGGGACGCTTCCTTCGACCCACCCGCTGCTCCGGCGATAGCCGGCTGCGCGGCGCTCACCTATCAGGTGGGGGGAGCCAATATCCGGACCCGCAAGAGAGAACCGATGCCACGCAACAATGACAAGGCAGCACAGCCCGCACGGGCCGACGGCGCGCACACCGAGGACAGAGCGCCGAACGGGGAGGGCACCCCGGCCTTGCTGAGTACCCCTGCTCCGCTGCCCGTACCGGTCGCTCCCGTGGCGGCTCCCGTAGCAGGCTCGGTGGCTGAAGCCCTGCGGATCACTCAGGAGAACATGGCGG
>Ga0066368_10000151_pt1 | contig 15139 bp, 12 predicted proteins | sample Knorr_S7_td_NADW_FD_71215 | JGI IMG/M metagenome (GOLD analysis project Ga0066368, IMG submission 71215) | Marine microbial communities from Southern Atlantic Ocean transect - Knorr_S7_td_NADW_ad_2505m_LV_A | ecosystem: Environmental > Aquatic > Marine > Oceanic | place: Southern Atlantic ocean... | reverse complement strand
GTGATAGAAGATTACGTAGCTTTCGAATACTAGGCTTCGCAGCCCCGGGGATAACTCCTCTCGTGCCCGGCCTAAGTGTGGATTGGAAGCAAATCCCTCCTGACAAATTCGGAAAATGCGATCTACGAAATGGTCGGCGTTGTCAGGACTATCCAGTGCGATATATGCCCAAATTTCGGCAAGGTCAGCCACTGCCGAATTTAAGATGTTGGCTTGAGGCATTAAGCCGGAGTCGGGTCCTGTCCGAGAAGTTTCCGGCCCCGCTTCTTTATATCTTCGACAACATCTTCATCGAAGAGTCCGACTGCGCCACTAGCTAGTCCGTCTTGGATATCTCGGCGTAAGGCCGCGACTTTCTCGTCACGCTGGTCAAGGAGGCTCAGGGCCTCGGAAATGACTTCTTCCAGAGAAGTGTAGGGCCCGTCAACAAACTTCTTCTGTATCAGTTCAGCAAGGTGGTCCGAGAGGGTCAGTCTCACGATGTCACCGTCTCCATCGCTCTACGGTAACCTAATCCACAGGGTTGTTCAACCGCCTAAATCTGGTACTCCGGGCGGCGTAGCAACTGCCGGGCGATGACCACCCGAAGTATCTCGTTGGTACCCTCCCCGATAATCATCAGAGGAGCGTCCCGGTAGTAGCGCTCAACCGGCGACTCTTTGATATAGCCGTAGCCACCATGGATGCGCAAAGCTTCCATGGTCACCTCACCGCATACCTCGCTGGCGAATAACTTCGCCATGCCTGCTTCCAGGTCGGCCCGCTCTCCCCGGTCCTTCTTCCCTGCCGCGTCGTAGGTCAGCAGACGGGCGGCTTGTATCTTGGTGGCCATGTCGGCCAGTTTCAATTGAATGGCTTGATGCTGGGAAATCGGGACGCCGAAGGTCTGGCGTTGCTGGGAGTAACGTATCGAGGCATTGAAGGCAGCCTGGGCCACGCCGACCGCCCGGGCGGCGACGTTGATGCGGCCGGTTTCCAGGCCGCTCATCACCATACCGAAGCCCTTGCCTTCCACGTCTCCCACCAGATTCTCCGTGGGGACCCGGAAGTCCTCGAAAATAAGCTCACAGGTGTCCAGGCCCCGATAGCCTAGCTTTTCCAGGTCCCGGCCCACCTTGAAGCCCTTGTCCCCTTTTTCAATCACGAAGGCGCTGATACCGCTATGGTTGGGTTCCGCCGTCCGATCGGTGCGGGCCAGCAGCAAGAAAGAATCGCCGTACCGGCCATTGGTGATGAACATCTTGGTGCCGTTGATGACGTACTCCTCGCCATCTTTGTCAGCGGTGGTTTGTAAATTCGCCACGTCAGTGCCGCCGCCGGGCTCGGTCAAGGCTAAACCGCCACGCTTTTTGCCGCTGGCCAGATCGGGAAGAAAATGGCGCTTCTGCTCCTCGGTCCCGTAATGGGTGAGCACGTAAGTCAGTATGTGATGGGTCCCGATAGCCCCGCTGATGCTCATGAACCCTTTACTGAGCTCTTCGAAGATGGAGGCGAAGGTCGTGTAGTCCAACCCCAAGCCGCCGTACTCCTCGGGCACGGTAATTCCGAACAGACCCAAGTCCTTCATCTTGTCGATGAGGTCGTGGGGGACGATGTCTTCATGGTCGAGATGATCGGCGACGGGTTCAACATCCCGGCGAACAAAGTCGCGAACCATGTTGACGATCTGGGTACGAGCTTCTTCGGGAGTGGGTGTAGTCACGAAACGCTCCTCGTTGGCTAGCTGTCAGCTTTCAGCGATCAGCTATCAGGGGTTACCAGCCTAGCATCACCGATTCTTTGCGGGGGTCGGCTCCGCCGTGATACACGCCGGTTTCCGGGTCCATCAGGATCGGCGCAAAGCCGTTGGAGACGCCCCAGGGGCCGGTGATCTCGACATCGTGACCGTCGTCCCGCAAGGCGTCGGCGACGCTGGAGGATATGCGTTCCTCCAAGACCAGACGATTGGGGGCCTCTTTGTGAGGCCAGGGCGAGAGCGGGAAGCTGTAGCCGCAGAACCGGGGCGCCTCCACCGCTTCCTGGACGTTCAGTCCGAAGTCCACGATGTTAGACAGCACCTGCAGGTCGCACTGGGCCTGGCTGTCGCCGCCGGGGGTGCCCAGGCTCATGAACGGTTTGCCATTCTTGAGCACGATGAAGGTGCAAGGGGTGGTTCGCGGCCGCTTGTGGGGCGCGATGCAGTTGGGATTGTCTGGGTCCAGCCAGAAGTAGCATCCGCGTGTGTTTATCAGGATGCCGGTATCTCCCAGAATCATCCCTTGGGCCAGTCCGGCGAAGCTGCTGGGGGTGACCGACACCAGATTGCCCTGGCTGTCCACGGTAGACAGGTAGGTGGTGCCGTCCTCGTCACCGCCGGCCGCTCCGGCCATGGCTGCTGTTTCCTTGGACCGGTGACCCGGCAGCACGGCGTGCATGCCCTTGGGGTCGCCCGGTGGGTAACTTGCCTGGGCCTTGTGGGGGTCAATAAGGCTGCGACGCAGGGCGGCGTACTCGCTGGACACCAGGCCGTCCACGGGCACGTCGACAAAGGCCGGGTCTCCGGCATAGCGCTCCCGGTCGGCGAAGGCCAATTTCAGCGCCTCGACTTGCAGATGCATCGCTTGGGGGCTGTTGTGGCCCATGGACGCCAGGTCGTACCCTTCCAGGATCTTCAACGCCTGCAGCAGGCTTATGCCTTGGGTCCAGGTCCGGTTGGTGAAAATCTCGTATTCCCGGTAGGTGGCGGAGATGGGTTCCTCCGCGGGGGATTCGAATTCGGCGAAGTCCTCATAAGTGTATAGGCCACCCAAGTCAGCCAGAGCCGCCACCATACGGTGGGCCACGTCGCCCTTGTAGAAGACGTCCCGGGCGGCGTTGATAGACGTTTCCCGATTGGAGCCCTGGCCCAAGGCCTGCTTTTCGGCCTGGACCATCAATGACAATGTCCGGCCCAGGTCTTTTTGAACGAACATGCTGCCTAGAACCGGAGGTTGGCCTCCGGGCAAATAGACCTTGGCCGAATCCGGGTATTTCTGTATGTTGGCCGTGCGTTCCGAAGTCGCAATGGCCCGGCATAGGAGTTGATAGGCGGGAAAGCCATCGCGGGCGAAGGACAGGGCGCTTTCGACAACCTGGCCGAAGCTCATGGTCCCGTAATTGGCCTGCATGGCCAGGAGGGCCGAAATCACGCCGGGCACGGTGGTGCTCAACACTCCGGACGGAATCTCTCCCCATTGCTGCTGATAATATTCTGCAGTGGCCGCTTGGGCCGCCCACCCTTGCCCCACCACCGAGCGCACCTTCTTAGTGGACGCTTCGTAGAAGAGCATGGCCACCTCACCACCCAAAGAGTAGTGGGCGGTGGGCTCCAGAACGCCGGCGGCCAAGGCCCCAGCCACGGCGGCATCGACGGCGTTACCCCCCTGCCACAGGATGCGCATCCCGGCCTGGGCGGTAAGCTGTGTACCCGCCCCCACCATGCCCTGTGTACCCCAGACCATGGGACGGTGAGAAAATTCGCCCTGACTACCCCGAGTACTCTGAGAGGAATTCTCGCTCATTGGTACGCTCCTTATGGGGATGGTTCCCGAAGTATTTATACCCTGATACGGGGAGGGAGGCAAGTGTAAACCACGTCGTTCGTCCGGAGGAATGGACGCCACCTTGAAAGGGTGAAGATGCAGAGGTCCTAAGGGCACCGAAGGACGCCTGGCTCTGCCACCGTTAGGTCTCACTCAGATTGCGTTAATAGCTTATCAACATCTTCTAGGCTTTCGACGCGCGTCAAACCCCACGCGCTTTGCATGTTGAATGTCTGGAGTTTCGCCAATTTAAATGCGAACACTCGGAGAATTCGTCGTTTTGCATAACGGACCACCTTAGAATCTTTCTCTGGGCCAATACGCAACCGGAGAAAAGCGGTTTGGTATGCGCTGCCGAGCACGGCAGCGTATAAGTACGGTGTAAAGAGAATCGTGAGCAATATCGGTAGGACGAACTTTCGAAGCGTTTCGACTTGGGCAAGATTATGCCAATCTGAAATGGCAACCCAGGCGGACCATACTAGAAGAGCAATGCCTACCGCGGCAAGAACACCATCCACAATCAGTCCAACGTGTCCATATTCTTCTTTTCCATAGGCGTATGCGGCGAGTGCTTTCAAGAGCATCAGCGAAGGAACAAGTATCAGTTCACAGAATAATGGCAACGTGTAAGTGTTGATTAAGAACGTTACGAATAAGATTACTTTCACATTGTCACGGAGTACTGCAGCAAACACATTTTCATTTTGGGTTGATGTGATGGTATTTAAAAGTAGGGCGAAGCCCGTCAAGCAGAACCAAAGCGTCGTATCTTTAAGCAGCCCGACATGTCAAGCGTCAATCGAAATCAACAAGACGGCCTCTGCGACAACGTAGCCCAGCATCAAGGCGAGCGTCACTAGAAACCTGGCGTGAAAGAATATTAAAACTATGCTCTTGACTGCGCCCCGTCCGGTTGACGACCACAATATGACCACGACCAAGGGAGCAAGCCAAATGGCAGTCGCGATTTCCCTGCTGTTGAACAACGAGATATCAATCACGACTACGAAATAATTTCAACACAGTGATACGTGAAGTCCGAAATATTCATCTCGCCTTCAGAGTGCAGTCGAAAGAAGCGGTTACAATGCTGTCGTTTCTTGCGGTACCGACGAAGCGTGTTGACCACTTTGTCATCGGATGTTGTTAATGAGGCTATCTCCACTTGGTGATTGTAGAGATTAACAATCCAGTCCCACCGCCTCAACCCTAACCGCGCAGACCTTGTACTCGGGTATCTTGGAGGTAGGGTCGTAGGCGGCGTTGGTTAGGAAGTTGGCGGCCGATTCGGAGAGTTTGACGAAGGGGATGAAGATGCCGCCGGGGCTCTCCCGGTCGGTGAGCAACGCCCGGCCGGTCAACTGGCCGCGGCGGGAGGAGACCCGGATCATCTGTCCGTCTTCGATGCCGTATTTCTGGCCGTCTTGCGGGCTTATAGCTATCTGGAGCTCCGGGGAACGCGCCATCAGGTTCGTTACCCGCCGGGTGATGGTCCCGCCGTGCCAGTGATACAGGAGCCTTCCGGTGTTGAGAATCAATGGGAAGCGGCGGTTGGGCATTTCGGCGGCCACGGGCCCTTGCTCAAAGGGGACGAAGAGGGCCCGGGGACCCCGGGGAAAGCTGTCGGCGTAGAGGTAGGGCGTGCCCGGATGGTCCGCTGTGGGACAGGGCCATTGGATGCCTCCCTCCCGGTCCAGCCTATCGTAGTTTATGCCGGACACGATCGGCGTCAGGCGAGCCATTTCGTCGAAAATCTGGGACGGATGGCCGTAGTCGAACTGGTCGGCAAAGTCCAGTTCCAGTTTGTGGCACATCCGCTTGGCCAAGTCGCTGATGATTTCCCAGTCCGGGCGGCTCTGGCCTCGAGGCTCGATGGCTTTCCGCACCCGCTGCACGCGGCGTTCGCTGTTCGTGAAGGTTCCGTCTTTCTCCGCGAAGCTGGTGGCGGGGAGCACCACGTCGGCCATCTGGGCAGTCTCGTGCATGAATATGTCCTGCACCACCAGGAACTCCAGGCTCTCGAACATCTCTTGAGCATGATGCAGGTCCGGCTCGCTGAGCAAGGGATTCTCGCCGGTGATGTACATGGCCTTGATGCCGGTAGACTCTTTCATGGAGTCGACCATCTCGGTGATGACCAGGCCGTGCTCTTCAGGGAACCCATGCCCACCCCAGGCATTCTGGAATTTGACCACGGTTTCTTGGCTCAGGACCTGATAGCCGGGCATCGCGTTGGGCAAACAGCCGGCGTCGCCGCAGCCCTGGACGTTATTTTGACCTCGCAGGGGAGAGATGCCCGAGCCAGGCCTACCCAGTTGACCGGCCAGCAACGACAGGTTGAGCAGACCGTGGGCGTTAGCGGTGCCATTGGTGTGCTGAGTGATGCCCATGCCCCAGATAAGGCAGGAGCCGGGGGAAATCCGCCCTGGCCCCCCTTTACGAAAGGGGGGAATCGATGATGTCGGAGGGATTGCGTAGAGGCGGGCGGCTTGGCGGATGTCCTCGGCGGGAACGCCGGTTATTTCTTCGACCCGCTGGGGAGTGTAAGTTTCCACCACCTTGGCCCATTCCTCAAATCCCTCGGTGCGGTTGGTTACAAATGTTTGGTCCTGGAGACCCTCGTCCAGAATGACCTGGGCCATGCCGTTCAGCAGAGCCACGTCGGTGCCTGGGTGAGCCCGTAGCCACAGATCGGCATAGTCGCACATGTCGATGCGGCGAGGGTTTATGACGACGAGCTTGGTGCCTCGCTCCACGACGGCCCGGCGCATCCGGGAGGCGGCTACCGGGTGATTGGACGTTGGGTCGCAGCCGATGACGACCAGGCAACCCGCATCCTCGTAGTCGGTATAGGAGTTGCTGGTGGCCCCGCTACCCAGGGACGTGAGCATGGCCTCGACGGACGGTGAGTGGCAGAGGCGGGTGCAGTGGTCGATGTTGTTGCTCTGCATCAGCAGACGGGAGAACTTCTGCTGGATGTAGCCGTCTTCGTTGGTGGCTTTGGCCGAGCAGAGGGTGCCAAAAGAGCTACCCCGGTAATGGGTCAGCCGCTCGGCGACCAGGTCCAAGGCCTCATCCCAGGTCGCCGGCCGGAATTCCCCGCCTTCTTTGATCAGGGGCGTGGTCAACCGGTCGGGATGGTGGACGAAGCTTGAGCCGAAGCGCCCCTTCACGCACAACATGCCGACGCTGGAAAGATTCTCCGGGTCGTCTAGGACCTCAACGATCTGATCACCATCGCCGACCTGAACTTTGATTCCGCAGCCCACCCCGCAGTAGGGGCAGGTGGTGGAAACGGAACGCAAGCTGTCAGCGGTCAGTTTGTCAGCCGTCAGGGGAGCACCGTCAGCAGCTGGAGTAGCTGATAGCTGAACGCTGACGACCGATTGCTCTTTAACCTGAATCGCCCCGGTGGGGCAGACGGACAGGCATTGCCCGCAGGTGGTGCAGATAGAATCGGCCAGGGGTTTGTCCATGAAGGTACCGATGCGGCTGTTGCCTCCGGCGCCCAGAAAGTCGATGGCGCCGATGAACTGGTGGCCATCCTGGCAGGCCTGAGCGCATCGACCGCAGAGGATGCAAGACTCCATGGCGATGTTGAAGACCGTGTTGCTTTCGTCGGTCTCTTCCCGTGGACGAGACTGCCAGCGGGGCGATTGAATCCCGTGTTGTTGGGCGGCGGTGGTGAGTTGGCCGAAATCCCCCCAACCCCCTTTTACGAAAGGGGGGCTTTTCGCGGGTTCTGGAAGCATGGCCATTGTTAATTCAATGACGCCGGAGCGGATGCGGCGGACATCGTCCGAATCGGTTTGGACTACCATTCCTTCGGTGGCGGGTACGGAGCATGAGGCGGGAAAGCCGCGGACGCCGTGGATCTCCACCAGGCAGGTGCGGCAAGCGCCGATGGCTTTCATGTCCGGGTCTTTACACAGCTGAGATATGTAGATGTCCGAAGCGTTGATGGCATCCAGGACGCTACCGCCGTCGGGGACGGTTATGGATTTGTTGTTGATGGTGAGCGTGGTGGTCACTTCGACTCCTGTAATCCCGTGGGGCTGTGTCCGCATATTAAATCATGGTCGTTGTTCAAACCCTCGGTTGCATCAAGCGATATCGATGTTCTCCCGACGCCATCAGAAGCCCGCGCACCGGAATCAACTCCTGCCGGACAAGGTCTACTCCTAGCCTGAATATTTCCAGAGTAACGGCGCCCAGCAAAGCTGTAGTACCTTCTTCGCCAAAGATAATTGGCACTATTTCGGAACGTCCATCTATGCGGACCCACGTGCGTCCAATGTCCATCTCTGCTACGTTGCCGTCAGCCAGTTCGAACTCAGCACGGTCATGGGGCACCACACCCAGGTTTTGCAACATGGACGCCGGAAGCATAGTGTAGGTGGCACCCGTATCCACCAACGCCTCTACCGGGACATAAGATTCCCCCTGGGGGTCTCCTACTGCTAGAGTGATATGGAAAGTACCCATATGACTATTCTACTCCGCCAGCTTTCCCAATTCCTCCCCAAAAAAGTGGAGGGCGCTGTTGATGGGGCCGCCGGACATCTGTCCTAGGCCGCAGAGGGATGCGGCGCCAACGATTTCCGCCAGATAGCGTAGCTCGTCCAAGTCGGTGGTTGAGCCGCTACCCGAGGCCAGCCGGTCCAGGACCTGCACCATCCGGGGCGTACCTTCCCGGCAGGGGGTGCACTTGCCGCAGGATTCGGCGGCGTTGTATGCGGCCAGTTGGCGCACGACGTCGATGACCGGGACGCCTTCTGCCATAACCATGATTCCCCCGGCGCCCATAACTACACCGGACGGATGGAGCATTCCGGGACGCAATTCCGTGTCCAGTTCGGTTGGCGGCAACACTCCGCTGGACGGTCCGCCAACCGCCACGACTCCTAAATCAGTGCCAGGCGGAGGGCCGCCTCCGATGTCGTAAATCACGTGGCGCAGGGTAGAGCCCATGGGGACCTCGGCTAAGCCAGGCCGTTGGACCGAGCCGCTGAGGCATATCAGCTTGGTGCCTTTGGCGGAGTCTAGACCGAGGAACGAAAATCCCTCCCGGCCCCCCTTTAGGAAAGGAGGGAGGAAGGGGAATTCGCTCTCGGGTTGTCCTTCGACAGGTCCGACTTTGTCGCGACTCGCGGCCACCGGTCGGAGCTCAGGGGGAACGGATGGAACGCTGCTATCAAGGATCATTGGCACGTTGGACAGAGTTTCCACGTTGTTGATGACCGTTGGTCTTTGGAACAGGCCCGATTCGGCAGGAAAGGGGGGACGCAGGCGAGGCTCACGGCGGTTGCCCTGGATGGTGTCTAGCAGGGTGGTCTCCTCGCCGCAGACGTAGCCGCCTGCGCCGCGTCTTACGGTGACCTGGCAATCGAAACCAGAACCCAGGATGTTATCGCCGATCAAGCCGGCGTCTTGGGCTTGCCCGATCGCCATTTCAATGCGATGCGCGCTCAGGTTCGCTTCGGCGTTGACGTAGATGTACGTTTCGGAAGCGCCGGTGGCGTAGGAGGCGATGAGCATACCTTCCAGCAACAGGTGGGGGTCGCCTTCCATGATGTGTCGGTCTTTGAACAAGCCTGGTTCACCCTCTTCGGCGTTGACCACCAGATACCGGGGCGATTCGTTGGCCGCACGGGCAGCCTGCCACTTACGAGCCGCCGGGAAGTAAGCGCCGCCCCGTCCCAGCAGACCGGCGTCCAGCACGGTTTGAATGACCTCCTCCGGCGATTGGGATAGGGCAGCGTTCAGGCCTCGGTAGCCACCTAAAGCGATGTATTCGTTGATGCTTGTGGGATCGATGTAACCGCATCGAGTTAGCATAAGGCGAGTCTGGGCGGCGAAGAACGAGTCTAAATCCCCCCTGCCTCCATTTACGAAAGGGTGGGATTGCGCAGCGTCGCCGTGCGTCAGGGTTGCGGCCAATGCCGGTACGTCGTCAAGGGAGACTTGGGAATACCGTTGTATGCTGTTGGAAGGGTTGGTCACGATAACTTGAGGCGCGGCGAAGCAGGCACCGTCGCAGCCGGCGATGACCAGTTCGACGCTGGAATATCCCGACAACTCGGCTTGCAATGCTTCCGCTACTTGAGTGGCGCCGACGGCCTGACTGCAATGGCCGACTTGGACAACCACCCGAGTCGACGCGGCCAGGGATGCCTGAGCAGCTTCATGTAGTTGGGCGTAGGAAGTCACGTCAGGTCAACTCTTTCACAAGTCTCGGGATATCGGCAGCGGCAACCCGGCCTCGCCAACGGCCGTCGACTTCCACCACTGGGGCCATGGGGCACAGAAAACCGCAGGGAGTTTCCTCCAGAGTGACCCGGCTATTCGTGCCGGTCTCACCAGGTTGGACCCCGAGTTGGCCTGACAGGAGTTCCAATATGCTTCGGCCACCGTTGTGCCAACAACTCAGGCCGTTGCAGACCCTTACTAAGTGGCGTCCCGGCGCGTCTATGCGGAGTTCGCTGTAACTTGTCGCTGCTCCGTAGACTTCGCTGGGCGGCACCCGCAGATGCCAGGCCACGGTCTGCAGCGCCCAGTCTGGGAGGTGGCCGAACTCTTCCTGCAAATAGTGCAACGCCGGCAGCAGGTATGTCCGCTCCGGAGGAAACATTTCACGTAGCATCGGGCGAAGATCGCTTCGATTCATTTAACTCTAGCCGGTAATCCGGGAAAATTGCCCGGTTCCCTAAGTAGCCCGCGACCTTCGCGGCGGAGCAAACATTACCAGGATCTTCAGGTCCTCCGTTATCGAGTGAAATCGGTGCTCCACAGCTTCATCCACGTAGATTATTGACCCAGTGGTGACGGGACGGTCTTCTTCGCCCACCCGAATCATCCCCCGGCCTTGAATCACATAATAGACTTCGTCCTCGGTGTGGGGTTGCTGAGGGTCGGGCTGCCCGGCCTGCAAGACGTAAAGGCCGAGGCTCAATCTCGAGGCGATGAAGAATTCGTGATACCGCTCGCCAAGCCGAGCGTGCTCGGCAATGACGTCTTCAAGTTCAAATGCGTCCATATCGCTCCGTTGGGCTAGTTGGAGATAGTGACGCCGGACGATTCAGGAAGCAGGTCCAATAGGGCCAAATCGGTCAGTTTGGCGTCCGGCACAGACCCGTCTTCGTTCCAGCCGCGGGCCTGGTAATACCCCGCGATCATATAGTCCAGTTCTTCTTGGGTCAGCCCAACCCCGGCAACGACGCCGGTGGGCAGCTTCTCTTGGAGGACACGTGGGGGAAGGGTATCATCCTGGCGGCGCCAACCCTCTCGGATGTTGAACAGCTTTTTCAGGTTATTGATCCGTTCCCCTGCCTGTTTTAGCTCGTCCGGAGACATTTCCCAGCCGGTTATCATGGTGTAAACCTGGGCCGACTCCTGGTAAAAGTCGTTGAATGCTTTGCGAAGGAACTTGCACCAGATCAAGGAGTCCAACACTGCGGTGAAGTCCTCGCTTTCGGCGGCGATTAGGCCGCGGCTATCGTCCACTGCCAACCGGTCTACGCGACCGGAAAAGTCCGCCTCGTATGCCGATGACCGATTGTGGCAGGCCCCTCTTGGCGTGACCGCCAACCCCAAAGCCATGGTTTTCAGGCTGCGTGGTTCATAGCCGGGCATCTCCAGACCTTTGACGTGCATGGCCCAATCGCCGGAGCCTCTGCCCAGTTGTTGTGCGGCCAATTTAGTGCCTTCGGCCAGGAGGCCACCAAATTCCCGGCGATGACCGATCAGCTCCAGAGTGTCCAAAAGTGCCTGGCCGTTGCCGAACCGCAAGTCGATGCCGCTGGTGTCATCAGGAGTGATCAATCCTTTGTCGAAACACTCCATGGCCCAGGCGATAGTTACACCGGCGCTTATGGTGTCCATGCCCAAGTCGTCGCAGATTCCGGCGGCCCGGATAACGGTGTTGGGGTCGTCCACACCGCACAACGGTCCTAGGGCGAAGAGACTTTCGTACTCCATCCGGCCTTGGGACTTCTTCCCATCGTCGCTGGTAACCAGAATCTTCTCGCACCCGATGGTGCAGTTGGCGCAAGTGGCGTTCTTGGCCAGATGCTCTTGATGCAGATGCTCGCCGCTAACCTGCTCGGCCCCTTCAAACGAGGATTCCCGGAAATTTCTGGTGGGCAGCGTCCCCAACCGGTTGAACACCGACACGTTGGCCATGGTCCCCAGTTCCCGGTATTTCTCCGTCGCTGCGCCCAAACTACGCTTGCTCAGGTCGATCCCATACTCGTGGGTAGCGACCGGCATCGCCACGTCTACGGTTTGACTGCCGTGCAGGGCCAGCGCCTTGAGGTTTTTCGAGCCCATAACCGCGCCGGGGCCACACCGTCCGGCCTGGCGTCCACCGTCGTTGGCGATGCTGGCGTAACGGACCAGATGCTCTCCCGCGGGGCCGATGCTGGCGACCCGGACTCGCGGACCGCCCAACCTTTCTTTCACGGCTTGTTCGGTGTCGAAAGTGCCCAAGCCCATCAGATCAGCGGCGTCGAGGAATTGGGGCACACCGTCTTCGATGAAGAGGAGGGTTGGGGTTTCGGCCCGGCCGACGACTATCAATGCATCGCCACAGGTCTTCTTTAGCTCGGTGGCCAGGAAGCTGGAAGACAGGGAATCGCCGATGAATCCGGTCAGAGGGGACTTGGTCATCACGGCGAACTTACTGGAAGTGGTCAATCGGCTTCCCACCAAGGGGCTGCTGACGAAGATGAGGGGGTTGTCCGGACCCAATGGGTCGGCTCCGGCTGGGCAATATCTGTACAGCAAGTAGGTTCCCAGGCCGATGCCCCCGATGAAGCTCCGCAACACCTGCTCCGGGATGGCGTCCCAGTGGTGACTTCGGGAGGACAGGTCGACCACCAGCGCTTTTCCGTGATAGCCGTACACGGCGGTTAACCCCCCGCCTGGTTGGACAATATCAAGACCGCATCTCCGTCTTGAACATGCAGAACTTCGCCATTCAAGAAGGCCAGCCCGTTAAGGTTGAGCACGTAGCCTTCTTGCAGGCCGCTCAAGTCATCCCGAATCACCTTGCCGACAAGGGCCGGGCAAGCCTCGGCGAGAGCTGCGGCGAATTCCTGGCGGCCAATCTCATCAGGTAGAACGAGTTCTAGCTCGCGCCTACCCGCGGCGAGGCGAGGCGTTCCGAATAGCTCTACTTTAACGGCAATGCTGATTTTATCGGTCAGAGCCACGATGTTTTCACTCCCGGAGCGATGCCCGGAAGGCCGACTCAGATTCTCTGGGCCGCCAGGGATAGGGCACGTTCCAGATCTTCGGGCGTGTTCACGTTGAAAAAGCTCAAGAATTCCGGGTCCAGAGCGGCAACTTCTTCTTCAGGGACGTAGCGTACCCGCACTTGTTCATAGAAACCGGAGATTTTCAGGTCGCCGGCTATCAGCCGCGGCTCGATGAAGGGCAGGCAAGCTTTGGAGTAGAGGGCGTGGGTCGGCTCGGGTCGGCCATCAATCACCGGCACCACGGCATCGGCGTCCTCCCTGAGGGCCAACATGCGGCGCAACAGGGAGAGGTTCAGGAAGGGCATGTCGCAGGCAACCAAGAGGGTCCATTGGTTGCTGGCGGCGTCCAGCCCGGAGAAGATACCGCCCAAGGAGCCGGCGCCCGCATAGCGGTCCAGCACCACCTGATGTTGTGGTTCTAGAGGCAAGTCGGCAGCTCGTTCCTGATCGGCTACGACCACCGCGATTTCCTGGCACACGTGCTCAACCCGCTGGATCACCCGCTGGATCAGAGGCTGCCCACCGATTGGCTCTACCGCCTTGTCCCGGCCTAGCCGCCGGCTAAGCCCGCCGGCCAGAATCACGCCGGTAGCGGCGAGATCGATGGGAGGGTTAATGGCAGCTTGTCGATGTTCGAAAGTCGGCTTGGTGGGCATGGGAAAAGTATAGCATAGGCCCTGGCCAGGGGTTTGTATCGGTCTCGAAGAAAAAGAGCAGCCCGCAAGCCCGGTCACCTGTTTCGCCGGAAGGACGGGGTCCAAGATCCTAAGACCCTCCCGTCATTCCCGCGCAGGCGGGATCCAACAGACCTTGGACTAGGGAGCGCAGCCTGGAAGGAGAGGCTTTTCTGGGTTCCCCTTCCGCGGAAGGGCCGGACCGACGGTGTGGGCGACGCCTGCTTACGTTATCGACTATCTTGCACGCGCGTATAGACGGTTTAGGTTGGCGTAACGGGCCGGGTCCAAGTCGCGGCCCTTGAAGGCGGAGAATTCCGGGCCGTAACGATGGGAGCGAAATAGGGAATTGATGTACTCACCCGGCGCTCCCGACGCTTGAGGTTGCCCCTGGGTGAAGAAGGGGTTGATGTATTCCCACACGACCTCCCTGTTGGCCGTAACTTCGAAGATGCGGCCCGGCGTACCCTCGCAAATCAGTGTATTGCCATTGGGAAGCCGCTCGGCGCTGCTGGTTGCCTGGCTGTAGAAGGAGATGGCGGGTTGTCCCCGGTATTCCCAGACGATCTCGCTGGTGGCCGGGTTCACTTCAACGACCCGGGAATAGGTACCCAAAGGACGATGGAAGCCGTTGTCGAATAACAGAATATTGCCGTTGCCCAAATAGGTTGGATGGTGGGGGTGGGATATCTCGCCCCGTCCCCATTTCCAACGGAAGTTCCCGCTGGCCTTGTCAACGATTCCCACCGTGCTGATGCGGCGGTAGCTGACAATCAGATCACCCTCTGGCGTAATTTTTAGGGAGTTGCCGTGGGTCCACTCCACACGGTCTTCCAAGGGGCAGATAGCGTCCTCCTCCGGGTCGAGGTGTTCCCAGGCCTTCCACTCGTAGACGATCGAACCGTCGGGGGCGATCTCCTGGACGGTGTCACCGAACATACTTTCCGGGTCCGAGTCGCCGGGCGCCCCACCTTTAATGCGGGCGGTTATCTCCGGTGAGAGGTTTTCAAACAGCAGGACCAGGGTGTTGCCGTTGGGCAGACGTTCGTAGTCATGGTGCACCATGGGATTGCGGTATTCCCAGACCACGTTGCCGTCCCAGTCCAGCTCCAATATGGCCGCCGAAGACCCTCCGATTTTTTCGGCCCCTCCGGCGTCGGTAGGTGGGGCAGTGCGGATCAGCAGGTTCCCGTAGGGCAGTAAGTGAGCGTAGCCAATTCCTTCATCGGAGTGCCACCGGTGGCACATCCGGCCCTCCATGTCGATCAAGTCGGCGTAGTTGCTGCCACGCGTATTCGTGGACAGGGTGTATCCCCGGTAACAATGCTGGGGAGAGTAGTGGATAAGTCCTGTGGGGTGATGGGTAGACCAACCCATGATTGGATTCCTCCTGAATTATGAATTAAAACGGCCCGCGGGCGGGGTTTATTATATGTGCCCCAGTCACGACAGGCCAAGTTGGGAATGAAGTTACGAGAACCTCAGGCCCCCGTCAAGCCAAGCGCAGAAAACGGGCGCCGTTTAGCACCCATGTAGGCACCGGCTCGATGCGCCTCATTCCCAGAGTTACCAACCAGGCAACGCCCGCGCCGATAAGGCCCCCGGCCAGGATATCGCTGGGATAGAAGAGGCCGCTGTAGACCCG
>Ga0066368_10000134_pt1 | contig 15630 bp, 13 predicted proteins | sample Knorr_S7_td_NADW_FD_71215 | JGI IMG/M metagenome (GOLD analysis project Ga0066368, IMG submission 71215) | Marine microbial communities from Southern Atlantic Ocean transect - Knorr_S7_td_NADW_ad_2505m_LV_A | ecosystem: Environmental > Aquatic > Marine > Oceanic | place: Southern Atlantic ocean... | reverse complement strand
TGCTGCAATTTCTACTGATCCTTTTCCAAAAACATCAATTATTTCTCCAGATTTTGTTTGAAGGTAACTCATATTTTCAATCATTCCTAGTATAGGAACATTTACCTTTTTAAACATATTTATACCTTTAATTGCGTCAATCAAAGCTAATTCTTGTGGTGTTGAAACAATGACAACACCACTAATATTTACCTTTTGTGAAAGTGTTAATTGAACATCGCCGGTTCCAGGCGGTAAATCTACAACAAGTATATCCACTCCAGTCCACACTACACCATGGAGCATTTGTTTTAATGCTTTAATAATCATTGGTCCTCTCCAAATTAGAGGAGTTTTTTGGTCAACCAAAAATCCAATGGACATACATTTCATATTAAATTTTTCTAAAGGAATAAATCGGTTATCTTTTGATATTTTGGGTTTTTCTTTAAGATTAAGCATTTTTGGAATTGATGGTCCATAAATATCTGCATCTAAAATACCCACATTATATTTTAGTTGACTTAATGCAGTCGCAATATTTATTGCAACAGTAGATTTCCCCACTCCTCCTTTTGCTGATGCGACTAATATTATTTTCTTTATATCGTCTAAATGGTAAATTTCTTGCATTTTTTTATACTTTCTTTTTTATTCAAAAAAATTTTTATATAATTATAGACTTTTCTATTAACTATAATATATATAACCCTTAACCTATTTGTAAAAATTTATGCCTTGGAAAGAAAATAATAACGGCGGACCTTGGGGGGGCAAACCTAGTGGCAATAATGGCCAAGGTAATAAAACATCAAAAAAAAGAAAAGATATAAATTTTGATCATTTTTTTGATAATTTTAAAAATCAAATAAAAAATACTTTTGGTAGTAATAAGAAAAATTTTGGTTCTGCAATATTAATTCTTATTATTTTATGGTTATTAAGTGGATTTTATAAAGTGAATGCAAATGAACAAGGCGTTGTTTTAAGATTTGGGGAATGGGTAAGAACAACTTTGCCAGGTTTGCATTACCATCTACCTTATCCAATTGAAAGAGCAAAAACGCCAAAAGTTACTAAAGTCAATAAAACTGAAATAGGTTTTAGAGAATTAAACAATACCCAAAGAATGTTATTAGAAGAAAGTTTAATGTTGACTGGTGACGAAAACATTGTTGATATAAATTTCTCAGTCTTTTGGGTTATTAATGATGCTGGTAAATATTTATTTAAATTAAGAAATCCTGATGCAAGTGTAAAATCTATTTCTGAAAGCGTTATGAGAGAAGTAATTGGAAATACTCCAATAGCCGATGCACTTGCAGAAAGAAGACAAGAAATAGAATTGTTATCTTTAGAAAAAATTCAAAATGTTTTAGACAAATACGAGTCAGGTATAAAAGTAACACAATTACAACTTCAAAAAGTTGATCCACCAGATCAAGTAATTGATTCATTTCGTGATGTACAAAGAGCTAGAGCGGACAAAGAAAAAGTTATTAATGAAGGTATTGCTTATAAAAATGATATTATACCAAGATCAAGAGGTGAAGCTGAGCAAATAATCCAAAAAGCCGAAGCTTATAAAAGAGAAGTTGTGGCTAGATCTGAAGGCGATGCACAAAGATTTGAATCAGTCTTAAAATCTTATAAAAATAATGAGGATGTTACAAAAAAAAGAATTTATTTAGAGACTTTAGAAGGAATTTTTCAAAATGCTACTAAAGTAATTATAGACACTAAACAAGGTTCAGGTGTTTTACCATATTTACCTTTACCTGAAATACGAAAAAGAAATAAAAAAAAGGATATTAAATTAGATAACAACCAATTAGAGAATAAAACAAATAGTCAAAATGTTGAATAAAAAATTTTTTATAGCAATAATAATCTTTTCGGTAGTGATATTGTTTAGTGCATTATTCACTGTACATCAAACACAACAAGCTTTAATTTTGCAATTTGGAGATCCTATAAGAGTTATTAAAGAACCAGGCTTAAAAATTAAATTGCCTTTGATTCAAAATGCGATTTTTTATGATACCAGAGTTTTAGATTTTGATGCTAAGGTTGAAGAAGTAATACTATCTGATCAAAAAAGGTTACTTGTTGATGCTTTTATTAGATATAAAATTCTTGATCCGTTAAAATTTTATCAAACTGTAGGTAATGAAAATGGTTTTAAAGCTAGAGTAACAGGCTTATTGTCAGGTGGTTTAAGAAGAGTTTTAGGAAGCAATCCCTTAGAAGTTGTTTTATCTCAAGATAGAAGAAGTTTGATGCAAAAAATTCAAGATAGTATTAATGTGGAAGCTGATGATTTCGGTGTTATTTTGATAGATGTAAGAATAAAAAGAGCAGATTTACCAAAAGCAAATAGTGAAGCTATATTTGCAAGAATGAGAGCGGAAAGAGAAAAAGAGGCTAGACAATTTAGAGCAGAAGGAGCAGAAGCGTCACAAAGAATAAGATCAAGAGCAGATAGAGATAAAACTGTTATATTGGCTGAAGCACAAAAAAAATCTCAAATTTTAAGAGGTGAAGGAGATGGTGACGCAATTACAATATACGCTAATACTTTTAATAAAGATAAAGATTTTTTTGCTTTTTACAGATCGATGGAAGCTTATAAAAAAGCATTTCAAGAAGGTGATGAAGATCCAACTTTAATTTTATCTCCAGATAGTGAATTTTTTCGATTTTTTAATAAACAAGATGGTAAATAAATATAAATGAGGCTTTCTTTCAAAAAACAAATCTTTTTTTTTTTTAATTTAATATTTTTTTTAGTTGTTTTTAGTTTTTCATCAAACTCCAAAGAACTACCTGATAGTTTTTCAGATTTAATCGATAAATTAATGCCAGCAGTTGTAAATATTTCAACAACTCAAATCATAGAAGATAAGTATAGTAATTTGCCACAATTTCAATTTCCTCCTGGCTCGCCTTTTGAGGATTTATTTAAAGATTTTTTTAATAATCAAAGTCCACAAAAAAAAAGAAAAGCAACTTCTTTAGGTTCAGGTTTTGTAATTGATGAAAGTGGTTATATTGTTACAAATAATCATGTTATTGGAAATGCTGATGAAATAGAAGTTATGTTTCAGGATGAAACAACATTAAAGGCGGAGTTAATTGGAAACGATCCTAAAGTTGATTTGGCTTTATTAAAAGTAAAATCTGATAAAAAATTACCATTTATAAAATTTGGAGATTCTTCAAAATCTAGAGTAGGAGATTGGGTATTAGCTATTGGGAATCCTTATGGTCTTGGTGGCACTGTTACTGCTGGTATTATTTCTGCAAAATCTAGGGATATTAGAATGGGGCAATATGATAGTTTTATTCAAACTGATGCATCTATCAATAGAGGCAATTCTGGAGGGCCTATGTTTAATATTGATGGACAAGTCATAGGAATAAATACTGCAATATTTTCACCTTCAGGTGGAAGTGTTGGTATCGGTTTTGCCATACCTTCAGAAATGGCAATACCAGTTATTGATCAACTTAAAAAATTTGGAAAAACTAAAAGAGGATGGCTTGGTGTAAGGATACAACCAGTGACTGATGATATTGCTGAAGCTTATGGTTTAAGTGAACCAAAAGGAGCATTAGTGGCTAGTGTTACTAGTAATAGTCCAAGTTCAAAATCAGGAATTAAACCAGGAGATATAATTTTAGAATTTGATGGAAAAGAAATTAGCAAATCAAGAGATCTTCCACGTTTTGTAGCATCAACAAAAATTGGAAAAAAAGTCCAAGTTGTAGTTTGGAGATCTAATAAAAGTAGATCTTTTAACGTTATCCTTGGTGAATTAGAATCTTTTGAGAAAATTGACAAAGCTCAAGTAATTAAAAATAAAAGGAATAAAATAGAAAGTCTTGGTTTACAATTAAATAATATTACTTCAGCTATTCGAGCTCAATTTAATATACCAAAAGATGTCAATGGAGTAATTATATTAAAAGTTGACAGGGGTAGTTTAGCAGAGAAAAGAGGTTTGAAGTCTGGAGATGTAATCTTAGCGATTGTTAATAATGATGCTGCTAGAACGCATCAGAAAGTATTAACACCAATAGAAGTTATCAACGCTGTAAAAAAAGCAAAAAATTCCGGTAAAAACATTTTGCTTCTTTATGTTCACCATTTAAATAGTAGTCCAGGATATGTTCCACTAAAAATAACAGATAAATAAATTTACTATATAATTACTTATTTTGTTTTTAAACTACAATACAAATAAACCACTAGTGTTTGTTGTTGCTGGTCCTACAACATCGGGTAAAACACAATTAGCTATAGAATTAGCAAAAAAATCTAAAGGAGTAATTATCAATGCGGATAGCCAACAAATATATAAAGGTTTATCAATTTTATCTTCACAACCAAATGAAATTGATATAAAGAAAATTCCACATAAATTATTTAATTTTTTAGAATTTAATAAAAGGTTTTCTGTTGAGAAGTGGTTTTTATTAACTGAGAAAGAAATTTTCAATGTAATAAAAAAGAAACAAACACCAATTATTGTTGGTGGAACAGGAATGTATTTGAAAGCACTTTTAAATGGCTTAGATGTTTTTCCAAGAGTCCCGTTGTTTGTTAGAAAAAAAGCAATTCAATTAATGAAAAATATTGGTACTAAAAAATTTTATAAGAATCTTAAAAATAAAAATGATAGTTGCGTTTATAATATCAATCCAAATGATAAAAATAGACTTATTAGATCTTGGGAAATACATAAAATAACAAATAAATCTATTTATGAATTAAGAAAAAAAAACAAAAAAAGAAGAATAAATAATCTTAATTTTTTTAAAATTTTAATTCTTCCACCAAAGCAAAAAGTTTATTTAAATTGTAATCAAAGATGGAAAGCTATGCTTCAATTAGGAGCGATTAATGAAGTTAAAAAAATTATGGATAAAGAAAAAAATTCTAAAAATAAAAATGTTTTGAACACTATTGGCTTTAATGAATTAAAACAATATTTAGAAAAAAAAAATAATTTAGAGATAGCCTCACAAAATGCTATACAAGCAACAAAAAAATATGCTAAAAGACAACATACATGGTTTAAACACCAATTTTTACCAAATATTATTTTTAAAATAGAATATAAGAAAAATAGAAAAAAAAAGTTTTTAAAAGAAATATCAGACAATCTGTTGACCATTTAAAGAAACATAATTAAGTTTATTTATAAATCTTTTTTTTTAGATAATGAATATAAAATGTATTGGTGCTGAAATAGTTTTAAGATCTTTAAGTGATAAAGGTGTAAAAATTCTATTCGGATATCCTGGTGGAGCTACATTGCCTATATATGATGAATTATTTAAACAGAAAAAAATCAAACATATTCTCGTAAGGCATGAGCAGGGAGCTGTTCATGCAGCAGAAGGATATGCAAGATCAAGTGGTAATGTTGGCGTTTTATGTGTAACATCAGGTCCTGGGGCTACTAATTGCGTCACAGGATTAGCAGATGCGTACATGGACAGCATACCTTTAATATGTTTGACTGGACAAGTTCCAACAAAACTTATTGGAAATGATGCTTTTCAAGAGGCAGACACAACAGGAATTACTAGGTCAATAACAAAACATAATTATTTAATCAAAAATATAAAGGATCTTGAGAAAATTATTAACGAAGCTTTTTATATTGCACAATCAGGAAGGCCTGGGCCAGTGTTAATTGACTTACCTAAGGATATATTAAATGAGGAATATTATTACCAATCTTTAAACAAAAAAAAAATAAGTCATCCTAATTATAAACCTCAATTAGAAGTTGACTCAAATAGTATCGAAAAAGTTGTTTCATTAATTGTTAATTCAAAAAAACCAATTTTTTATTGTGGTGGTGGTGTCATTAATAGCGGAAAAAATGCATGCAATATACTCACAAAACTAATCAGAAAAACAGGTTTTCCATGCACAAATACTTTGATGGGTCTTGGATGTTTTCCTGCAATAGATAAACAATTTATTGGAATGCTAGGAATGCATGGAACGTATGAAGCAAACCTTGCTATGCATGATAGTGATTTGATTATAGCAGTTGGTTCAAGATTTGATGATAGAGTAACAGGTAATCTATCTAAATTTTCACCATATGCAAAAAAAATACATATTGATATTGATCCTTCATCGATTAATAAAAATGTTAAAGTTGATATTGCATTAATCGGAGATGTTGAAAAAATTATAAAAGCTATATATTTAGAAATACAAAAAAGTAATTCTATTAGCAACTCTAATAATTTGAAAAATTGGTGGTTACAAATTGCAAATTGGCAAAAGAAAAATTGTTTAGGATATAAAAAAGTTAATCACCCAATTAAGCCTCAATATGCCATTGAAAGACTTTATGAGATTACAAAAAATAAAGATTGTTTCATTACAACTGGCGTTGGTCAACATCAAATGTGGGCAGCACAATATTATAAATTTAATAAGCCTAATAGATGGATGACATCCGGAGGACTTGGAACTATGGGTTATGGTCTTCCAGCAGCAATTGGAGCACAAATCGCAAATCCTGGGAAATTAGTTATTGATATAGATGGAGAAGCATCTTTTCTCATGACAATGCAAGAACTTTCAACAATTAGCCAATATAAATTACCGGTAAAAATTTTTATAGTTAATAATAAATGGATGGGAATGGTTAGACAATGGCAAGAACTAATTCATGGAGGCAGATATTCAGAAAGTTATACAGAATCTTTACCAGATTTTGTAAAGTTAGCAGAATCATTTAATATTCTTGGTTTCAAAGTAACCAAAAGTTCCGATGTAGATGGTTCAATTAATGAAATGATTAAAATTAAAAAACCTGTATTAATTGATATGGTTGTTGATCAAAAAGAAAATTGTTTTCCTATGATACCTTCTGGTGCCGCACATAATGAAATTTTATTGGGTCCAGAAGATCAAAGAGAAGAAACAATTAATGAAGAAGGAATGGTTTTAATTTAATAAATTGTCTAACCAAAAAGTAACAAAACATACAATTTCAGTTTTAGTTAATGATGAGCCAGGTGCTTTAGCTCGAGTTATTGGATTGTTTACTGGCAGAGGATATAATATTGATAGTCTAACAGTAGCTCCAGTTAATTTAGAAAAAAAACATTCAAGAATTATTATTGTCACATCTGGTTCACAAATGATTATTGAACAAATTATTAGTTCTCTTGAGAGATTAATTCAAGTTCATAAAGTTGTTGATTTAAGTTCTAAAAATTCAACAGACGAAAGGGAACTTGCTATAGTTAAAGTTTCTTTCAAAAAAGACAAGCAGAGTAATATAAAAAAGATAGCAAAAAAATTTAAAGCAAAACCAATTTTTGAAAATTTGAAAAACTTAGCATTTGAAATAACAGATTCCCCAGATAATATAAATGCTTTTATTGCTAAACTTAACGTTTTAGGCAAAATAGATGTTTCTAGGACAGGTTTAATTGCAATTACAAAGGATTAAAAAAAGAAAAGAAAATGAAAATTTATTACGATAAAGATTGTGATAAAGACCTTATAAAACAAAAGAGAGTATCTATATTAGGCTTTGGCAGTCAAGGTCATGCGCATGCTATGAATCTTAAAGATTCTGGTGTAAAAAATATTGTTGTAGGATTAAGAAATAATTCACCGTCCGTAAAAAAAGCAAAACAAGCCGGTTTTCAAGTTTTGTCTCCAGAAAAAGCTATTGAATATGGAGAAGTGGTTATGATTTTAATTCCGGATGAGTTACAACCAGATTTATATAACAAGATTATAAAGAAAAAAATAGGTAAAAATTCCTATTTGGGTTTCGCTCATGGTTTTAGTGTTCATTTTAAGTTTATAAAACCAAGAAAAGATTTAAATGTTTTCATGGTTGCTCCAAAAGGGCCTGGCCATTTAGTAAGATCTGAATTTTTAAACAAAAGAGGAGTTCCATGTTTATTAGCAGTAGAAAAAGCTATAAGCAATAATACCAAAGATTTAGGATTATCGTATGCCTCTGCTGTTGGAGGCGGTCGTACAGGCATAATAGAAACATCTTTTAGAGAAGAATGCGAAACCGATCTTTTTGGAGAACAAGTTGTCTTATGTGGTGGTCTTACATCGTTGATTAAATCAGGTTTTGAGACTTTAGTTAAAGCGGGATATAAACCAGAAATGGCATATTTTGAATGTCTACATGAAATTAAATTAATTGTTGATTTGATTTACGAAGGCGGAATAGCAAATATGAGATATTCTATTTCAAATACTGCTGAATATGGTGATTTTACAAGAGGACCTAGGATTATAAATAATAAAGTTCAAAAAGAAATGAAAAAAATTTTAAAGGAAATCCAAAGTGGTAAATTTGCGAAAGAATGGATTAAAGAAAATACAAAAGGTAGAAAAAAGTTTAACAAATACAGAAAATTAGGGCAAAATCATCAAATAGAAGTTACAGGAAGGAAACTGAGAAAAATGATGCCTTGGATTGCAAAAAATAAAATTGTCCGATAATCATCATTGATGAAGATGACTTAAATATTATATATACTTCAGGTTATTTTTATTTAAAAACAATGGGTAATTATATAAGAATATTCGACACAACATTGAGAGATGGTGAACAATCTCCAGGCGCCTCAATGTTTGTAGAAGATAAAATTAAAATAGCAAAAATTTTAGATGAAATGGGTGTTGATATTATAGAAGCAGGTTTTCCTGTTGCTTCAAAAGGTGATTTTGAATCTATAAATCTTGTATCGCAAATAGTAAAAAACTCAACTGTTTGTGCACTTGCAAGGGCAAAAAAAAGGGATGTTGAAATCGCTGGGAAATCATTACTTAAAGCAAAAAAACCACGAATTCATACTTTTATAGCAACGAGCAAACTACATATGGAATACAAATTAAAACTTAGCAAAAAACAAGTTTTGGAATATGTAGAATCAAGTGTCAAACTTGCAAGAAAATTTACAGATGATGTAGAGTGGTCTTGTGAAGATGCATCAAGATCAGATAAATCATTTTTATATAAATGTATTGAATTGGCAATTAGATCTGGGGCAAATACAATTAATATACCCGACACAGTCGGATATGCAGTGCCATTTGAGTTCGGAACATTAATTAAAGGTATTAAAAATAATGTTAAAAATATTGACCAAGCTATTATCTCAGTTCATTGTCATAATGATTTGGGTCTAGCAGTTTCTAATTCTCTTTTTGCAATTGTCGAGGGTGCTAGACAAGTAGAATGCACTGTAAATGGTCTTGGGGAAAGAGCCGGCAATGCTTCAATGGAAGAAATAGTAATGAGTTTGAAAACTAGAAACGATTTATTGCCATATAGAACTGGAATTAATACTAAATTGATTTCAAAAACATCAAAGTTAGTTTCTAAAATTACAGGATTTGTTGTTCAGCCAAATAAAGCTATTGTAGGGTCTAATGCTTTTGCACATGAAGCTGGGATTCACCAAGATGGGATGTTAAAACATTCCAACACTTATGAGATCATGACACCTGAGTCCGTTGGTTTAGAAGAAACAAAACTAATATTAGGAAAACATTCAGGCAAACACGCTTTTGCAATCAAACTTGAAGAACTAGGTTATAATATTGATAAAAAAATTATTAATAAAATTTTTGAAAGTTTCAAATTGTTAGCGGATAAAAAAAAAGATTTGTACGAAGAAGATATAATCGCTTTAGTAGATGACGCAGTAATACGAATTAATAATCGTATCAAATTTATTTCTTTAAGCGTTCAATGTGGCTCAAAAGTAAAACAAAAAGCACAATTAGAACTCGAAATAGATGGAATAATAAAAAAGAAATCATCAGAAGGGCATGGTCCAGTTGATGCAGTTTTTAATTGTATAAAAAAACTTGTTCCTCATAAAGCAAAACTACATTTGTATCAAGTTCATGCAGTAACTGAAGGGACAGATGCTCAAGCAGAAGTAACAGTAAGGCTAGAATATGAAAATAAAAATTATATAGGCAAAGGCACAGACGTTGATACTTTGGTAGCATCAGCTAAAGCTTATTTGCATTCGTTAAATAAGTTATTTATAAAAAATGAAAATAAATTAATAAAAACGCAAAATGCATAATAAAATAAAAATATAATGTTTTCAAAATTAAGAGAAAGATTTTCAATTTCACAAGATATGGCAATAGACCTAGGAACCACCAATACATTGGTTTATGTAAAAGGTAAAGGGATTCTTTTAAATGAACCATCTGTTGTCGCCATTGCTGATACTCCTGAAGAAACCAAAAAAGAAGTTTTGGCTGTAGGCATGGAAGCCAAAACAATGATTGGAAAAACACCAGGATCAATAAGGGCAATTCGTCCTTTGAGAGATGGAGTTATATCAGACTTTGAGATTGCAGAAGAAATGATTAAACATTTTATAAGAAAAGTTCATAATAGAAGAAGTTTTATTAGTCCTATAATAGTTATTTGTGTTCCTTCTGGAGCAACCCCGGTGGAAAGAAGAGCAATCCAAGAATCTGCTGAAGCAGCTGGTGCAAGAAGAGCATATCTGATCGAAGAACCCGTTGCAGCAGCAATAGGAGCCGGCTTACCGATTACTGAACCGAGGGCATCTATGGTTGTAGACATAGGTGGCGGTACTACTGAAGTTGCTATTTTGTCTTTAGGCGGAATAGTTTATGCTAATTCAGTTAGAGTTGGAGGAGATAAAATCGACAGAGCTATTGTAGAATTTATAAAAGATAAACATAATCTTCTTTTAGGAGAAGCATCAGCAGAGACATTAAAAAAAGAACATGGTTCGGCAATACCTACACGTTCTATGAATGGACAACATTTTCATATTAAAGGGCGCAGTTTAACAGATGGAATTCCTAAACAAATTAAGATCGACAAAATACAATTATGTGAAGGAATGAGCAAACCACTTGGTACTATAATCGAATGTATAAAAACAGCGCTAGAAAACACTGATCCAGAATTAGCAGCAGATATAGTGGATACTGGAATCGTTATTACTGGTGGAGGTGCATTATTACAAAACCTTGATTCACATATTAAAAAAGCCACAGGATTGCCAGTTTCACTTGCCGAAGATCCGCTAAATTCTGTTGTTTTAGGTTGTGGTAAATGTTTAGATAATATTGATAAGTTAAAAAATCTTTTACACTCTGCTTATTAAGTATTTATTTCTTTAGTTTTTTTATATATCATCCTATTAATATGAGATTTGATAGGATATCTTTTCCATTATTATATAAAAACAAAAATAAAAACGTTTCTGATTCTAATCTAACAATTATTTTTTTGATTATTATTTCAGCAACTATTCTTTTTATTGATAGTCAAAATTTAATTAAATCATCAATTATTAGAAATAAAATTTTAAATGTTATTTTTACAAGTAAGGATTTTGTTTTAAATTCTTTACCAAATTTTCTTAAATTAAAAGAATATATTGTTTCTAAAAAACAATTAATTCTAGAAAATAATATTTTACAAAAGGAAGCCAAAGAATACGGACTATGGGAATTAAAAGCAAAAAGATTACAAATTGAAAATGATATTTTGAAAAAAGAACTATCTTTAATACCGCCAACAATGAACCAATATGTTACAGCTAAAATTTCTGTAGATACAAAAAGTACATTTACAAAAAGCATAATAGTCAATGTTGGAAAAAATAAAAATATCCAAATTGGGCAAGCAGCGGCTACATCAAAGGGATTGGTGGGTAGTGTAATAGAAGTATTTGAAAATTATTCACGAATTTTATTAATCACTGATATTAATTCTAAAATTCCTGTTAGAGTTGGAACAAACAATATAAAAGCTGTCTTATCTGGGAAAAATAAAAAAGAATTAGAATTCATATACTTTCAAGAAAATCAAATTATAAATGAAGATGAAACAGTCCATACTTCTGGCGATGGGGGATATTTTAATTCAGGTATACCTGTTGGAATGACAAAGATTCAAGATGATAAAATATATGTTATTCCTACGAATAACTTAGAAGAATTACAATATTTACAAATTTTTTTAAATAATTTTAAAAGTTTTTAAGATGTCAAATTTTTTTATCAAGCTTAAAAAAATAATAATTTTTTCTTTACCAAGTTTTTTTGTAATTTTATTAACATTATTTAATATTATTGTTTCAAAAAACTTTTTAGATTTTGGCATTTTTATTGCATTACATGGAATTTTTTTTTGGTTTTTGTATACTCCTAATCTACTCCCTCCTTTTATAATTGTAATTCTTGGATTTTTACAAGATATAATTTATTTTTTGCCGTTAGGGTCAACACCATTAATTTTTTTATTATCAATTATGTTAATTCGAATATATAAAAATCTTTTTTTGGAACCTTCTTTTCTTGGTAATTGGTTTAGTTTTTCAATTATATTTGTGATATCTATTTTTTCTTCTTGGGCTTTACTTTCATTAATTAATTTTAATATGATACCAATAAACCCAATATTTTTTAAAATTTTTATAAATATGTTATTTTTTCCTTTTTCTTATATTTTGTCATATTTTTTTCTTCATCAATTCAAATTAGAGCAGATCAATAAAAAGAAAAATGTATAAATATCCAAATTTAGATAAATTACTATTACGTAGAACTTTTTTATTAGGAGTTGGTAAGGGAATTTTATTAACTGGAGTTTTAGGAAGATTAATATACTTACAAATTGTCAAATCTAATCAATATAAATTATTAGCTAATAAAAACAGAATTAGCTTAAGATTACTAAATCCGATTAGAGGTAAAATATCTGATAGAAATGGAAAATTGCTTGCAATAAATCAAAACACATTTCGTGTTTTATGTGTTGTAGATAATAAAATTGAATTAAAAAAAGCATTATTTAATTTAAGTAAATTTATTTTTCTTAATAATATTGAAACTCAAAAAATCGTTAACGACTTTGAAAAAAAAAATAAGAATATGCCGTATTTAATTAAAGAAAATTTAAAATGGAATGAAGTATCTAGTATAAGTGCAAATTCATTTTTAATACCAACAATAATTATTGAATCTGGTCTTCAAAGAAAATATCCTTTTAAACAAACTAGTGCCCATACTATTGGCTATCTCGGTCCTCCTACAAATAATGAAATTAAAAAAGAACCAATATTAGGCTTGATGAATATTAATGTGGGAAGATTTGGGATGGAAGAACATCTTGAGAAAAGATTACGAGGCATACCTGGAACGAGGCATTTAGAGGTGAATGCTCACGGAAGAATAGTTCGAGAAATAAGAAAAGAAAATAGCAAAAAAGGAAACAATGTTAAGTTATCAATTGATATAGAGTTACAAAAAAAATTATATTCATTATTAAAAGATAAAAGCGGTTCTATAGTTGCAATCAATGTTAATAATGGGGAGGTTATTGGAATGGTTTCTTCGCCTAGTTTCGATCCTAATTTTTTTAATCAAGGATTCAGTACAGAAGATTGGAAAACTTTAATAAACGATCCTTTGGCGCCTTTAGTAAATAAATCAATTTCTGGAGAATATTCACCTGGTTCTACTTTTAAAACAATCGTATTATTATCTGCTTTAAAAAATAATATTATAAAAAAAAATTCATCAATTTTGTGTACAAGTAAACTTGAAACAAAAGACAGAAGTTTTTACTGTTGGTGCCATAAAAAGAAAACAGGATGTTATGCTGCAAGGAATCATCAAAGAAATGTCAGACCTAAATTAGCAATAGCACAATCATGCGATTGTTTTTTTTATGAGCTAGCGAAGAAAATAGGTATTAATAAAATTGCTGAAACAGCAAAAACATTTGGTATAGGAAAAAAAACAGGAATTGATATTCGAGGGGAAAAAACAGGACTAGTTCCTACCAAATCATGGAAAAGAAAAAATATTGGAAAATCTTGGCATGTTGGAGAAACAATGATCACTGGTGTTGGTCAAGGATATATAACTTCAACTCCATTACAGCTTGCATTAGTAACAGCATTAATTGCAAACAATGGCAAAAAAATATTCCCAAAGATTAATTTAGATGACTTTAATCTTGAAAAAAATGTAATCAATGATGATATGGATGAACATCATAGTGATTATGAAGAATATTTTCCTATTATTAGAGAAGGAATGTATGATGCTGTTAATAAACATATCGGAACTGCATATAAGTCTCGATTATCGAAGCCAATATTTGCAGGAAAAACAGGCACTGTTCAAGTAAGAGTAATCACAGAAGAAGAAAGAGAAACGGAAATTATTCCAAATCGCGAGTTGCCATTTGAACAAAGAGATCACGCTTTGTTTATAGGATTTGCTCCATATAAGAATCCTAAAGTAGCTATTTCAGTTATAATTGAACATGGCGGAAGCGGTTCAAGTCAAGCTGCGCCTATTGCAGCAAAAATTTTTAAAAAAATAATTTAATTATTCTTTTTTTTTTTATAATAACAATAAACACAGCAAATATGAATCAATGAATATATTTTCATTAGTTTATAAAATTAATTGGTTATTTATTTTTCTATTGATTTTAGTCTCGTCTTTAGGCGTTGGATTATTATATTCAATAGCAGGAGGTGAATGGAACCCTTGGGCACTCAATCAAATAATAAGAATACTTATTGGTGTATTACTATTATTGTTTGCAGCTTCAATCAATATAAAAATTTGGTATAAAAATTCATACTATATTTATTTTTTTTGTATTTTTTTAATTTTAATTACTCTTTTTTTCAGTAGAGAAATAAGTGGAGCAACTCGTTGGTTAGATTTGTATTTTTTTTCAATGCAACCAGCAGAAATTCTTAAAATTTTTGTTATCTTAACCTTGGCAAAATATTTTCATTCAATCAAATTACAAAGTTTTGATATTAAACATAGAATATTGTTCCCATTGCTTATTCTATTGCTTCCAGTTACATTGGTTTTCAAGCAACCTGATTTAGGCACTGCTTTAATCATTTTTTTTTCTGGAATTGTTGTTTTTTTTCTAGCAGGAGTAAAAGCAAAGGTATTTCTAGGAGCAGGTATTTTAGGCACAATAAGTATGCCTGTTCTTTGGTCTTTTTTAAAAGATTATCAAAAGTCTAGAATAATAAATTTTCTTGATCAACAAAGCGATGTTCTTGGTGCAAATTATCATATAACCCAATCTAAGATATCACTAGGATCAGGCGGTTTATTTGGTAAAGGTTTTTTGCAGGGAACACAAAGTCATTTAAGTTTTGTACCTGAAATGCAGACAGACTTTATTTTTTCTGTCTTAGGTGAAGAGTTTGGTTTTTTTGGTATTTTTATGTTGTTTATTATTTACGCAATAATAATGTTTTGGGCAATAAGAATATGTTTAAATTCAAGAAACTATTTTTCAAAAATATTTGGCATTAGTTTTATATCAAGTTTCTTTTTAAGTATTTTTGTCAATGTGGGAATGGTTACAGGAATTATTCCTGTTGTTGGCGTGCCTTTACCGCTATGTTCATATGGAGGTTCGGCTATGATATCGTATTTTATTGGTTTTGGTATTTTGTTAAGTGGTTATAATTTTCGGGATAACAAATTAGAGAATATATGAAACGATGGGCGATTAGTTCAGGGGTAGAACAATTGACTCTTAATCAATGTGTCGTGGGTTCGATTCCCACATCGCC
>Ga0066368_10000133_pt1 | contig 15661 bp, 15 predicted proteins | sample Knorr_S7_td_NADW_FD_71215 | JGI IMG/M metagenome (GOLD analysis project Ga0066368, IMG submission 71215) | Marine microbial communities from Southern Atlantic Ocean transect - Knorr_S7_td_NADW_ad_2505m_LV_A | ecosystem: Environmental > Aquatic > Marine > Oceanic | place: Southern Atlantic ocean... | reverse complement strand
AAGAATGGCCAGTATTGATGTAGTTGGTACGGTCGCAACCGTTCGTCTTGAATCTGATAACTGGACGGGTCATAAATTTACTGATTTTTTTACACTACTTAAGGTAGAGGGTACATGGAAAATAATGAATAAAGTATTTTATCTCCATGCTTAACTCACCATGATCCGTGATTTTCGATGCAAAATTGGTGTAGTAAAACGTGTAGTAATGAATTTTTTGAAAGCTGAAAATCGGCTTTAACCCCTACTATACTTAACTTTGAATCTTTGATGGCGGTGAGGGAGGGATTCGAACCCTCGATACGGTATAAACCGTATAACGAGTTAGCAACCCGCCGCATTCGGCCTCTCTGCCACCTCACCTACTTTAATTACTTAATAAAGATAGTTATTCTTTATTTTGCAAGTTTTTTTTTCAAAATTTCATTAACTAATTTAGGATTAGCTTTTCCTTTTGTTTCTTGCATTATTTGTCCAATAAAATATCCATATAATTTTTCTTTCCCTGATTTATATTCGTTAACTTTATCTACATTTTGAGATAATACTTTTGTTATAACATTTTCTATCTCTCCACTATCTGTTATCTGTATCAGACCTTTTTGTTTAATTATTTTTTTGGGTTTTTTTCTATTGTAAAACATTTCGTCAAAAACAGTTTTTGCTAATTTTCCAGAAATAGTTGAATTTTCAATAAGATCTATTAGTTCACCTAAATCAGAAGGTTTAACAGGTGATTTTTTAATATCTAAATTATTTTTTTTAAGTAATGAAAACAAATCACCAATTATCCAATTAACTACAACTTTTGGTTTCCTTTGGTTATTTTCATTAATGACTGCTTCAAAAAAATCTACATTGTTTTTATCTGAAATCAATATTGAAGATTCATAGGAAGAAAGACCATACCCATCAATTAATTTCTTTTTTTTTACATCAGGTAATTCAGGCAAATTTTTTTTTATTTCTCCAATTAAATTTGTACTAATTTCTAATGGTGGTAAGTCTGGATCAGGAAAATATCTATAATCATGCGCTTCTTCCTTTGTTCTCATTGGTCGAGTTTCTCCTTTTTTTTCATCAAATAGTCTTGTTTCTTGTTGTACTTTATCACCCGACTCAATGATTTCTACTTGTCTATGAAACTCATGTTCAATTGCTTGACCTATTGATTTAATAGAATTTACATTTTTAATTTCGCATCGCGTTCCAAAGTCTTCATTTTTTTTTTTTACTGATATGTTTACGTCACACCTTAATGAACCCTCTTCCATATTGCCATCGCATGTCTGAATATATCTAAGTATAGATCTTAATTTTTTTACATATTCCTGTGCTTCTTCTGCAGATCTTATGTCTGGTTCCGATACTATTTCCATTAATGCTACTCCTGATCTGTTAAGATCAATATAAGTTTTGTTTGGATCTAAATCGTGAATACTCTTCCCAGCATCTTGTTCTAAATGTAGCCGAGTAATGCCTATTTTTTTTGAATTACCATTTTTTAAATCAATTTCAATAGATCCTTTTCCGACTATTGGCTGGGTGTATTGTGAAATTTGATAACCTTGTGGTAAATCTGGATAAAAATAATTTTTTCTATCAAAAACAGATCGTTTATTAATTTGAGCATTTAAACTAAGACCCGTTTTAATTGCTTGTTCAACACAAACTTTATTAATAACTGGCAACATGCCGGGCATTGCCGCATCAACCAAAGAAACCTGAGTATTTGGTTCAGATCCAAAATTTGTTGAAGCACCAGAAAAAAGTTTTGAATTCGAAATTATTTGTGCATGAATTTCAAGACCTATTACTGGCTCCCAATTATTATCATTTTTATCCATATTTATTTTTTTTCTCCAAAATTAGCACAATCTTCAATAATTTTACCTGCTGCTAAAACACTATTTTCATCAAATCTCTTACCAATAATTTGAAATCCTAATGGCAATCCATTTTGTGATAAGCCAATTGGAACAGATATGGCAGGAAGACCAGCTAAACTTGCAGGAACTGTAAAAACATCATTTAAATACATTTGAATAGGGTCGTCTATTTTCGTGCCTTGTTCGAAAGCATCAGAGGGGGCTGTAGGTGTAAAAATAACATCAACTTTTTCAAATGCTTGATTGAAATCATCAATAATTTTTGAACGAACCTTTTGTGCTTTTAAATAATAAGCGTCATAATAACCTGCTGATAAAACATAAGTTCCAATCATAATCCTTCTTTTAACTTCATTCCCAAAACCTTGGGAACGTGTTTGTTCGTATAAAGTTGTAATATCATTTGAGCTTTGTCTTTTTCCGTATCTTACTCCATCATACCGTGCTAAGTTGCTTGAAGCTTCCGCCGAAGAAATTATATAATATGTAGCAAGTGCGTAATCTGTATGTGGTAAATCTATATCAATTACTGTGCAATTTTTTTTTTTAAAATAGTCAATTCCATCTTCCCACAACTTTACAATTTCAGGACTTAATTTATCGCTTTTATATTGCTTTGGTATCCCGACTTTTAATTTTTTTATCTTATCAAAACTTTTAGAGAAATTTATATCATCTAAATTAGCCGAAGTTGAATCTTTGTTATCATAACCTGCCATTATATCTAATAAAATAGCTGCATCTTTAACTGTTTTAGTCATAGGTCCAGCTTGATCCAATGACGATGCAAAAGCAATAATGCCCCACCTAGAACATCTACCGTAAGTAGGTTTTAATCCAACAATGCCACAGTAAGATGCTGGTTGTCGTATTGAACCACCAGTATCAGTACCAGTAGCTGCTAAAGCAATATTCGCTGCAACAGCTGCAGCTGAGCCACCTGAAGATCCACCTGGCACATACTTCTTATTATTTATTGATAATGGATTGATAACGGAACCAAAAAAACTTGTTTCATTAGAAGAACCCATTGCAAACTCATCTAGGTTCGTTTTTCCTATAAGGATTGCTCCTGCATCCCAAAGTTTTTGAGTAACTGTAGACTCATATGTCGGAATAAAGTTTTGTAACATTCCAGAAGCAGCTGTGGTTAAAAAATTTTGAGTACAGAATAAATCTTTAACGGCAATAGGTATGCCTTCTAGGGCTCTCATCTTATTTGAAGAAATTCTTTTATCAGATTCCTTTGCTAAATTAATAGCGTTGTCCAAATTAAGAGAAATATAGGCATTTAAATTTTTTTTTGATTCAGCTTCTGTTAAATAAAATTCAACAAGCTCTTTTGAACTTATTTTTTTTGTTTTCAAAAGTTCTAAACTTTTTTCAATATTAATATCTTTTAAATCATTCATAATTATTCGACTACTTTAGGAACTATAAAATAGCCTCCTTTTGTTTCAGGTGCGTTTTTTAGGATTTTTTCTTTGATTTTTCCATCATTTACTTTGTCATCTCTAATAGGAATCTTAATATCGCTTGGGTTTGTTACAGGTGTAACATTGTCTGTTTTAACTTCATTAAGTTTATCAATCCAAGTAATAATTTTTGATAATTCATTTGAAAATTTTTTAACCTCTTCTTCTTTAACATTTATTTTTGATAAAGAAGCAATTTTTTTTACTAATGTTTTATCTATTTCCATATGAATATTTATATTATTAATTAATATTTAAAAATGCCAATTATAAGTAAAGAAGATTTTAAAATTAATGTAAAATTTGATAAACCTATTCTTTCATTAGATTATGGAGAAAAAAGAATCGGTATCGCTATATCAAACCCTGAATGTTCTATTGCTTTTCCAAAAGAAGTCTTGCGAAGAATAAGGATTAGAGAAGATATGGAATATATAAAAAATTATATTTTAGAAAATAAGATTCAAGCAGTAATAATAGGTATGCCTTATAATATGGATGGAACAGAAGGAAAAAATTGTCAAACTATTAGAATGTTTGCTAGTCATTTATTAAAATCTATAAATGTGAATATAATCTTCTGGGATGAAAGATTGTCAACTGTAGCCCAAGAAAAGATTCTTATAAGTAATGATATTTCAAGAAAAAAAAGAAAAAAAGTTATTGATAAACTGTCTGCAAGCTATTTTCTACAATCTTTTCTTGATTTTCTTAAAAATTAAAAAAAAATAAAAAATAAAAAAAAGCACCTTGAACATTTGTAAAAATATGTCCATATTAGACTTTTAATGAAAGCATTAAAAATTAGTAAGAATATCTTACTAAAAAATCACCTTTTGAGTGTCAATGATCTCGCTGTCCCTGAAATAAATGTTTTATTAAATAGAGCAAATTATTACGCCAATGCTAATAGGCAAAAAGGCAAAATCGAAAAGATTCTAAAAGGGAAAACGATCATAAATCTTTTTTTTGAAACATCGACAAGAACAAAAACTTCTTTTGAACTAGCAGCTAAAAGATTAGGTGCGGATGTTATTAGTATAAACGCATCAGCAAGTGCTATAAAAAAAGGCGAAACACTTGTTGATACAGCTATGACACTAAATGCAATGCATGCAGATATTTTAATAGTCCGCCACCCTGATAGTGGGGCTGTAAAATTATTATCTAAAAAAGTAAATTGTGCAATAGTTAATGCTGGTGATGGGACACATGAACATCCTACGCAAGCACTATTAGACGTTTTAACAATTCAAAGAAATAAAAGAAAAATTAAGGAATTAAATGTGGCAATATGTGGAGATATTCTCCATAGTAGAGTTGCTAGATCTAATATTCTACTTCTTTCTAAATTAGGAGCGCGCATAAAAATTATTGCACCACCTACTTTAATTCCACCAGGAATTGAGTCTTTAGGTGTTGAAGTTTTTTATGAAATGGAAAAGGGTCTAGTCGACTGTGATATAGTTATGATGTTAAGACTTCAAACGGAAAGAATGAAAGGAATGTTTGTTCCTTCAACTAGAGAATATTTTAAATTCTTTGGTCTTGATAAAAGTAAATTAAAAAAAGCAAAAAAAGATGCATTAATTATGCATCCAGGTCCTATGAACAGAGGAATTGAAATTGATAGTTCATTAGCTGATAATTTAGACAGAAGTTTAATACATCAACAAGTAGAAATTGGTGTTGCTGTTAGGATGGCATGTTTAGAAATGTTAACGATTGGAATAGATAAATGAAAGAAGCTTTTAGAAATGCAATAATTTTGGATCCTGAAAAAAACAAACATTATATTGGAGATATTATTATAGAAAAAAATAGAATTTTAGATATAGGACCAAATGTTTATAAAAATGAAAAGCCAAAAAATTATATAAACACTACTGATTGTAAAGGTTTGTATGTTTGTCCTGGGCTTATTGATATGAGAGTATCTTTAGGAGAACCAGGTGAAGAACATAAAGAAAATATTAAAAGCGGTTCAAAAGCAGCACTTGCAGGAGGTGTAACTACTATAGTTTGTTTGCCAAATACCAATCCTGTTATTGATAATGTATCTGTTGCTGAATATGTCCAAAACAGAGCAAAGGAAGAATCTAAAATCAATCTTTATACTTACGGTTCAATAACAAAAAATTTTGATGGTCAAAATTTATCTGAGATGGGGCTTTTAACAAAAGCTGGAGTAAAAGGTTTTACAGATGCTACTCAATCTGTTGATAATTCTGCTGTTTTTAAAAGAGCCTTGGAATATTCAAAAGCTTTTGATGCATTAATCATTCAATTTCCAGAAGATAGAAATTTAGCAAAGCATGGAGTTATGAATGAAGGTGAGATTTCAACACGTCTTGGTCTGCCGGGTATACCAACACTAGCTGAAGTAATGGTTATTGAAAGAGATCTGAGATTAGTTGAATTAACTGGTGCTAAATATCATGTATCTTGCATATCAACTGCTGATGCAGTTGATGCAATAAGAAAAGCAAAACAAAAAGGTTTAAAAATTACATGCGATACATCGCCTCAATATTTTACTTTGAATGAATTAGCAATAGATGATTATAAAACTTTTGCAAAATTATCGCCTCCTCTTAGATCTGTAAAAGATAGAGTTGCAATTGCCAATGGTTTAAAAGATGGAACAATAGATGCGATTCAAAGTGATCATTGCCCACAAGATGAAGATAATAAAAGGGTACCTTTTGCTCATGCCGAAGAAGGGATTATAGGATTAGAAACTTTACTGCCACTAAGTCTAGAATTATTTCACAATAAAACCTTAAGTTTGATTGATGTTATTAAAAAATTAACAAAAAACCCTGCTAGTATATTAAATTTAAATCATGGAACATTAAAAAAAGGAGCTAAAGCAGATATACTAATTTTTGATCCAAATAAACCTTTTGTAATAGATGTAAAAAAGTTTCGAAGTACATCCAAAAACTCACCGTTTAATAAAAAACCATCGCAAGGAAAAGTAATTAAAACAATATGTAACGGTGAAGTTTCCTATGCAGCATAATCTAATTTTTTTATTATTACTTTCATATTTTTTAGGTTCAATACCTTTCGGTTTGATTTTTACAAAAGTATTTGGCTATGGAGACATAAGAAGAATTGGGTCAAAAAATATAGGAGCAACTAATGTTTTGAGAACAGGAAATAAGTTATTGTCTTTACTTACTTTGATTTGCGACTTCTTTAAAGGATTTGTACCTGTTTATTACGTTGGTGTAATTTATAAAGATATTTATATCAGTTTTTTTTGCGGAATAACTGCAGTATTAGGACATGTTTTTTCTATCTATTTAAAATTTAAAGGTGGTAAAGGTGTGGCAACAACATATGGATTTGTTCTAGCTTTTCTCATTTTAGAAAATCAAATAAATCTTTTTATAATAATGACTCTGTCATGGTTAATTATTTTTTTCACTACAAAATATGTGGCACTATCATCAATTATATCTTTACTAACTTTATCAATTTTAAGTATTAATTATATAGATCAAAAATATTTTTTATTTTTATCAATTTTAACTTTGATTATTATATTTAAACACTCGGACAATATTAGAAGAATTAAAGAAAAAAAAGAAAAAAAAATTAACTTTTAACAATTTTTTGTTGACAAATTAAAAAAAAAGTTACATTTATCTCAAAAATACAGCTTAGGAAAAATAATGAGTAATATTGTTATTGTAGAATCACCAGCGAAAGCAAAGACTATAGAAAAATATCTAGGTTCTGATTATAAAGTCATGGCTAGCATTGGGCATATAAGAGACCTTTTACCTAAAAATGGTTCAGTAGATACTGATAAACAATACAAAATGAAATGGGAAATTTCTACACAAGGGAAAAAAGTTATCAAGGAAATATCAGATATTATTCAAACAGGAGATAATTTATTTTTAGCAACAGATCCTGATAGAGAAGGAGAAGCTATATCTTGGCATGTAGAAGAAGTTCTAAAAGAAAAGAAAAAATTAGAAAATGTAAATGTTAAAAGAATTACATTTAATGAAATCACAAAAGAAGCAGTTAAAAATGCTATAAGTAAACCAAGAGAATTAGATAAAGATTTAATTAATGCATATTTAACAAGAAGAGCTCTTGATTATCTTGTTGGATTTAATTTATCACCTATTTTGTGGCGAAAACTTCCCGGGAGTAAATCAGCTGGAAGAGTTCAATCCGTTGCTCTTAGAATTATATGCGAAAGAGAAAATGAAATTGAACATTTTAAACCAGAAGAATATTGGTCTATTGATGTTTTATTAAAATCTAAAGACAATCAAATATTTAAATCCACTTTAAAACAAATAAACGATAAAAAATTAAAAAAACTAGATATTGGCACAGAAGCAATAACAAAAGAATATGTAGATGCGATTAATTCTAAAACTTACAAAGTGGATGAATTGAAATCTAAGGAAGTAAAAAGAAATCCGTATGCTCCATTTACTACTTCAACGCTACAACAAGATGCAGGTAATAAATTTGGTTACTCTGCTGCATCAACAATGGGAAAAGCGCAAAAATTATACCAAGGTGGTTTTATAACTTATATGCGAACAGATAGTATAGTTTTATCAAATGATGCGATAAACCAATCTAGAGAATATATAAAAAGTAATTTTGGTGACAATTATTTACCAAATGAACCAAGAGTTTATAAATCAAAAGCAAAAAACGCGCAAGAAGCTCATGAGGCAATTAGGCCAACCAGTATTAATAATTCTCCTGAAAAAATCAAAAATGAAATTGGTCTAGATGAATTTGAATTATATAAGCTTATATGGAATAGAACAGTTGCGTCTCAAATGAATAGTGCAATATTTAAACAAATCACTCTTACTATAAAAGCAAATGATGGCACGGTTCTTTTACAATCAACAGGATCATCTCCTGTATTTGATGGAATGTTAAAAGTTTATAATTATGAAAAAAAATCAAATGGAAAAGAAGATGAAACAAATATTATGCCAAATATTAATCCTGGAGACGATGTGGAGATTGAAAAAATAATTGATGAACAACATTTTACCCAACCCCCTGCTCGTTATACAGAAGCCACTTTAGTTAAAAAATTAGAAGAATTAGGAATTGGTAGACCTTCGACCTACGCTCCTATTATTCAAGTTCTAAAAACTAGAGGATATGTAAATATTGAGTCAAGAAAAATATTTCCTCAAGATAGAGGTAGAATAGTTATTGTTTTTTTATCAAATTATTTTGAAAAATATGTTGATTATGATTTTACTGCTAATCTTGAAAATAAATTAGACGATATATCAGGTGGAAGATTAGATTATATAAATGTATTAGATGACTTTTGGAAAAACTTTTATAATTTAATTGAACAAACTAAAGAAATTAGAATTACTGAAGTAATAGATAAACTAGATCATCAATTGGAAGGTCATTTTTTTCAACCAAATGAAAAAAATTCAAATCCAAGAAAGTGCCCAACTTGTGATGATGGAAGGTTAGGTTTAAAACTTGCAAAAACTGGTCCTTTTATAGGATGCTCAAATTACCCAGATTGTAAATACGCAACTCAACTAACTTCTAATCTTAATAGTGATAATCAAAATGGTACTGGTATTTCACTTCCAAAAGAATTAGGCATCGATCCAAAAACAAATAAAACAATTATAATAAAACAAGGTCCTTATGGAATTTATATTGAAATGGAAGATAAAGAAGGAGAAAAACCTCGTAGAGCTTCTGTTCCAAAAAATATGCCACTAGAGCAATTAAACTTGGAAAAAGCCTCGCAATTGCTATCACTACCAAGAGAAGTTGGTAAGTATCCAAAAAGTAATGAAACAATTATTGCAAATAATGGAAGATTTGGTCCATATTTAAAAGTTGGGGATTATTTTATTTCATTAAAAGAAGATGATGTTTATACGGTTGGAGAAAATAGAGCAATTGATTTAATAGAAGAACATTTTCAAAAAATAGAAAAAAGAACCATAGGAAACCATGATAATAAAGAGCTTAGCGTAAGTAAGCGTGGCAGAATTGGTTATTTTTTAAAAAATGGCACCACAAGTATTAGAGTCCCCAATGAAATAGATGCAAAAACATTAAGTTTAGAAAAAGCAATTGAATTAATCGAAATTAAAAAAGAAAAAGACAAAGAAAAGAAAAAAAAGACTAAAAAGAAAAAATAACTAATCCTTTTTTTTTAAATCTAAAATCTTTAAAGATAATTCTTTTAATCTTTCTTCATCAATTTCAGCTGGAGCGTTCATCATTAAATCTTCAGCCTTTTGATTGAATGGAAAAGGAATTATTTCTCTGATATTTGGTTCGCCTGCAATTAACATGACAATTCTATCAATTCCAGGGGCGCATCCTCCATGGGGTGGAGCCCCATAATTAAAAGCTTGTAAAAGACCGCTGAATTGTTTTTCCAAGTCTTTTTTTGAGTAACCAGCTATTTCAAATGCTTTAATCATAATTTCTGGTTTATGATTTCTAATTGCACCACTTGATAATTCTACTCCATTACAAACAATGTCATATTGATAAGCTTTTATATCTAAAGGGTCTTTCTTTTCTAATTCTTCCAGGCCTCCTTGTGGCATGGAGAATGGATTGTGACTGAATTCTATTTTATTTGTTTCAATATTTTTTTGATACATAGGGTAATCAATTACCCAACAAAATTGAAATTCATTTTCTTTAATTAATTTTAATTCATTGGCAATTTTCATTCTAGCAGTTGCAGCAAATTCCATTATTTCATCTGCTTTCCCACATAAAAAAAAGATTGAACTATTTCCATTCATACCATCAATTTCTAGAAATTTTTTTAATCTATCTTTGTCCAAATTGTTTGCTATAGGACCTTTACCTTCATTATTTACGAATTGCACATATCCCATGCCACCTTGATCTTCATTTTTCGCCCAAGAGTTAAGTTTATCAAAAAATGTTCTTGGCTGGTCATTGGTATCTGGCGCTGGAATTGCAATAACGATTGATCCTTTATTAATACTGTCAGCAAAAAGTTTAAATGATGAATTTTTAAAAACATCTGTAACATTAGATAAAATTAATGGATTACGTAAATCCGGCTTATCATTTCCATACTTCGCCACGCACTCATCAAATGGAATTTTTTTAAAAGGTGGTTTTGAAACATGAAAATTTTCAGTTAGTTTTGTAAAAACATCAAATAACACTGGTTCTAATGCATTAAAAACATCTTCTTGTGTTACAAATGACATTTCATAATCTAATTGATAAAATTCTCCAGGAGATCTATCAGCTCTGCTATCTTCATCTCTAAAACAAGGGGCTATTTGAAAATATTTATCAAAACCAGCTATCATTAAAAGTTGCTTAAATTGCTGTGGAGCCTGTGGTAGTGCATAAAACTTACCAGGATTAATTCTACTAGGAACCAAATAATCTCGAGCGCCTTCAGGAGAGCTGGCTGTTAAAATAGGTGTTTGTATTTCTACAAAATTCTGCTTAATCATACCTTCTCTAATTAAAGAAATTACTTTATTACGTAATAAAATATTTTTTTGCATCTTAGATCTTCTGAGATCTAAATATCTATATTTTAAACGAGTGTCCTCACCATAATCTTTGTCTGAATTAACCTCTAATGGTAATGGTTTTGAATTTGATTCACATATATATTCATCAACTGATATTTCAATTTCTCCTGTAGGAATTTTTTTATTAAGAGTCTCATCAGATCTTGGAACTACTTTACCAGTCACAGTTATTACGCTTTCTGACGTTGTTTTTTCAGCTGTAGAAAAATATTTATTTTTTTTATCTAATACAACTTGTGTAATTCCATAATGATCTCTTAAGTCGATAAATAATAGATTTCCATGATCTCTTTTCCTATGAACCCAACCTGATAGTCTTATTTCTTTGTCTTTATCATTTAATCTTAATTGCCCACAATTATGAGTACGATATTGGTGCATTTTATTAATGAACTTTTAAATTAATTCTTTTACAAAATTTAAATTTAATTTTTTTTTTGTTGATAATGATTTTTTATCTATCATTTCAACAATTGATTGCAAATTTGCAAAAGAACGTTCCGATCTATTAACAATAAATTTAATAATTTTTTTATCTATTAAAATTTGTTTATCTGCAAACAATTTAACAATTAATAAAGATAGTAGTTCATCATCTGGTTGGTCTATAAAGACAGATAAAGATGATAGAATTCTTGATTTAAGATCTGGTAAATTGATATCCCAAAATTTAGGAAAAACATTATCAGTCAAAATAACATAACCTTTTTTTTCTTCTATTAAATTGTAAAAATGCAATAAAAGTTTTTCTAATTCTATTTTTTCTTTTTTGTTAAGCTTTGTTAATGAAGATGTTATATCTTCTATTACATAATGTTTATTATTTTCAAAAATTTTTTCATAAGATTGACTTTTAAAATCATTAATATTTAAAAAAAGCGCATTACTCTTTTTTTTCCAAATATTTGATAAATGTGTTTTTCCGGAACCTTTTTGTCCAATAATAATTAATTTTCTGGATTCCCAATTTGGCCATCTCTCAATTAAATCAAAGGCTTTTTTATTACATTTAGAAACAAGAAAATTATTTTTTTCATGAATTAACTTATTTTGTAAATTTAATGAAAATTGATTATTTTTACTTTGTTCAAACATTTATTTTACAACACTTCTTTGACCCACCTGATTACATATAAGATACCTGATATTAAAGTAATATAAATAACAAAAAGTCCAAAATATTTTATAACTAATTCTAAATTATATGACCCTGTATAATGATACATTAATAAACCAGCATAGAAAGATTGAACAAAAAATGTAATTTTACCAATTTTTAAAGGTGTGTAAGTTATTTTTTTTTTAAATAATAAAGCCAACACTGCACCTATCACAATAATAAAATCTCTTAAAATTATTATTATAATTATCGGTGTCGCCAAAATATTTTTATAACTTAAAGATAAAAAAACTGAAAAAATCAAAACTTTATCGGATATAGGGTCTAAAATTTTTCCAAAATTCGTAACTAAATTTAGTTTTCGAGCTATATATCCATCAACTAAATCACTAAATGATGCTAAAATAAAAATCCAAAAAGCAATTTCTATTTTTTCTTCTAAAATTAGCCATAAAATTATAGGAGCAGATAGAATTCTAAAAAATGTGATAGAATTTGCTATGTTAATATTTTTCATTTTAAAAGATTTACTCTCTTATTTTTTATATTCAATTCTAAATCAGATTGTTTTAAGGCAATTTTTAATTGATTATAATTTCCAGAGAATGATACAGATATTATAGCAGAGTCTTTTGAAAAATTTTGTATTATGTATTGATCAATAATAGAAACATTATTTATTAATTCTCTAATATCAATCCATTCTTTAAGATTGTTAAAATTGACAATTAATTTCATAGAATTTTTCTTTGTACTAAGTATGTTTTGAACTTTCCATTGGTTTTTGACAAAGTTCTCAACTTTGGATTTAGCTTCAAGAAGCAAATCATCAGAAAATGCATCAGCATCAACTTCTATTGTATCTTTGAAATTATTTATTGAACCCCCGTCAAATCTATGTATTGATAAATCAAGATTTAATTCTATTTTAGTTTTATCTCTATTATATTTTTTCTTCAGGATTGCTATTAAGACGCCAGTTGAGTTATTATTTGCAGCAATAATTTCTAAATTTTTTAAATTCTTTTGTATAGCTTGATTAGGATTAAAATAAATAAAATCTTTGAATTTACCTCCAGATGGTCGTATCGGAATTAGCGTCCCATCATCATCACTAGTGTTCCACAAATCCTTCCAAATGTTCTTATCGTCCCACAAATATGTAATTCCACCATACTTGTAAATAGGCAAAATTAATAGAGGTTTGCTCTTTGTAATAGAAAATTTTATATTGTTTGATTTAAGAAATCTTAAAACTAAATTTCTTTTAAATTTTACAACTATTTTACCAATATATCTATTTGCTGTAGTTTTTTCATCTTCAACTTCAATTTCTTCAACCAATTCTAAAATTTTATCTTCATCAAAATTAGCTATTTTGTCATATTCTCCTTTCAATAACATTTTGTTCATTAATTTATTAAAACCCTTAATTTGTGCTTCTTCTAGAGCAATGTCTCTAGCTTGTTCTGAAGTATTTGAGTATATATCTACTGAAATGTTTCTTATCGTAAATACTTGATCTTCAATTGTATTAACTGCATGAATGCTATGAGAACAAAATAAAAAAATAAAAAAGATTACGAAAAATTTTAGATAACTATATTTCATAGTATGATATTTTTTTTAATTAAGTTTAATATAAAACTATTAAATTAATCATGTCAAAAATAAATAGTTACAAAAAAGCCGGAGTTAACATAAACACTGGTAATTTATTTATAAAAAAAATAAAACAAGTTGTTCTGTCAACGCACATTAAAGGGACGATAAAAAATTTTGGACTATTTGGGGGTTTCTTCGATATTTCAAAATTAAATTATAAAAAGCCTATGTTAATTAGTTCTGCAGATGGTGTTGGAACCAAAATAAAAATTGCTGAGGATTTAAAAAGATTTGACACAATAGGTATAGATTTAGTTGCAATGTGTATAAACGACGTACTAGTTCATGGTGCCAAACCTATTTTCTTTCTAGATTATATGGCAACAGGTAAATTAAACATAAGAAATGCTGAAAAGATCATTAATGGAATTTGTAAAGGTTGTAAAGAGGCAAAATGTTCACTCATTGGTGGTGAAACAGCAGAAATGCCAGGAATATACAAAAAAAATGATTTTGATTTAGCGGGTTTTGGAGTAGGTATAATTGAAAAAAATGATTTGATAACTGGTCAAAATATAAAATCGGGAGATATTGTGATTGGTCTTAAATCATCTGGATTTCATTCAAATGGTTATTCTTTAATAAGACATATTCTTAAAAAAAAAAATATTATTTATAACACTAGAATTAATTCTAAAATAAAAAATTTAGGCCAATTTTTGTTAACTCCAACAAAGATATATGCAAAAATAATTTTATCTTTAACTAAAAAAAAATTGTTGAATGGGATAAGTCATATTACTGGAGGAGGAATAATTGAAAATTTACCTAGAATTCTTCCAAAAGGGCTTTCTATAGATTTTAAAAATCATAATTGGAAATTGCCTTATATTTTTAAATGGATTTCAGACAATGGAAATATAAAATTTAATGAAATGTTAAGAGTTTTTAATTGTGGAATCGGTATGGTAATATTTTGTAATCCAAAAAAAATTAATGTAATTCAAAATATACTATCTAAGGAAAAAGAAAAAACTATATATCTAGGAATAGTGACAAAAAATAGAAAAAAAATACAATTAAGCAATTTAAAAAAATCGTGGAAGATTTAAAAATAGTAGTTTTAATATCTGGTAAAGGAAGTAATTTAAAAGCTATAGCAAAAGAATGTTCAAAGAAGAATGTTAGAGCAAAAATTATATCTATAATATCAAATAATCCAAATGCCTCTGGACTACAAATAAAAGGAAATTTTAAAAAAAAAATTATCGATGATAAATTATATAGCAAAAAAATTTTTGAATCTCATTTACACAATTATTTATCAAAATTAAAGCCAGATCTTATATGCCTTGCAGGTTTCGTGAAAATTTTAAGTCTATTTATTATAAAAAAATGGAAAAATAAAATAATCAATGTTCATCCATCTTTATTGCCATCATTCAAAGGTTTAAAGACTCATGAACGTGTAATTAATGAAGGTGTAAAAAAAAGTGGTTGTACCATACATTTTGTTGATGAAACATTAGATGGTGGACCTATAATTGCACAAGGATCTACAACTGTAAAAAAAAATATGACGCCTATTGATCTATCAAAGAAAATATTAAAAATAGAACATGTAATATATCCTCAAGTTATAAAATTATTTGCTGAGAGAAAAATTAGTCTAAAAAATAATAAAGTTTTTTTTAAAAATAAAATAACTGTCGATAAATTATTTGATTAAAAAAAGAAATATTGATAAATTTATAATATTTATTATGGATAAAAAATTAAAAAGATCTTATGAAAATTGGATTAGATTTTTAAAGGGAACTGTTTTACTGGTTTCTGGTGTTATAGTCATTTTGGCATTTATGGCTTTATTCTTAATTTAAAAGAAGAAATCCAATTCTTTTTTTGCATTTTCTTCACAATCAGAACCGTGAACAGCGTTTTCTTGAACAGATGCAGCAAATTTTTTTCTAATAGTGTGTTCTTTAG
>Ga0066368_10000128_pt1 | contig 15924 bp, 14 predicted proteins | sample Knorr_S7_td_NADW_FD_71215 | JGI IMG/M metagenome (GOLD analysis project Ga0066368, IMG submission 71215) | Marine microbial communities from Southern Atlantic Ocean transect - Knorr_S7_td_NADW_ad_2505m_LV_A | ecosystem: Environmental > Aquatic > Marine > Oceanic | place: Southern Atlantic ocean... | reverse complement strand
GATGGCCGTCGCGCCGTGGCGTTTCGAGAGTTTTGCCCGGTCCGGCCCCATGATCATGGGAAGGTGCGCGAACCTCGGTGGCTCAAAGCCCAAGGCCTCAAATAGCTGTAGATGGCGGGGCGTGCTCGGCAGCCATTCCTCGGCCCGCATCACGTGGCTAATCTCCATCAGGTGGTCGTCGGCGACCACGGCCAGGTGATAGGTGGGGAAGCCGTCTGACTTCATGATGATGAAGTCGTTCAATGTCTCATTGCGCCACTCGACCTCGCCGCGAATCAGGTCATTGACCCTGGTGACCCCGTCTTTGGGCATGGCAAACCGGATGACCTTGGACTCCTGGCCGTCGCTCAGCTTGCTGATCTCTTCTTGGCTCAGATCTCGGCAGGTGCAGTCGGCGCTGGCCGAAACGCGGCGGTCCCGCTGACGTTGGTCATCGTCGGCCGGAGGTTTCTGACTGCAATAACAGTGGTAGGCGTTGCCTTGGGAAACCAGCCGGTCAGCCATTTCGTGGTAGATATCCAGCCGCTCCGACTGGAAGTAGGGGCCGTAGGGGCCGCCCACTTCGGGGCCTTCATCCCAATCGATGTTCAGCCAGCGAAGGCCGTCCAGCATGGCCTCGATGGAGCCTGGTACAAGACGCGCCTGGTCGGTGTCTTCAACCCGGACGATGAACTTGCCGCCGTGGTGGCGCGCGAAAAGCCAGTTGAAGAGGGCCGTCCGGATATTGCCGATATGGGGCAATCCCGTGGGGCTAGGCGCGAACCGAACGCGGACATCTCCGGGCAACGTTGCACTCCAATCGAATAATTATGGGCAAGGATTATTGTAGCATGGCCACGCCCAATCTTAGCCTGCCAGGCGTGGGGGTTAACTGGGGAAAAATCTCCAGCCAAGTGGCTTCCCAAACCTCTCGTCGATTCAGCGGAGGCTGGAATCCAGGAAATTTATCTTGATTGACGGTTAACTAAAGTCGTAGGTGCCGGTTTTTAACCGGCTTCGCTACGGGGAGGCCCGACCGGTCAGAGGAAAGCGGGACGGTTTTGCACGGTGACCGGGTCTTGAGATTCGAGATTCGGCTGCCCGAAAACTGACGGGTTAAAAACCCGCGCCTACGGGTTTCGGAGCACGTCTAAAGCCGGCGCCAAATCAGACGGCAGGCCAGTCCGGAACTCCAGCGGTTCGCCGGTGACTGGGTGCTTGAATGCCAGATGGAAGGCGTGGAGGAAATGACGGTCAACCAGAGGGCTGGCGTGGCCATATGTGGTATCGCCGACCAGCGGATGCCCGATGTGGGCCATGTGGACCCTGATCTGGTGGGTGCGGCCAGTCTCCAAGTAAAGCTCCAGCAAGCTGTGGGCTTGAAACTGGTCTCTAACTTTGTAGCTGGTGCGTGCTTCTTTCCCGCCGACAACAACGGCCATGCGGGTGCGCCGGCGGGGGTGGCGGCCAACCGGCGCGTCGATCTTCCCCTGCGTGGGCGTGGGCGTTCCTTCCACCAGAGCTAGATACCCTTTGGTGGTCTGCCGCTCCTTGATCTGAGCGGAAAGATCGATGTGGGCCTGGTGGGTCTTGGCCACCATCATCAGCCCTGAGGTATCTTTATCCAGGCGGTGGACGATGCCAGGACGAATCTCCCCGCCGATTCCTTGGATGTCGGGGCACATGGCCAGCAGGGCGTTGACCAGCGTCTGGTCGGGGTGGCCGGGGCCGGGATGAACGGCCAATCCGGCGGGCTTGTCGATGACCACCAGGCTTTCGTCTTGGTAGACCACGGTGACCGGGATATCTTGCGGCTCCAGGCTGGACGGCCTAGGCGGTGGCACGGACAGCGTAACCAGATCGCCGGATCTCACCTTGTTTGAGGGTTTGGCAGTCGCCCCGTTGACCAACACCTGTCCTTCAACGATCAACCGCTGTAGACGGCTGCGGGTCAGGCCCGTGTCCTGGCCGGCCAGAAACTGGTCTAAACGGGACCCATCGACCGCAACCCGGAACTTATGGTCCTGCGTCTCCAGCGTCAAAGTTTCTGGTCTCCGGTCAGTTCTTCCACCAAGCGGTCTCCCGTCAGGCGTTCGCCAATTATCCGTTCGCGCACGCCGCAGATAGAACAACGCCAACCGCCGGTCACCGTCAGCATCTCGCCGTCGCACACTGGACACCAGCCGTAGCCGCCCTTAAGACTGGCATCTTTGTTATCGACCGGCTCTGCGACCAAGAAGATATACCCCAAGATGACCAGTCCCGTAATTATGGATGCGTCGGCCACATTGAATACCGGCCAGGTGCCAATGTCCACGAAATCGGTCACGTGCTGGATCAACAGCCGGTCCAGCAGGTTGCCCGAGGCGCCGCCGATCTGCAGACCAAGGCTGAGACGCAGGAGGCGAGTGGGCACAACCTGGCTGCGGTAGATCAGAACCAAGATCGCGATGCCGACGATAGAGACGAAGATCAGGGCGGTGTTCTGGTCCTGAAAGATGCCGAATGCGCTGCCGGTGTTGTGGGTGTGGGTGAAGCGGAAGAAGCCTTCTCGGGGGAACGATTCCCGGAACTGCAATTGATCCCGCACCACGAATTTGGAGAACTGGTCGATGAGAAAGATCAGGAACGCCAGTTGGAGCAGGACAAAGTCCTTGTAGATGGGCATGCGGGCGGTAACGGCGCTCACGTATGGGTCTCCGGGTGTGCCTCGGGACTCTGAGAAGGCCGGGCTATTTCAATTTCTCGGAAAAGAACCGGTCGACTTCCGGCACCAAACGCGACTCCTGGCCGTACCAGAAATGGTCTACGCCGTCGAACAATTTGAATTCAAGGGCATCGGTGAAACCGGCCAACTCCGCGTCTAACTGAGTCGAGTCCACCAACTTGTCTCTATCACCTGTAACGATCAATGCCGGGACTTTGGATTCTTTCAGCGGCGTCCCCTCGACGGCCTTGAAGGGCGGAGACACCAGCGCGATGGCATCGGCTTCGGAGTACAGTTCACTGTGGCCCAGGATCACCGAGGTGCCGAAGGAATAGCCGGCCAAACCGGTCTTGTCGTTGGTGTCGGGCCAGGCTTTGATCAGCTCAAGCGCGGCCAGGATCTCTTGGTACTCTTTTTCGCCCTTGGTGTGTACCCCTTGACTGCCGCCCACGCCCCGGAAGTTGAACCTTAGGGTGACGAAACCATTCTCAACCAGACCCAAAGCCAGGGCCAGGACCACGTTGTTGTCCATGTTGCCGCCGTGGAGCGGGTGGGGATGGCAGATGACCACGCCTGGCCAAGGGCCGGACCCGTCGTCGGGCTGGGCCACGATACCCTCGAATTCCAGTCCATCTGCTTCGAACGAAATGGCGCTTTGACGCACGATAGTTGCTCCTAGTTCATGTGCATCCATCTTAGGTAAACGGCTGGGCTTTAGCAAGAATGGGGGTTGGCGGGACCTTACACGTCCTCCGTCTCACCCTAGGCGCATGTGTGGGTCTTGTTGTTCTCTCTAGGTCTATCCCGGATGCAACGAGATTCCCCGGCTTGCGCCTCGGAATGAAGTAGGGGCACGGCATGCCGTGCCCCTACGTTCCCAATTGTTCGTTTTGCAGGCGCAACCCTGCTAGAATACCGGGTAGTTTTTCTGGCCCGATTCACGGGTAGATATTTGGGAGGGACTTTCAGATGGCAATCATCGACCTGCGCAGCGACACAGTCACGAAACCCACCGACGAGATGCGCCGGGCAATGGCGGACGCCGAGGTGGGCGACGACGTGTTCGGCGAGGACCCAACCATCAATGAACTCCAAGAGCGGGCCGCCTCTATGTTGGGGCATGAAGCAGGGCTGTTGACCACCAGCGGGACCATGAGCAACCTCTTGGCCACGCTGACCTACTGCAACCACGGCGATGAGATCGTCATGGGCGACCAGGCCCACATGTTTTGGAACGAAGGCGGAGGGCAGGCCGCGCTGGCCGGAGTCCAAACCAGGCTGATCCCCCAGAACGCCCGCGGTGGGATCAATGCCGAAGACGTGGCCCGAAACATCCGCCCGACGGGCAACCCACACGTTGCCGCGACCAAGATCGTCTGCCTGGAGAACACCCAGAACCGGTGCAGCGGGATGGTCATGACCCCCGCCGAGACCAAGGCCGTCTGCGACGTGGCCCACGAGGCGGGCGTGGCGGTGCATCTGGACGGCGCCCGCATCTTCAACGCCGCCGTGGCCCTGGAAGTCCCGGTGGCGGAATTGACCCGTGACGTGGACGATGCCAGCTTCTGCCTCTCCAAGTCCTTGAGCTGCCCCGTGGGCTCGGTCCTGGTGGGCTCCAAAGACTTCATCTCAGAGGCCCGCAGGTGGCGCAAGATGGTTGGTGGCGGCATGCGGCAAGCCGGGATCCTGGCCGCCGCCGGGTTGGTCGCCCTGGACACCATGGTGGACCGCCTGGCCGAAGACCATCAGAATGCCCGCCGCCTGGCTGCCGGACTGGCCAACATCGACGGCCTCTCCGTGGACGCCGACAGCATCCAGACCAACATCGTAATCTTCGATGTGGATGAGAAAGTGGCCAAGGTTCCCGACTTCATGAAGACCTTGGCCGAAGCCGAAGTTCTGGTCTCTTACCCCGGCGAGCACTCGGTCCGCATGGTGACTCACCGGCATATCTCCGGCGACGACGTGGAAGAAGCGCTGTCCCGCACCTCAAAGGTCGTCCGGGAATTGCAGGGATAACGGCTGGCCATGCCCGACATCACTCTGGAACGGGGCCATACGGCGGTGCTGATCGCCGACTTCTACGCCGAGATGATGAACACCCTGCCGCACGCCACCGAGCGCGGTGTGGTTGAGAAAGCTGTAGCGGTGCAGGCCGCCGCCCGGAAGGCCCGGGTGATGGTCTGCTACTGCGCCACAGTATTCCGTCCGGGGTATCCTGAGATCGGGCAACGGAACAAGACCTTCAGCCAGCGGAAAGCCTCGGGCCAGACAGCTATTACTGACCCCATGGCCCTTATCCACCCATCGGTCCGTCCCATAGAAGGTGAGGTAGTGGTCGGCAAGCACCGGGTGAACGCCCTCTACGGCACCGGACTGGACGTGGCCCTAAGGGCAAACGACATTCACGACCTGGTCATATTCGGCTACGCCACCAGCGGAGTAATTTTATCTACCGCCCGCTACGGGGCCGACTTGGACTACAATCTGATCGTCGTTGAGGACTGCTGCGCGGACTCCGACGTCGAGGTCCATGATTTCCTGACTCAACGCATCTTCCCCCGCCAAGCGGAATTGGTTGGTTCTGACGAAGTCATTCGCGCACTGGAGGCTATCTAGTTGGCTGACCAGCCCCCTGATGACCGGTCCCGCAAGCTACAGATGCGGACTCTCTACATAGCCGGCGCCGCCCTGGCGATCTCAGTGGGTCATGTCGTTTATGCTTTTCTCCGGGACCATGTCTTTGACTAGCGGACCCGGACGCAATCTAGTTCGTTTCGCGGGAAATCACCCGAACCGGCAGACCGGGCGGGTTGCCTACTCCGTCATTCGCCATTAACATGCTCTCAGATGCACGGCCATCAAAGGCCGGAGCATCGACATCACGCGTGGAGGTGCCCAGGTTCTAGAACGTATTCTTTCTTGGTTTCGCCGCCCCACGGCGGAGATTGAAATCGAAACAACTGGCGGGTCGTTGCGGCCCGGCGGCACAATAGATGTCCAGATAACGATAAGGCCGAAAAAGGGACTCAAGATCAAGACCGGCCAGGTGGAATTGGACTGCACCGAGCAGTGGTGGCAGAAAATATCGCCGAACAGCCAGAGCCCCGGAAGAATGGAAACCCGCTCTGCCCTGTCACAACCGATAGTCCAATCGTTCATAGCCGACACAGAGTTGACCGATTCCGAGCCCGTCGTCCGGTATGCAAGGTTCCAGATACCCAAAGACGCCCCGCCCACGGTTCACGGTTCAGTCGCACAGGTCTCGTGGGAAGTAACGGGCCGTTTGGAGATGGAGTCTGGCAGCCCGGTCACCAAATCTGAGGAGATAACGGTGCTCACGCCCCAGGTGGTAAACCCGGGGCGCAGTGCGGCTGACCTGTCTAATGAGGCGGTCTTTACAGGCTGTATCCTGGCCATGGTATTGGTCAATGACGTGGTAGGCGCAGGTGGGTACCTAGAAGGCGAGCTTCGGGCAAGGATGAACATCACAGACCAGGCCAAAAGCATCCGGGTTGAACTGCACAGCTCCGAGACGGCTGGCGACCGCGAGGACGAGTCGGTCAGGGAGCGAGTCACTCTGGACACCGATGTTCAACTCACCGTGGACCAGCCCTATGTCTGGGCCTTCAGCATCCCGGTGCCGGAGCGGACCTTGCCCTCGGTGCAGAACGGGCACACGAAGGTCTCATGGACGCTGCGAGCTGTGGTGGACACAGAACAGACCCAGGCAGCCTACCACCTGGAGCGGGAAGTCCAGATCTTCACCTCGACCTAGCCGGTAGAACCGTCCGGGGATTGGCCCTTGTCTCCGTCCGGTTCGCGGTCCCACCAACGCCTGAGGCGTTGGCCGATCTCTCGCTCCGCCCCTTCTTCGCTGGGCTGATAGTAACGCCTTCCCTTGAGCGACGGCGGCAGATACTCTTGTTCCTCGAAATGGCCTTCGAAGTCGTGGGAATATTTGTAGTCCTTGCCGTACCCCATGTCCTTCATCATCCCCGTGACGGCGTTGCGCAAATGGATCGGCACCGGCTCGTTGGCCTGCTCTCGAACGTCCCGCATGGCCTGGTTCAGCGCCGCGTAGGCCGAGTTGCTCTTGGGCGCCGTGGCCAGATAAACCGTCGCCTCCGCCAGGGGTATGCGTCCCTCGGGCATGCCCAAGAAATGCACCGCCTGCTGGGCCGCCATGGCTACCGATAACGCCTGCGGCTCGGCCAGACCGATGTCCTCCGAGGCCAAGATAACCAGTCGGCGGGCGATGAATAGCGGGTCTTCACCAGATTCGATCATGCGGGCCAGCCAATAGATCGCGCCGTCGGGAGACGACCCCCGCACAGATTTTATGAAGGCCGAGATTGTGTCGTAGTGGCTTTCTCCCGCCTTGTCGTACATCGGAGTGCGGCGTTGCAAGGCGTCGGAGATGGTGTCCAGGTCGATCGCCCGCTTGCCGTCGGCATCGGGTGTGAATGCGTAGGCCGCCGTCTCCAAGGCGTTCAGTGCGATACGGGCGTCGCCGTTGGCGATGTTCACCAGGTGGGCCATGGCATCTTCGGCCAAGGTTGCGTTCAACGGACCAAGACCCCTCATCTGGTCGGCCAGAGCCCGGTTGACGATGGACGCCATCTGGTCCGGGTCCAGGCTCTGCAGTGCGAACACCCGGCACCGGGACAGCAAGGGGGCGATGACCTCGAAGGACGGGTTCTCGGTGGTGGCGCCGATGAAGGTGACGGTGCCGTCTTCCACATGAGGCAATATCACATCCTGCTGGGCCTTGTTGAACCGGTGTATCTCGTCCACGAACAGGATCGTCGACTGCTGGTGCATCCCTTTGCGGTCTCTGGCTTCGGCCACGATGCGCCGCAGGTCGGCCACGCCCGATGTGACGGCGCTAACGGACTGGAAATCAGACTGGGTAGACGACGCCACCAGCCGCGCCAGAGTCGTCTTGCCGGTGCCCGGCGGCCCCCAGAGGATGATAGACGGCAATCGCCCGGCGGCGATGGACCTTAATAGAACACGGTCCGGGTCGACGATCTGGTTTTGGCCCACGAACTCATCGAAGGTGCTGGGGCGCATGCGTTCCGCCAAAGGGGCGTCGCGCTCCGCCTGGACCTTCCTGCCGTGCTCGAATAACGACTCCGATGAGCTCATGACGTTCACCTCACGGCCTGGCTGGAGACACGCGGCTATTCTAATACAAACGTCTGGCTTTGGGGTTGGGCTGCGGTCAGGGGTGGTTTGGTCGGGCGTCTTTGTGGCGACCTTCCCACCCTCATCCTAACCTTCTCCCTCAAGGGAGAATGAAGATCTACCCTCGATTGGCTGTCCAACCAATTCCGTAGCAATCAATCTGTCCCCTCTCCCTTCGCAACGGGGGAGGGCTAGGGTGGGGGAGCCCCTGCGCAAGCACTACAGCGGAATATTCCCGTGCTTCTTGGCCGGCAGGCTGTCGCGTTTGTTCTGCAGCATCTCCAGCGCTTTGATGATCCGCACCCTGGTGTCGGCCGGGTCGATCACATCGTCAAGGTACCCGCGGCCCGCGGCGATGTAGGGCGTGGTGAACTTCTCTTGATAGTCCCTAATCAGCTCTTGGCGTTTTTTGTCCTGGTTCTTGGCCTTGGATATCTCTTCCCGGTAGATTATGTTAACGGCGCCCTCGGCGCCCATGACCGCGATCTCCGCCGACGGCCAGGCCAGGTTGATGTCGGACCGCAGGTGCTTGCTGCTCATCACGATGTAGGCCCCGCCGTAGGCTTTGCGCGTGATGACGGCGATCTTGGGCACCGTGGCCTCGGCATAGGCGAAGATCAGCTTGGCCCCGTGCCGGATGATTCCGCCGTATTCCTGGTCCACACCCGGCATGAACCCGGGGACATCGACCAGGGTGATTATCGGTATGTTGAAGCAATCGCAGAACCGGATGAAGCGGGCCGCCTTGGTGGATGCGTCGATGTCCAAGACTCCTGCCAAATACTCTGGCTGATTGCCCACCATGCCGACAGAGCGTCCGTTCATCCGGGCGAACCCCACCACCACGTTGGGGGCGAAGTTCTGGTGGACCTCCATGAACTCTTCATCGTCTACGATCTTGTAGATGACCTCCCGCATGTCGTAGGGGCGGTTGGCGTCGTCGGGCACGAGGTAGCGCAGGTCGGGTTCCCTGCGGTCCGGCGGGTCGTCGGTGGGTTCCAGGGGACAGTCCTCCAGGTTATTGCTGGGCAGGAAGCTCAGCAGGTGCCGTACTTCATTGAAGCATTCCTCTTCGGTCTCGTAGACGAATTGCGCCACTCCACTGCGGGTGGCGTGGGTTGCCGCGCCGCCCAGCTCCTCGTGGGTCACATCTTCGCCGGTGACGGCCTTGATCACATCGGGGCCGGTGATGTACATCTGGCCGGTGCCCCTGACCATGAAAACGAAGTCAGTGATGGCCGGGGAGTAGACGGCGCCACCGGCCGCGGGGCCGACGATCACCGATATCTGAGGGATGACGCCCGAGTACATGGTGTTGCGCAGGAATATGTCGCCGTAGGCGGCTAGGCTGTCGACGCCTTCTTGGATGCGCGCTCCGCCCGAGTCGTTAAGGCCAACCACAGGGCAGCCGGACTTTACGGCCAAGTCCAGCATCTTGCAGATCTTCTGGCTGACGGCCTCGGAAAGCGAGCCGCCCATCACAGTGAAGTCTTGGGCGAAAGCGAAGACTTGGCGGCCCTCGACCTGTCCGTAGCCGGTGACCACGGCGTCGCCTAGGACTTTGCGGTCGGCCAGGCCGAAGTCGATGGCCCGGTGGGTGACGAATGGGTCAAGTTCCTCGAAGGTTCCCTCGTCCATGAGCAGGGCCAGACGCTCGCGGGCGGTCAGCTTTCCCCTGCTGTGTTGCTGGTCTATCCGGTCCTGGCCGCCGCCCTTCTGGGACTCTTGGCGCATGGCGTCCAGGGCATCGATCTTCTCGTCGATCGGGCGTTTCTCCGCAGTCACAGACCCTCCCACCGGATCGAATTCCGAGCCTTACAGCCCGATTTCAGGCACACTTAAGCCTGGTTAATCGTAGCAGACCCGCCGAACGAGGAGCAAGGAGTCTGGGCACGCCCCACAGTGATAAAATGAGGGCGTCCCATGACGTTTCTTCCCTTTCATTACTAACGGAGATTCCTGACCATGCCCCAAGTCCGAACCCCATTCACTCGCCTGACCGTGGCCAACGGCGAAACCCTGGCCTGGGGTGTGCGTACTTACGTGATGGGCATCATCAACGTGACGCCCGACTCGTTCTCCGGAGACGGGCTTGGCGGCGATGTTTCAGCGGTGGTGGACCAGGCCTTGCGGTTTCAGGAAGAAGGCGCAGACATATTGGACATCGGCGCCGAGTCCACTCGCCCCGGCCACGAAAAAATCTCCGTGGAAGAAGAGCTCGCCAGGCTGATGCCGACGCTGGAGGCGGTAGTCAGGCAGGTGGAGTTGCCCATCAGCGTCGATACCTACAAAGCAGAAGTGGCCAAGCGCGCCGTGGATGCCGGAGCGGTGATCATCAACGACATCTGGGGCCTGAAACCGGGAGCTGAACTGGCACAGGTCGCCGCTGAGACCGGGGCTGGCTTGGTCTTGATGCACAACAAGAAGGGCACGATTTACCAAAACCTGCTTCCAGACGTGGTATCCAGCCTGCAAACGAGCGTCGGGACCGCCCTCGATGCTGGCGTCCCGAAGGAAAATATCGTCGTTGACCCGGGAATCGGGTTCGGAAAAACTCCGGACCAGAACCTGGAAATTCTGGCTGGGTTGGACGCACTCAAGGCAGCCGACTGCCCCATCATGGTGGGCACATCCCGGAAGTCCACTTTGGGACTTCTTCTGGACCTGCCCGCAGACCAGCGGGTGGAAGCCACTGCAGCTACGGTGTCCCTGGCCATCGCGGGCGGCGCGGACCTAGTTCGGGTGCACGACGTCAAGGAGATGGTGCGCGTCTGCCGGGTCACCGACGCCGTGGTGCGTGGTTGGCGGCCGGAAGGCTGGAAGAGTTCTTGAGCCGCATGACCGGCTACCTGGGGTTCGGCACAAACCTGGGAGACCGCAAAAAGAACCTAGGCCAAGCAATCAACGCTCTGAACGACCGGCCGGACCTTACGATCCTTCGGACCTCCGGCATCTATGAGACGGCGCCCTGGGGCCTGACCGACCAACCCGATTTCCTTAATATTGTGGCGGAGTTCGAAACCTCCATACCTCCGGATGAACTGCTGGAGCGCGTAAAAAGGCTGGAACAAAGCATGGGCAGGGAAGCCGGCCCCCGCTTCGGCCCACGGCTGATCGACATCGACATCCTCCTTCTTGGCGACTTGGTGGTCGAAGAACCCGGCCTGAAGGTCCCACATGCCAGCCTGCATGAGAGGGCTTTCGTGCTTGTGCCGCTGGCTGAATTGGCCCCGGACGCCGTACATCCGGTCCTGGGTAAAACCATCGCGGACCTGGCCGGCCAAGTGGACGGTCTGGACGGCGTGAAACCATTGGTCTGACCCTTAAAAGGTAGGAACGTGCCTGGCCAAGCCCGGACCGAATTAGCAGTCTCCCTGTCCGGTTGACAATCTCGCCCTTCTGACGCATGATTTTCAATTGGGAGACTCTTACTTCCACATTCTTAGACGTCGAATAATACCTGCGCCGCCGGAACATCGCGGCGACGCCTGTTAGTAGAACGAGGAGACGGTCATGGCGGACAAGCAACTGACATTTGATGAGGACGCCCGCGCCAGTTTGATGCGGGGCGTGGATGAACTTAAACGGGTCGTCGGGCTGACCCTGGGCCCCAGCGGACGCAACGTGCTGCTCAGCCGCATGTTTGGCCTGCCCGTCGTCTGCAGTGACGGCGTCACCGTAGCCAAAGAGGTCGAACTCCCTGATCCCTATCAAAACTTGGGCGCCCAACTAGTCAAAGAAGCCGCCTCCAAGACCAACGACGCGGTCGGTGACGGCACCACCACCTCTGTGGTACTGGCCCAGTCCATCGTCCGCAACGGCTTCATGAACGTGGCTTCCGGCGCCAACGGGATCGGCGTCCGGGACGGCGTGGACCTGGCCGTAGCCGCCGTGGTGGCCGAACTGAAAAACATGGCGATACCCGTGGAAGACCGGGAACGCATCGCCCGGGTGGCCGCTCTTTCCGCCCACGAAGAGCCCATCGCCGAACTGTTGGCCGACGCCCTGGACAAGGTGGGCCGCGACGGTGTGGTGACCATTGAAGAGTCCAAATCCCTGGACGACGAACTGGAGTTTGTAGAGGGAGTCCGCGTTGACCGCGGCTATCTCTCCCCTCATTTCGTCAGCGACACCCAGCGCATGGAAGTGGCCATCGACAACCCCATGTTCCTGATCACCGACCAGAAGGTCAGCGCCCCCAACGACGTCGTTGGAATCATGGAGAAGCTGCTCCAAGCCAATAGCCGCTCACTGGTGATCATCGCCGAAGACGTCGACGGCGAAGCCCTCTCCACCCTGGTGGTCAACAAACTGCGCGGCACCATCGATTGCGTGGCCATCAAGGCCCCTGGCTTCGGCGAACGCCGCAAGGCATTGTTGGAAGATATCGCCATCGTCACCGGCGGCACTGTGATCAGCGCCGACCGCGGACTGAAGGTCGAAGACACTGAGATCGAGATGCTGGGAACGGCCCGCCGTATCGTGGTTAGCAAGGACGAGTCTACGATCATCGAGGGCAAAGGCGACGACAAGGCCATCAAGGAACGGCTGGAACAACTGCGGGTACAGATAGAAGAGACCAGCTCCGACTACGACCGCGAAAAGCTGCAGGAACGCATGGCCGCCTTGGTTGGCGGTGTAGCGGTGCTCAAGATCGGCGGCGCCACCGAGCCGGAGATCAACGAGCGCAAGTCCAGGGCGGAAGACGCCCTCTCGGCCACCAGGGCCGCCATCGAAGAGGGCATCGTGCCCGGCGGCGGCGTGGCATTGGTCCGGGCCGGCCACGTGTTGAACGACCTGGAAAAGACCCTGGAAGGCGACCAAGCTTTGGGAGTAAGACTGGTCCGTGACGCTCTGAGCGCGCCGTTGGTCCTCATCTGCGACAACGCCGGCCACGAGGGCCAGGTGGTCTTGGAAGCCGTGCGCAACGGTGAAGGCGACTATGGCTTCGATGCTGACCGCGGAGAGTACACCAACCTGATCGAAGCGGGAATCATCGACCCGGTGAAAGTCACCAGGTCGGCCCTAGAGAACGCGGGAAGCATCGCCGGCATGATGATTACTACCCAGGCGTGCATCACCGAGATTCCTGAGTTCATCCCCCTGCCCCAAGACATTCAGGACTTCATGCACGACTAGTCCCGAAGACGACTCAGACCAGGCGCATATTGGCCCGGACCAGCCACCCATCGAAAATGTGGCCGGCCGGGCCAATATATTGACCCAGCCCGCTCTCCAGCCCGATTTTTGGATGTAACCATGCCGGGTACACCTCTGGACCGCGATTCCATCGGACATCTGATCGAAGGTACTCCGCCTTTGTTGGAGCACTATCTGTCGCTTGAGAAACAGCTTCAGCCCAATGGGTTCGACATGACCGTTCGCGAAGTTGCCCGGCTCACCACCCCGGGGGCCATTGGAGCAGAAGACGCCGGCAGGGTGCTGTCGGATACCGAGCTGATGGAGTTTGGAGACGACGGCTGGCTGCACTTGAGTCCCGGTCCCTTTCTCGTGACCTTCAACGAGGTAGTAAACCTGCCCTTGGACGTCATGGCCCTGGGAAGGCCCCGCTCCAGCCTGCTTAGAAGCGGCGCCGGAGTGCACACCGCCGTCTGGGACGCCGGATATAGCGGGCGCTCCCAGGCCCTGCTGGTGGTCTACCACCCCGACGGCTACCGAGTGCAGCGCGGCGCCCGGCTGATGCAGTTGGTCTTCTTCCGCATGGAGACGGCCACCAGCCAAGGATACCAAGGCCGTTTCCAGTCGGAGAACATCTAGATCCCCCTGCTCCGGCGCCGACTCCACCTCTAGGCAAGCGGCCATCTATTCTGTCATTCCGAGGAGACCGCAGCCGACGGAGAATCCCGTTGCCTCAGGCCCAGCATTTACGCCCGGCAAGAACCCATCACAGGCCAGCGTACCCCCGACAACCACACGGTGGTAGACTTCACCACAACCTATGCAAGACCTAAAGGCCCGCATAAGCAGCTACGCCATCCAGTGCGGATTCGACCTGGTGCGCATCACCAGCGCCGACGTGTTCGCCCAAGACCGGGACGCCGCCCTCAGTAGGATCAAAGCCGGGCAGATGGACGGGCTGCCCTGGTTCACCGAATCCCGAGTCCGACGCGGTTCTGACCCTCAGGAACTGCTCCCCGGCGCACGTTCCATCATCTGCCTGGGCCAGAGCTACCTGGACCCGGAAGACGAAGAAAAAGCCATTTCAGGCACCGGCAAGGTCGCCCGCTACGCCCGGGTCAAGGACTATCACCGAGCCATGAAACGGCGGATGAAGGCCTTTGTCCGAGGTCTGGAAGAGAAGCTGGATTCGCCGGTAGCCGCCAAGTGGTACGTGGACGACGGCCCCATGTTGGACCGCGCCGCCGCTGCCCGGTCTGGGCTGGGCTGGTTCGGCAAGAACACCAACATCCTCACCCCGTCCCACGGGTCCTGGATATTGCTGGGCCAGGTGATAACCGACCTGGAATTGGAGCCGGATCCGCCGCTAAAAAAGACCTGCGGGTCGTGCGTCCGCTGCATCGACGACTGCCCAACCGGCGCCATCGTGGCGCCTTACGTGGTGGACAATGCCCGTTGCATCTCCTACCAGACCATCGAGAACCGGGGCATCATCCCCTTGGAGATGCGGCCACTCATCGGCGATCTGGTCTTCGGCTGCGACATCTGCCAGGACGTGTGTCCGGTGAACCGCAGAGCCGAATCTCCGCTTCTACCCATCCAGAAGGCGGCAGCAGTTGGTCCCTCGGGCCAACTCGATCTGGTGGAACTGCTGGACCTGACTGAAGAGGAGTTCCGGGACCGGTTCCAGGGGACTTCGATCATGCGGGCTAAGCGGGTTGGAATGCAGAAGAACGCCTGTGTGGCATTGGGCAACAACCGGGACGAGTCGGGTGTACCGGCGTTGGTTGCGACGCTAAAGGAATCCGAGGCGTTGGTGCGCGGTCACGCTGCCTGGGCCCTGGGTCAGATATCGTCGCCGGATGCGATCGGAGCTTTGGAGCAGGCAACCACGTCTGAGGTAGACCCCTACGTCTTGGAAGAGATCGGGATGGCGCTCGCAGAAGCCCTCCAAAGATTAACGGTCAGCAAGGCGTAAGCCAGCTTATCTAATTCCGCTGGCTCGGCTGCCCCTGCCCTGATTGGGGAGGCCGGAACTGGGGCGGGTCTGTCTGATTCTGCCCGCTGGGATTCTGCACCGCCTGCGGTTGGTCCGTTTGTGGCTGCCCGTCCTGGTTCTGCCGGTTCCTGCGGCCCCCGGAACGACGGCGGCGCTGACTATTCACCGGCGGAGTGAAGTCTGTAGGAACGTAGCTCTTGCCGAAGTGTAGCTTCTTCATCTCTTCTTCAATCAAAGTGAAGTCGTTCTTCGGCAGCAGATGCAGATTGCCTTGGAAGGCCATGTACCAGTCCTCTGGGTTCCACCGCTTGATGTATTCCAGACGCGGGGCCAGAAGGTTGGCGTCAATGAACTGCTCGTCCTTCAGGATCACGCCGGGCTTGAGCTTGATGTGATAGGAAAAACCGGTGCTGCCTTCGTTGACCCAGATCGGCTCCTCGGCTTCATAGAAAGAAGACATGGCGGTTGCCGTGGCGGCGAAGCGGCGCAGGTGAGAGATATAGAGCAGAACGCGGTCGCCTTCAGTTATCCGTTGCACCTTGCGGCGGTGTTGGGCCTTCAGACCCAAGAGAGTGAACCCCCGCGCTTGGGTGATGCGGAAGTTCTCTTCGTTATTTATCATCATCCAGAAATTACTGGGCATATACACCTCAAAACGCCAGGCGGCCCTTAAGCCGAAGCCGTCTGAGCGTCGAATGCAATTCTATCATGATAATGACTATCATTACCCCGACATGGAGACTTGATATTAAGTCGGCCAAATAATCGGTGTGGCACTCTCGGCCTCGGACCGTTCAATAGTGTTGTGATGTACCCATGGGTGTTGTACTATCATTCGGGCCAGCTTTCGTGTCTAAAATGAGCAGCCCACCACACCCAGCTACAGAGGAATAATCTATGACCACAGGGA
>Ga0066368_10000127_pt1 | contig 15962 bp, 10 predicted proteins | sample Knorr_S7_td_NADW_FD_71215 | JGI IMG/M metagenome (GOLD analysis project Ga0066368, IMG submission 71215) | Marine microbial communities from Southern Atlantic Ocean transect - Knorr_S7_td_NADW_ad_2505m_LV_A | ecosystem: Environmental > Aquatic > Marine > Oceanic | place: Southern Atlantic ocean... | reverse complement strand
AAAGTTACATCCCAAGCCGGGGAATTATCAATCCACCTATTTCCTGGATCAGTTACAGTTGTAGCATCATTTTGTACACATCCAAGATAAAATAATCTATCAGTTCCTATTGCCTCATCCCATCTATTGTCCAAATCAGAACGAACAAAACTTGAAGAATATGGTTTATGTAATGATGCACTTAATGATGAAGAATAAAAATACTCTATTTCATCATTAAATCGTGATAATACATTTTGATCTACTCGTGGTAATACCACTTCCTCAAAAATTGCTTTAACACTTCCTGCCTGTATAGTTGAATTATAATAATCTGACCCATACCATCCACTTTCATCTATATCTCCTATATTATATAATGCTGGTCTTTCTAAAATGTGTTTCATTACAAATGAACCGGTTCCAGATGCATTTTCTGAAAATGTAGTACTTGGTGCACTATATGAACTGAAATCAGCTGTAAATGTTATTCCAGATCCTGACACCCGTGTTCTATTACTTATTTTAAATTCATCAAATAAATTAAGAACAAAAGTTTCAAGTCCCCAAGGTGTTATTTCTTCTGCGGATGAAGAAATAAATCCACGTGGTTCTGAACCACTAAGTTGTGTATAATAATTAACCCTAAATGGATCAATATAAGTTATGTTTGCCTCAAACGTTTCATAATTTGCAGAAGATGACATATATGAACCAGTTGTCATTGATTCTTTATCGATTCCAAATGGATTAGACCAATTCATGTTATCTTCATAAGTTCTATATTCCGCACTTTCAGAAATCTCTGGTTCTATATCAATATAAGTAGTATAATGTTGGGGTTCAAACTCAGGTTTCTTACCAATTATAATCTTATCTCGTTCAAGAACGGTAGGTTCAATAATTATACCAACTGTAGCATTGGCCCGTGCTGGAATTAAACTATGAACTTGTTTATATAATGAATTATCATAATATTTTAATAATCTCAAATAATCCCAAAAGTTATTTGGTCCTGCGTATTTTTGCCAATATAAATTTCTTGCAGTTGTTAATCCCGTATATTGTTCTTTATATTGGTCACGTGGATCTCCAATATATTGGTCAAAATCAAGGTTGGGCATTGAAAGAATAATATCTTCATCTATTGCTGCGGAAGGTGAAAAGAATATACCAAGTTTATTAGAATCTACTGGAGCGTTATCATATGCTGGTATAGTTATACTTTCTCCAAACTTTAATATTGGATTACCGAATTTATCTATCCTCTCATCAGCTTCAATTCTTATCTTATTAGATGACCTACCACTTGGACCCAAATTTGGAACTTTCATTTTTGTTTCATCTACTACGGATGAAAAATGTGTTCCATCTGCATTAGCTAATAAACTTGTATAATTATGTGGAACTGCTGATGCAGTAAATGATTGATCTGCACTTGCATCATTAAACCATTGATTGTAAGAAACACTTAAATCTTTATTATCATCAAACGAATATCGTGTAACTAAATCTGTATAAGATGCAGATGGTGTATTACCATCAAACGCTATTGGAGCAGATACATGATTATCAAATGAAGATTCTTGTAGTGCCGTAGTCCAATTTCTATATTCCATCATAGAACCACTCAATGATTCTCCGAAATAACTACTTTCTGGACCACCCAATGTAACTGATACTCCACTACCAGAATATGCTAAATTATAAGAACCCGATACTACTCCTTCTGAACCACTTATAAGTAAAGTATTTGTAGATTCATATATAATCTTACTTCGTCCGGCGTCATATTTTTTAGTGTATAAACTATAAACAACATCTAAACTACCAGTATCACTTGTTACAAATAACCCCGACCCAGATAAAGTTCTCGTCAACATTACAGACCAAAATTCTCCATCATAAACAGGAAAATTAGAAGATGAAGTTTCAAGGTATCCACGACTACCACTCAACATAAATGATACATAACCACGATTATCTACTGAACCATTATCTTTTAATCTAATTGCCCAATCATCACCTCGTCTTACTAATACTTGGTCTGAACCACTTGCGGCTTTAAATCTAAATTCTACTGTATCGGGAACTCTATTGGTTGCACTTCCAGATATTACTGGACTCCAAGCATCATACTGTACATATGTATTATTAGAAGCTCCAAAGAAATTTAATGCCTTTGTAAATTTTCTTGTTAAAAAGTGTTCAGCAGATTGTCCAGATAATTTAGGTCCACCATACTCTATTACTCTTAAAATACTCGATGGAATACCGTAACAACTTATCAATCCTTTAATTGCCCGTGCCGATCCTTTTGTTTTTAAGAAATAAGGCATATTGTTTATAATACGACTCCAAATTTCTCTTGATATATCTCTTTCAGGAGTTCCAGAATATTCCCAAGGCTTTTCAGAACCAGTCTGTTCCATTCCAAACATATATCTGGGAAGTGATATTAAATCTTTACCATCTTCAACTGTCCACCCAAGAGATTGTGCCACGGGTTTTAATAAATCTTTTGCAATTCCTTCAGTAAGTTTATCTCTTTTATCATGAATATCTGTCATTGCCTTAATAAATGTCCAAATGTCATCAAAATAATGACCAATCATATCTACGAATTTTAGAAAGACGTCATTTTCATTATCATCTTGAACAAACATTGGAAGATGATCTTTTAATCTATTTTTATTTGCCCTATCATATGCTGACGCAGAAAGTAATTGTTCTGAATACCAATCTGTTGCAGCTGATTGTGAAGTTCTATAAAGAACATATGGAGTTAAATATTTTCCATCTCCTGATTCTTTTGGCCAAGCATTTTCATGAAATATACCAATAGATTGACTTGAATATGAAGAAGTTTGAGTAAACATATATTTTTCAAACTTATCAAAGTTATTAACAGTTTCACGGCGTTGTTTTTCCCAATATTGTATTTGTATTAATGAACCACTGACTGGTGTAAATGGTGGATGAGGAGCTTCCGATCCAGAAATAAGTAAATACCCCCCCGCTCCTGGGTCTGCTTTAACAGAATGATATCCTGTAGAACCACTACCAGCACCGGCCAAAGATGCACTTCTATCTGTATATTGTTCTATTAAATCTAATTTATATTTAAAGTTTTTAACTCGTTTTTCTGCAGAACCAAAATGAATAAAATTTTCAAAGAAACTAAAATCTACATTAATATCGGCACTTAAACTACCACTTAAAAGTTCATTTTCAATATTTTCTTTTATAGAAGCATCAGACGACACTAACTGATTATAATTTTTAAATTGTGTTTGTCCTGTACCTATAGGACTATTAACATTCCCAAATTCTGGAGTTCTTAAAACAATATCACTTACCCATTCTTCAACAAATGGTATTAAAGTACAAATTTCCTCTTTTGGTGGAATCATTTCTCTAACAACAGTTACAAAATCATGCTCTTGAACTTCTCCTGGTAATGGTTCATATAATTTATAAACTAATGAATGTGGATATTCTGGATATTCTTGTGTATCAAATTTAAAATTAGTTATTAAATTATAATTGTTAGGGCCCAATTTTAATAATTTACTTAAATCATTTTGATTGTCATTTGGATATTGAATAAACCACTTATCAAATGTAGAACTCTGATTTATATCCAATGTATTTTCAGGATCGTGTCCTTCTTGTTCACCGAGTTCTTCATAAGTATTTACGAGAGTAATTGTATTTCCAGTTACACTTTCAATATCTCCTCTCAGTGACCCATAAACGGGTGCAATTTCAGCAATAGAAGAAGTATAATCAACATAAAAATTAGTAAATGTATTAAATGGTTGAATATTTGCATCATTATCAAATACAGTTCCATCTGGAGATAAACTTACATAATCTGTAATTAAAGTTGCAGTATTTCCAGCTATTGCAGTTATCTGACCAACTAAATCTGTCGTTGTTGGAGTAGTATCTATTTTATCTCTATTTTCAGTTAATTGTATCTTAGGACCCTCTACCCATAAAATTCCTTCTGGACCATAATGACCATAAACATAAAAAGTAGTTGGTTTTGTCAAATCCCAATCTTCTTCAACTACTCCAGTCCAACTTACTTGTTCCCACACTCCAGTTTTAGAAACTGGTCTATATTGTAAAAATTCTCTTTCTCCTGCTGATAAACTACCTTCTTCTAATGTTGCCATATGAGTTCCTATGGAAGCTCCCCAATATGGACTTGCCCCATTATCACTTTTTCTATAATGGTGTAACCCAACCATTGCACCTTTATTTGCTGTATCTGATTTTTGATTCCAAGATACAGTTATTTGATCACCTACTTGGATTCCTTGAGATACCATTTTGTGTGGCAGTGTTTGAGTAATTCCCATCCACCTATGTGCCAAATCGGTAGGTTGGTCGGAACTAGCAGGCACGTTTCCTGTTTTATGTAGTCCCAAGTAATCAATATGATTTGGTGCATCAAACTCAGAATTTTGATCAATAAATTTCATACAAGTTTCACCAAATTCACCTTCACCTTCTAACCATTTTGCATGATGTCCTAACCAACCACTATGCCACCTTGACCTATCATTTTTTCTTGCTTCTGTTCCACCCCAATTAAATGAATTAAATCCATCAGACCAACCACTTGGTTTTACTGCATCAGAATGTGGACCTGGATCCCAATATTGCCAAATTAAATCGGTTACAGAACTTCCACCTGTCCAATTCCAATTTATCACTTCATTGCCTGGACTTTTAATTGACCATATCCATTCACAATCACTCAAATCTGGATGTACATTATTACCCCAAGGTCCTTGGCCGGCATCTGCTTTCTTATGCCAAGAAATAGGATCAGTTGTCGTAGCTGTAGTTACAGTTCCATCGTTATCTGTAAAAGATGTAATATTCCAGGGACCAGTTGAAGTAGTAAATCTACGAATAAGAGATGGAACATCAGATCCCGCTGAAAATCCATCACGTTGCCATCTATCTTTCCAATCTTCAAAATCAAAACTAGACCTTCCATCACCTGTTTTAACTACATCTCCGTTAAACCATATCTTTGCTATTATTGCTCCAGGGCCACCACCATTTCTTGCATTTACTCTCAAACCAACAGCGGTATTTGGAATTGGAAACTCGTTTGAAGTTCTCCAATCATTCTCTGAACCAAGTAAGGTTTCACTTCCTGCACTATTTACAGAATATAAATCATATGCATTATCAACTTGTAATAAAATTTTATTTTCATCTTGACTACCGTGATATGGACTTACCCGAAATTCTCGTTCACCTTTTGCTATATCTGATGCTGCGGCGTTATTTAATGGAATATCATCTATTATAACCAACTCACTATCTTGTGTATAACTTTGGTCTACAACATATGCATCTTTAATAGTAAGTTTACCATCTACCATTAAATCAGTAAATCCAGTATCTCCATCTGCAAATACTGCCTCTACTTTATCATCATCTATAAATGTAATTAACCCTGTTGTTGGTGAATCTTCTTCTTCAACTCTTTCACCACTAACCATATACGGGGTTGGGTTTCCATTAGTACTTCCAGCTTCTACTTGAACATTTGTAATATAACGATTTCCCTGATCTATATCTGAAGTTTTACCTAAGTTTAATTTAAAACTTCCGTTACCATTAACAGGTAATGTTATAACTTGATATACATATTTCCATTCATTACCAGCAACATCCTTAACTTTAATCTCATCTTTACTATCATTAAAATTTTGATCAGTTCCACCAGCTTCTATCGTTCCACTAAATAATTGTCTTTTATCAAGTGACCAATCACTACCCCAATGTACCCAACAACTAATTATATAATTTTCACCAGGTATACCATTCAATAAAAGTTGATATTGATTATCATTATCACCTTCAATAGAAGTACTGGTTTTTAAGACATATCTACTTGCCCCTGGATTTGAAAATTCAACTATTTCATGATTCCCAGAAGTTAATCCTACTTCCAAAATTCCATTTTCATTGGCAAAATGGCCATTAGTTACTAAATTTTGTACTGCGGGTAATGTTTCAAGTTCAACCTCTGGGGTATATCTTGATATTTCTTCTTCTGCTTCTTCATAATCTATAACAAAAGCTTCTCTTATTTTAAGAGTTCCACCTACCATTGCCTGATCAAGTGATATACTTCCACCACTTATTGTTGCTACATTACCATCAATAGTTATAAAAGATTCTCCACTTACATCTGAATATGATAAACAAGTATAACCTAATAATCTAAATCGTTCAAAATAATCTATATCAACAATACCTGGATTTGGTCTCATTCTTATTTCAGTTCGAGACGGTGAAATTTCTTGTAACCAAAACTTATCATCTTGAACGAGAAGTTCTATATCGTTTCCTTTATCATCGAGTAAACGACCCTTTACATCAGGTTCAATATTATAACTGGCATATATTCTACCATCAGTATCTATTATAAATTCATCAGTATAAACACTCTTATCTGATTTTTTAGTTAAAATAATCTTATTAGAACCACCTATTTGTCTTAAAAAATTATATACTACTTTATAAGTTCCTCGTTCATAACCAAGACCTCTAACATGAGCACCTACATCTAAATTGGTTGGAAGGGGATAACCAAGTTGACCTGAATCAAGATAATTATCACTTAAATCATAAATACAATACTCAATTATATCGCTAGTAAGTGTTCCAAATGGTACGATATCACCATCATTTAATCCAGATATACCAATTAAAGGTAAATCTTTATCACTTATTCTTGATAATTGTCCAGTAACAGGATCGGGTGTTAATTGTTTTTTATTAGCCATTAAAGTTCCGTAAATTCTCTATCTATTATTTTATTAGTATCTTCTGTTTCTTCATATTTGAAATAACCATTTTGATAACCAATGGAATAATTTACAGGATAACTTGTTCCATCAGTTCCTTGTCCAGGAACTATATTTTCAAATAAAATAATATTTCCACTGTTCTTATCGCGTAAAATACCATCATCCCCTATAATTCCAGATTCAGTTCTCCTTACAATCTTCTCTAAATATTTAGATTCATCTCCCGTTATAAGACCTTGATAAAACGGAAGATTGGTTAACTCATCTTTTGAATACGGCATTTTTTATCTCACTACTTTAAACGAATGTTTCTCATCGAAATATTGAACTGTTTCACCGGCAGTTCCACTACCACTTACTACTTTATAGTTTATTCTATAAAATCTTTCAGATTGTAATCCGTTCATCCACAAATTAAAATAATTTCCTGTGGAATCACAACTTACTACTGAACCACTTCCAAATGGAACAATAACTTCTTCTGTATAAGCATCCTTTATTTGATAATATGTACTACCACTTGGTAGATATTTTGCTGTTGTATATCCTGTACTATATCCACTTGTTACATATGTTTTTTCAGGATATCTTGCTCGACCAACAACTCTAAATTTTGTCTTTGAAGTTTCTTTGTATTCTGGTCTTAATCCCCTCATATAAAGAACCATATCCTCAACCTCAGTATTAGAAAGTGCAGATAATGAACCCGTTGCCCAAGTAGAATCATCCCAAACAACTTCAAGTTTTGGTTGATAAACTGTATGTGTTTCTCTACCAAAATATAAAAAATGTCCATAATGTGTAGTACTTCCTTCATCTTCAATGGTAGAATATTCCATACTACCATTTCTCTTTATCATAAATCCTTCATTTGGAACTGTACTACCTAACCACTTCCATACAATATCAGTTACGTCCATTCTTAAATCATCGGGTTCGTGTGTAAAAGATTGTGAAGCTTCATATCCACTTCCACTATACCAAGTACCACCACCTCCAGATAATGCCTGTGTTGTATCAGTTCCACCTTCTAATGAATATGCACTGTTTCCACTAAATACAAATAGTCCCGATGATGATGCTGCTGATAAATTAGATGAAGTTCCTGCAACACTTCCAGATAATATTAAATAATCTGCCCCAGTTCCATAACCAAATCCACTACCTGTTACACTAGCAGAAATAGGTAATCCATGTAAGGAAGAACTTGCAGTATTATTAATAGCACTTCGTAAATTATTAACAGAACTTCCAGTTGTTGATCCAGAGGCTACGAATATTTGAGTGGAACTGTTATTAAGTATACCTACTGTCGGTGCCACAAATGTAAAATCAACTCCACCAATACTAACTTCTTGGTTATTATAATCACCTTCATCAATTGTTAAAGTTCCACTTGCATAAGTATTACCTTGTAACGCAGTATAACTTCCATACCAAGGAGTTGCCGTATCATTATTATCTTTAAACTTCCAACTTGCCCCATCTTCTATAATAGGGTTGGCCTTTGCATATCCAGAACCCATGTCCCAACTCTGACTTAATGGATATCCATATAAAGTTTGTGTTACATTTAATTCTCTTGAACTTGCATCATATAAATTTAAATAAAATCTCGTTTTTGATCCTGATGTAATTAAATTAGATGCTACTGATTTAGAAATATAAGTTAAATCAAATTTAATTAATGCACGAGAAATATTTACTACTGAACCATCCGCGTTCATATCTTTTCTAACTTCAAGAATCTGATCAAGTCCAGTATTCATACTGGCACTTTGTTCATATAATGTTGTATCTTTTGTTGCGTATTCAAAATAATGCATTATAAATCTCCTAATACCCTACCCCGTATATCAGTATCGGGATATTTAACTTCAAATATTGTTGGATCAATTGGTGGATAAACTACAGAATTAAAAATTGAAGCATTGGGACTTATATCATATATATTATCAGAATAAACTAAACCACTTACAACTCCCCACTTATTATTTATTGAAATAAGTTCTGTACTTGATTCAAATGGTTTTACTACAGTAGCAACTCCTTCTGTTGCAAGTATTTCAGATACCACATCAGCCAAAATTATAGGTTGATTTATTTGCCACTTATCTGTATTAAAATATAATTTTAATTTATCAACACATCCCAACAATACTTCGTTCTTATTAAATCCTCTCTTAGTATAAATTGCAAATTCAACTCCAATGTTACATACCCACGCGTCTTTTAATTGAACTGCATCAGTCATCATTCTATATTGACTCAAGTATACTTTTATATTTTCTTTAACAGCTTGATTTAAACCAACTAATTTTTTAGTATTATCATACCCCAACATATACATATTTAGTGCCAACGGATTTGATTGATATTCAGGATCACCTTCATTTTGTCCTGTAGCCGCAACTTGTTCATCTTGTATCATATAAACTTTTGCTACATTACCATACTTAGCTGGTAACGAATAAACACGAGTTATATAATCATCTTTGGTTACTGCTCTTCCTTGTGCTTGGAAATAAGCAAGTGCATTTACTCTGACATTTTCAAGTGTTTCTGCTCCACCACCTCCAGTTGCTGGTTTTGGATTTGATACTGCAGTAGAATTTAAAGTTACAGTTTTTATATTATCATCTAAATTCAAAGAACTATCAAATTCAGGTGATTGCAAAGTAATATTATTAACTTGGTTTGATGATACATTATCATCTATACCACCACCATACGAATACTTAATTGTAAGAGTTGTATTTGTTGGGCATTGGCCGTAGGTTTCAGTATTTAAAAAGTTTGCTGGATCAAATGATGTATCAAGAAAACTTGGTGTACCAGGTAAACTGGAACCAACACTTGATGGATTTGGAATAATTTCTTCATCAGAACCTGCTGCTACTCCTGAACCAAATCTCATTTCAGTTTTACCATCTGGTCTTATGTAAGTTTTAAATCGTTTAGATGTCTTTACAAGTTTTAATAAGAAAGGTGCAAAATTTCTACCGTTTACTAAATCAGGTGAATTGGTTGTATTATTATCAAAATCTGCATATACTGTATCTTGTGCTAAAAAAGGAACTTCATACCATTTATTTCCATCACTATCTGTTACAGAAATTATTTCTAATACAGGGCCATTTGCAAGTGCAATTCTTTTATATCTCTCTGCTGCTCCAAATGTTACATAATCTGTAATAACTGTCCCACTAACTGCCTTTACTTGTTTCTTTAACAACCATTTTGTAACATTACTGCTGTCATCTACTTCAAAAATATCCTGTGGTCGTGGACTTAATGAACTTGAATCTCTAAATATTACATCACCCGTTGTTCTAAATACTGTTCCACCCGTAGATGTTGCTAGCATTCCAGCTGGGATTATAAGACAATAATTTTCATCTGGTTCTCTTAGATCCGTTGCACTTATTGTTGTTGTAGCTGGTACAGTTTGAAATACATCAAGAGTTACAGTTGCGGGTGAGGACTGTCTTGGTTTATATCCGTATCCCTGTGCAATTTCATATATAGTTTTCTTTTCTTCTGCAAATGATAACATACTTTCTTTAAATTGTTCATCTATATAATATGATAATGTATCACCTACATATGATGCCATTTCTATGAACATCATACCTGGGTCTGATTCATTAAAATCATTATATGTGTTTGGAAAATATGTTTTAGAAAATTCTATTAAACTATCTCTAAAAGATGAAAAGTCTTTATTTAAATATTTTACGTCTTTATGACCAGGTACATGAGGCATTTAATTTCTCCCTTTATTCTTTAATGGCCGATTCAAACTGATCAAAACTCACTGAAACAGTTCCAAACCTATCTGGCTCAAATGACAACCCAAAATCTATTGATATATTAACTTGACTAATATTATAATCTGGCATTGTAATTTCTATATTTTTAATGTTTATATACGGCAACCATGTTTCTATTGATGTTCTAATTGAATCTTTTAATATATCACTAAAATCTTCATTCATTGGTTCAAATATTATAGAATGTAATTCCGAACCGAATCCTGGTTGTCCAAGTCTTTCACCTGGAATAGTTTTCAACAAGTTAATAATGTTATATTTTGACTGTTGAAGTGTAGTTTTAGTTTGTTTGAAATATCCTGTATCTGAATATCCCAATGGAAGTTTTAATCCAATGAAAACGTCTGGATTTAAATCTTTCTCTCTTGCTCCCACTTATATTCTCCTATTAACTTATTATTTGTTGACCTACAATTAAACCATCTTTTACTATAATTCTTTTTCGAACATATGTTGTAGTTCCAGGTAATACATTTCCATCTTCATCAACTGTAGTATTTGAACTTTCAAGAATATCAGTTACAATATAATCTTCCGTAATTCCTTCTTGACCATCTGACGATTGATATCCACCCGCTTGTATCTTCCCATCAAATTTAATTTCTTTTTGACTAAAAGTAATATTTAAACTATCAAAAATCTTTCTAAAAATTACTAACTGTTTTGCTGAATCAATATTTGATTTTGCTATTGTTTTAAATCTTTTTAATAGTCTTGATAATCTTCTCCCTTTGGTATTAGAATCTAGTTGAACCTGTTTAATATTTAATTTACCTTGCCACTCTGTTTTACTTCCTCTTGTAACTCTTTTAGGTGTTAAAAATAAACTTCCAGGTAATCTATTTTCCATATAAGATTTATTATCAAGTTTATCTAAATTATCTTCACCTGTCAAATAAGAATGTATTGCATCTGCTTCTTCAGCTGACAATTTAGCGTTTTCTTTTCTTATCTGTTTTTTAGTTTCCGTATCTTGATTTTTATAGATTCTTTTATTTTTAATCTTCTCAAGTTTATACTTTAAAAACTTTTTATCTAATGCCATTACTCACCTCACTATGGACGATAACTCGTTCCACCACCACTTTTCTGGTCTATTACTTTCATTAAACCAGTATAATCTTTTGTCAATGCATCTTGTACATGATCTGGAACATCATCAACATTTACTCTTGCATTTTTGATAGTTTGAACTGCTCCAATATCTCGTTTTTTCTGTTTTACGGTTTCAGAAGTTGCTACTCCTGGTGGTGAACCTACCAAAACATCATTTATCTTACTCGAATCAAATGTTCCATCACCTAAAGTTGGATAATCTTCATATCCTTCAATTTGTGGACCTCCACTTTCACCTTGTGGAACTCCACCAACGGTTTCATTTAACACTTTATTAAGAGTCTCATTTGATGTATAGTGAACCTCTTTTTTAGGTTTAACTTGTTTCTTCCTAATAGGTTCTTTGAACTCTTTTTCTGTTAATGGTTTTGAAACTAATTCGGTAAGTGAGGATGAGTTTTCTTCTTTAATAAATATCTCATTCATTTGTTTTTTAACTTCCTTACGAACTACTGTTTCAATTATTTTTATTAGTTCTTGTTTCTTCATTTTATAATCTCCTACAACTCTGTTAAATAATCTTTTAATTCTGGACTTGAAAAACATCTTTCTAATTCTTCCATTTGTTTGTTTAATTCATTGGACAGTGCAGAAGTATCTATATCATCAAAATTTGTATCAGTATCTAAATCTGTCCAAGTTCCACCTGCATCTTCACAAGATTTTTTATCTAAATATTCTGTTATAGAACAAAATCCTATTGATTCATCATCAGTATCAAGTGCAGATGTTTCAGTTAACATCTTATCATACATATCTTGTAAGTCCTTTAAATCATCAGGATCAATCCATTCACCACCTGCTGCCTCACAATCTTCTTTACTCATCTCACCCGCTACTTGTCCTGCACATTGTGCGAGAATTTGCATTAATTGTGCCTGTAATATAGGAATTATTGCTGTAAATCTACCTATTGTTTTTAGTAATATGGAAACAACCATATCTATCAATCCGGCAAGATTAAGAATCTTTAACAATGCCTCAACGATAGGAACAATAAATGGTGGTGTCCATTTTAAAATTTTCTTTACTAACTTTATAATTTTTCTAATAATTTTTACTATTTGAATTATTTGTTTTAATATAGGAAGAATTTTCATTAATTCTTTCAATATAGCTAATAAATTTCTAATAAAAGCCTTTACTGGTGGTGTACAAACATCTTCAGGATCAATTTTAACCTTTGCCATTATAGCATCAACTTCTGCAGTCAATTTTCCTAATATTTCACTAAGTTTACCCACCATCTCTTGAACCATCGCGGTAAATCCACTTAAAGCAAAAGCTTGTAAATCTGGTATTTGAAAATTTGCTATATCATTAAGCCAATCTAATTCTTCTGAAGATGGTTTATCTATTGTTCCTGAACCTACACAAAAACCTTTATCATCTCCATCATCTCCATCATTACCACTTGTTTCAGGGGGTCCTTCTGCTGCTGTTGATTCATCTTGTGTTGTATGTGGTGCACATTTTAATTCTCCGTTCTCAATCACACACCCAACATGAAGTGTAGTTCCAGCAGGTACAGTTTCACCTGCACCATATCGTGTTAAATCGTTACCCGTATCAGGCCATATTACTACTGCACCATTATCACCAGCAACACCATGTACTTCTGCAAACATAAACGGAAATTCTTCTTTATTTTCAAAAATTCCACTTCCCTTTATAAGTTCACATCCAGGTATTATTGGTTCACCTGGTCCCAATGTTACTCGTTGTCCTGCTATTGATTTACATCTTATTGGCATTATGTTATTACCTTAGGTCCTTTGGGATTTCCAACAAAAACAGTTGAACTTTTTGGTGAATCTTTTTGTTTTGCTTTAAGTGCTGTAAGATTTGATGCCAATGTTTTTGATGGGCTATTGATAAAATCTAATGGAATAACAATATCTATGCACGTTGCCATTGTTGGTGCAATACCATTTGCAAACTCAACTAATGCATCTACTATTGGCCAAATTACATTGTCCATCAATTGATCTCCTGCAATTGCAGGTTCTGTTGCCTCTCTATCTGCAAGATTAACAATCGGTGATTCTAAATTCATTCGTATATCTGCTGCCATACTAATTTCATTTTTACTGAAAGCATGAATACTATTTAATTTAGAATTAAAAACTATCCTATCTGAATTTATTAATATTTGTTTTCCATCATATTGTTTTGGAACAGTTAATCCATGTGCCTTATCAGATGACCTTTCAAAAGGTACTACTTGGTCTGTAGTCATCCACAATGAAGAATCATCTTTATTTATATCTTCTTTTACTGGTTTAAATCTTACTGTTTCTTCTACTCCTTGTCCTGCCCTTATAATAACATTCGGTGAATTTTCTTTTCCCGTATCTTCTTTTACCTTACCGTCTATTTTTATTTCTTTTACATTACTACCTAATCTAATTGAATTTCCAAACCTACCATTAAATGTTATATCACCTTCTTCTACATCTATTTGTCTAATTTTTTCATTTCTAACTATCGGTAAATTTTCTTTATATACCTCATTACTCCATATATCATATACTTTACTTAATGCAGGAAAAGAATTTATATTAACTGAATTATTTATATTTAATTTTTGAGTATAATACTTTTCCCCATAATAACTTGCAACAATTACATGCTCTCCAGGATAAGGATACTCTTTTATATTGGCATCTAAAGGTCTAATACTAACAAAATCGTCTAAACCAGAATTACTAATTGACATTCTAGCAGATATCCAACCATACTTCGACCAATCTCGTTTATCCGTATCAGGAATTAATGGTAAATCTTCTTCATCTAACCAAACTTCTATAACCTCTGCTGCCTCCAATTCATAAAATTCAGAAGTAGCTCTCTGTTTAATATACTTTTGAACATCTCTAACTGTGGCAGGACCATCTGGTAGAACAATATGTTCATCAGAACGATTAATTTTATATGCCATTAATTTTCCTTAACTGATTCAATATCTTCTGATATTTCATCTGATTTCTTTTGAATATCTACAACTACATCATCTATACTTTTAAGTAATTGTTCTTTTTCTTTGTCTGATAAACCGAACTCTGCTTCTGCACCACCTTTGTTTTCGGCAGCAATCAATCGTTGTACAACAGTTGCCAGTTTGACAAGTTGTTCATCATTCTTCACATTTATGTCCAAGTACTCTTTTATCATAGGAATTAACTGAATAGCCATATCCCCATCTTTAATAAATGAAGCAACTTCACCAACTAATACTTCAAGTTGTTTCTTGTTATGTTTGGAATTGTCATAAATATCTTTGAATAATGATGATAGTGATTTACCTTCAAATAATTCGTAATCCTGACTCATTTTGGTTTCCTCATATTGTATTTAAAAATAGATATTATAACTCATATATAAATATGAAATAACCTAAAAATATACTTTTCTTTGATCTATATATATTGAAATAAGAAATATCGTATATATTATATTTATTTATGTCGGAAATTGATTTCGACAACAGAAAACGGAAGTTAAAGATCCCTTTTTTGTTAAATGATAAGAATAACAAACGGGAGAAAACAATGAAGGAAGTCATCGCATTAGTCAAAGGCTGGGTGGACGATATAGCTCACCTGTTAATGTCCTTTGTAGCCATAGGTGCTATTTCTGAAGTAATTTTTGGAACTGGTGTCTTTGGAGTAAATGTAATAGGTAACCTGACAGCTATCATAGATAAATTCGGCGAATCCGGTTTCGCTGGCTTAGTCGCTTTATTGGTGTTGGTAGGTTTATTCCGTAAATAGCTATTATCGGATAATGAAAAAGGGGAACAACTGTTCCCCTTTTTTTTGCGGTTAAATTGTTATCCAAGTTCTCAAATCAATATTCCTTGAATATATATGACAAACTCGTATTTCGTATTCTCCAGGTGGTATTTCATCTCCATAATCCTGTGTATCATATAACACCCAACTATATGTAAAATCTCTTGACCTTCCATCTTCCCAAGGACTTCTCTGAAATGGTTGTTTATGAACTACCCTACCTTTCTCATTAACTACTTCTATAAATGTATCTCTATTAGAAACTCTATATTTAATTTTTACAACGTCACCTTTTTTATCAATATCGTGCCAGGCTATTAAAGGATATTCACTAAAAGTTTCTTCTATAATGATAGGTTCATTACTAACTTCTTCTTTTGGCATTAATAGTA
>Ga0066368_10000125_pt1 | contig 16013 bp, 13 predicted proteins | sample Knorr_S7_td_NADW_FD_71215 | JGI IMG/M metagenome (GOLD analysis project Ga0066368, IMG submission 71215) | Marine microbial communities from Southern Atlantic Ocean transect - Knorr_S7_td_NADW_ad_2505m_LV_A | ecosystem: Environmental > Aquatic > Marine > Oceanic | place: Southern Atlantic ocean... | reverse complement strand
CGATTAAGAGTTCCATCTAAATCAAATATTATTCCTTTAAGATTACAATAATTATTTTTCATATTAATCCTATAGCACTGCTATTATAGCTCAAATGAATTAAATAATTATATGATTATCGGATTAATTGGCAAGCCAAATACAGGTAAATCAACCTTTTTCAATGCATGTACTTTATCAAATGCGGAAATGGCAAGCTATCCTTTTACAACTATAAAACCAAATATCGGAATAGGTCACGTCAAAATTCATTGTGTGTGTAATGAATTAAATATAAAAGACAATCCAATAAATTCGTATTGTACAGGCAAATATAGATTCATACCTGTTAAAATCATAGACATAGCAGGCCTAGTTCCAGGTGCATCAAGTGGACGAGGATTAGGCAATAAATTTCTTGACGATATAAGACAAGCAGATGTACTAATTCATGTAATAGATGCTTCAGGGTCAACAGATAAAGAAGGAAAAGTAACAACAATTGGTTCACAGGATTTATTAACAGATATCGAGTTTATTGAATCAGAATTCGACAACTGGCTTTACAATTTAATTGAAAATGAATGGACCAATATTATAAAAATTTCAATTGGAAATAAAAAAAAATTCACTGAATTAATATGTAAAAAATTAAGTGGACTATCAATAAAAGAAAATGACATATTAAAATGTTTAGATATAACAAAATTAAAAGGAGAAAAAAGCCAAGAATGGAAAGTAAAAGATATTAAAAAATTCATAAAACAAATTAGATTAATTACAAAACCAATAATAATAGCAGCAAATAAAATTGACTTGTTAAATTCAAAACGGGAACTTGACGTATTGATTAAAGTCGAAAAAAAATTCATACCAACTGCATCGGAAGCAGAATTATTATTGCGAAAAGCAAAAGAAAATTCATATATAAATTACATACCAGGAGAATCCAGCTTTGAAATAAATCCACAAAAAGAATTAAGTGAAGAACAAAAAAAGGCGTTAAATAAAGTAAAACAAAAAATCTTTGATATATGGAACGGTACAGGAGTTCAAGAAGTAATTAATCACTCATTTTTTGAGCTTTTAAAAATGATTACTGTGTATCCAGTAGAAGACGAGAACAATTTAATGGATAAAAAAGGCAATGTATTACCAGATGCATATCTCCTTCCTAAAGGTTCTAACCCTCTAGACCTAGCTTATAAGATTCATACAGATCTTGGAAAGAGATTTTTATATGCTATTAATGCTAAAACAAAAAAAAGATTAGCAAGTGATTATCAAATAATTGATAATGATATTATAAAGATAGTTTCAACTTAAAATCTTACACGGTAGATTCATTTTCTAAAACGGTTTTAGAATGATTACTTGTTATTTGTGGAACTTTAATTAATTTGGTTTTATGAATAACAAGTTTCCGTAGATGTTTAATATTCTTTGTATTATTGAAAATATCAGATGCCATTTTTTCATGAATTATTTCTTGAGATAATTCCGAATAATTTAGAGTACTGGATTTTGTAGTAAATATTTTGTGAGCAACCCGTCTTATATCATGTTTTTTAGATGAATTCAATCTACCTTGCCCAAATGCAATAAAATAAATTCGAACGATAAAATTATCTTGAGTTGAATAATCATGAATAAAACTCAGAGTGGATGAACCGCGTCGAACTAAACTACGTAAAAATTCACGTGAATATTCATGACCTTTAAAAATTGTTTTCGCTGTATTAGAATCTATTTCAGTAATTTGGAAATTTAGATTAATTGAATATTGAGATGGATCTTTTTTATAAATATCAAATAAATTCGTTTGAATTTTACTATTTATGGCAGTTTTATTTGAAGTAATTGGAATATAAGCTATAGGAAAGTTTTGAAAGTCTGGTGGCGCATGGACGGTGACCCATTGTTTTTCTTTCCATTTGTCTTTTACTTTTCCTCGTCGTTTTGTTTTTTTAGGCAATTTTAATACTCCTTATCAAATAATTTATTATAGAAACTATCTAGCAGACATGGCCATACGTTCTTGTTCAAATTTCTTTTTTATTGCAAAGCTATTTGAATCATTTTTAGCAGCTAAAATAAGTTCTGAAGCTAAAATTTCTTCTGCACTTTTTCGAGTAGAAAAAGATGATTCGCGAACAGCTAATGATATAAAACGAAGAGCGAGATCCACACGTCGTAGGGGAGATATATCAACAGAGACATGATACCGAACGCCTCCATAAGCAATTGTAGTAGTATCTTCATTAGGGGCGGCATTTTCAATTGCTCGTACTAATTGTTCAATAGGATTTGAATTAGTTTCTAATTTAATAATTTCAAATGCAGATTTAACAATATTCATACTTTTTTGTTTTTTCCCTGCCATTCTACCAGAATTCTTCGACTTTCTTTTACCAAAATGCATCAAGTTATTTATCAAACGTTCAACAATATTTAGACGAGATTTTGCAAACCGTTTATGTTCATGCCTACCAAAGGATATAGGAATAATAGTTGGTTGTAGAAAAATAACATTTTTAAGTCCAGAGTCATTTACTTCAACTGGGCTAAAATCCCATTTCCTAAATAGTAATAAATTAAGTTCAGATTTTGGTTTTGGATTAATAGACTTGGATTTCGCAATCTTGTCTGAAATAACTTTTTTATCCAGATCAACTATTGGTTTATTTTCAGTAAGCAATATTATAATTACCTTCGCGGTTTTTCTTTTCGTCCATAAACGAGTTCATTAAGAGAGACATCATTAACTTTATAGACTTTCCATCGAACGCCTGGAAGATCACCCATAGCACCACCAGTAGAACCACCAATCCCTTCAACATTAACTTCATCATGTTCATCAATAAAATTCAATGCGCCATCACCTGGCAAAAATGCGGTAACTTGTTTTCCATTTTTAATCAATTGTATTCTAACGCATTTACGAATTGCAGAATTAGGTTGTTTAGATTCAACACCAACTTTTTCTAAAACAATACCACGGGCTTGTGGTGAACCTGCAAGAGGATCTGATTTTTTATCAAGTTTAAGGGCTTTACGTTTGTAATAAGTATCAGACCAAAGAAAACGTTTTCTTTTATTCTTTTGCTGTCTTGCTGCAAATTCTCCTATTGGTGATTTATTTCTTCCCACAATTTCCACAATCCTTGATTATCAATATCATAGACTTATAGTTATAATTAAGAGCATAATAATAAATGTAACTTTCATAAGAGCATTAGTCAGTAATCTTTAATTTTGAAATTTCGAAATATCTTTTAATGATAATGCGAGCCTTTTCTGCATTTCGGCCAGATTTACCAACTGTTGCGCCAGTTTTTTTAGCAGCTACTTTAACTGTAGCAGAAGATTTTCCATTAGATTTTTCATTAATCTGAATTTGATTAATAAATTTTGAATGCAAAGCATTGCGTATCAATTCTTTTGGATCATCTGAATACTCTACTAATTCAACATTCATTCCAATATTTTGTTCAAATTTTTTTATTGATTGGCCATTTTTACCGATAGCAAGACCCATTTCACCGCGATTAACAATAAAAATCACTCTATTAAGTTTATTATCAATAATACAATCTCTAGCCATAGCACCAGAAATTTTTTGAAATAATGACATTAAAGCAAATTCTTCAGATGTTATTTTTATCGTAGTGGTTGTAAATTTCTTCAATTATTTGTTTTAATGAGAAAAAATATAATATTTGAATGTTATCATGAATTAAAAAGTATTTTTGAGTTGGTCAATATCAGAATTATTAGCATTAATAATTGAAAATGCAGATATTCGAAAAGATTTATGTAAAATTTTGCCAGTTAATATAGAATTATCAGGGATTTGGAAAACTGGAACCGAAAATTGAGTACAAATATCGTTCAATTGTGTGAATTGTAAATCCGAAATAGAAGAAGAGCAGATTACAAATTTAGATTGTTTGTTTTCAATAGATTTTACGGTTTGTTTGAAACCATATTTAATTTTTCCATTTGTTATAATATTTTTTAGAGATTTGGAAAGTAATTTAGCATTCATAATAATTACCTCCTCATATAAAGATCAATAATTCCTGTTCCAATAGGAACTGGTAATCCAACGATTACGTTTTCTGTAACGCCAAGTAACTTTTCAATTTCACCAGTGACTGATGCTTTAGCTAAAGTAGGTACTGTAATTTCAAAAGCTGCACGAGCTAAAACACTTTCTTTTGTTCCAGCAATTCCATGTCTGCCAATTGATTTAATCTTACCTGTAGATGTCATAAGATCTGAAACTAATAAAATATGGCGTATGTCTACCTCGAGTCCTTGTTCATCAAGAGTATCTGTTATTTCGTTAACCAATACATTACGTGCAGCTTCAATTCCTAAAACAGTTGCAATTTCCCAGATATTATTTGTAGTAGTACGTGTTTTATCAACACCTGGTATTTTGAACACTTTAGAAAGATTAGAACCCGAAGTTGTTATAATCCATTCATTATCTTCTTTAACGATGGTTAAATTTGAAATGCCTGATATTCCTTTTACTGTCAAACCTAATAATTTGTTTCTTAATGTGAATAAGGTTGCTACATCACTTTCTTCAACAACAACCATGATCGAATTTCTTTTTAGATTGATTTGACATTCACGTTTATTAAGTTCTAAAATTTCTTGGATTTCAGATAAGGTAGTGCTATGTTCTTCAAGTACACTTTGATCAAAAATCAGGTTAACGCCAGATAAATAATCCACTTCGGTATGAGAAATTAAAGCACCAATAGTAGTGTGTTGTATTATCTTGGCAAATTCCAATGCTTTAGTTTGTGAAGCGCGAAAAGATTTTTCGAGATAAACAGTCATGGTAGGTGTAGCAGGTACTTTTCTAGCGTCAACTAATTCAATCAATCTTGGCAGACCTAATGTGACATCTCGTTCTTTAATACCGGCAAAGTGAAAAGTCCTAAGCGTCATTTGAGTTCCAGGTTCACCAATAGATTGTGCCGCTATAATTCCACTTGCCTCACCAGCTTCCACCTGTGCATTATTTACTGAAAGTAAAGCATTCTTAAGAACAAATTTCATACCTGATTTAGATAACTTATGTGTAGAAAAGGCATTTTGTAAATTTTCCATTATCTTTAAATTGAATTTTGATAAATATGGCTTTAAAACAGAATCAATTTCTAATTGAGTTGGATTTGTACTGGACAAATGGTCTATAAGGGCAGTTTCAACTAATATTTCAATATTTACAGAGCGTCCATGATCACTTTTTGCAGGATCAATTCCATCTTCACCATAAAGAAACTGAATTATATTTCCATGCGGATCTCTAACAGTTCCATCATATTCTACTTTAATATGTTCAAGGGCATTGATTAATCTACGCTGCATATACCCACTCTGTTGAGTTCTAACTGCAGTATCAACAAGTCCCTCTCGTCCTCCCATTGCATGAAAGAAAAATTCAGTAGGAGATAAACCAGTTCTATAATTTGATTTTACAAATCCACGAGCGTCAGGAGAAGAATCAGCTATTGGAAAATGGCTAAGTGCTCTTTGATTATATCCATTTTGAATTCGTTTTCCACGAACTGATTGTTGTCCCAATGCAGCAGTCATTTGTCCAAGATTTAAACTTGAACCTCTTGCACCTGTTCTGGCCATAATAACTCCTGAACTAGTGACAGGTAATTCAGCGTCGGATACACGACCGACTTTATCACGTGCTTTTGCCAATTCATTTACTATATAAGCTTCTAAAGCTTCTTTAGGTTGCAATCCTTTTGTTAGAGGTAAAGTATTATTTTGATATTGATTTATTAATTCACTAACTTTATTATATGAATCATCAATGTTTTTCATGACTTTTTTTTCAGCCGAAGTATCTAAGACTAATTCGTCAAAACTAAAAGAAAATCCAATATTAGTAATGTATGCCCTTAAAACTGAAAGAACTGAATTAAGAAACTGTCTTACGTTCTCAGAACCATAATCTTTAGCAATTCTATGTAATATAGAATCTGGTTCTTCAGAACCAATTGCTGCACGGTCAATTACACCACTGATAAGTTCACCTTGTCGAATTAATACATCATTTTTTGTATTATTTTGACTAGCACTATTCCATTTAGACATCATTTGAAAGTTAAAATTCTTGGGTAAAAATAAAGAAAAGAGTTGTTTTCCACTATATAATCGAGGATTAGTTTTTACAGGTTTAGGTAAAATACCAGTATAACCACCTTCTAATGCAAGATCACAAAATTCAGATGGTTCAAGAAGAGTATCATCAGAAGTTAGTAAATAAGCAGCAGTAATATAATCACGAATACCTCCAATAATAGGCCCTCCATATCTAGGTGAAACTATTTGTTCATGAACGCGCATTAGCATAAGTGCTTCAGAACGTGCTTCTTCACCCTGGGGTACGTGAAGATTCATTTCATCGCCATCAAAATCGGCATTATAAGGAGGACAAACAGCAGGATGTAAACGGAATGTACGATATGGCAAAACTCTAACAGTATGTGCCATTACAGACATACGATGAAGCGAAGGTTGTCGATTGAAAATTACTATATCGCCATCTAAAAGATGTCTTTCAATAATAAAACCGTCAGTTAGAGAGTCAAGCAGAGCTTCTTTATCTTCAACATAATCGAGTCTAATTTTAACTTTATCAGGTCGAATAATATAATTTGCACCAGGATGGACATCGGGACCATTTAAAATCAATGATTTAAGAAAATCAGAATTCCATTTAGAAAATTTTTCCGGTATTGTAAGCTTCTTAGCTATAGCCAATGGAATACCTACATCAGATATATCTAAACTAGGATCTGGTGCAATTACCGTACGTGCTGAAAAATCAACTCGTTTGCCAGATAAACTTCCACGGAATCTTCCTTCTTTTCCTTTTAATCTTTGGCTTATAGTTTTCAATGGCCGGCCAGATCTATGATGAGATTGAGGAATGCCAGAAACTTCATTATCAAAAAATGTAGTTACATGATATTGTAATAAATCAACTAAATCTTGGACTATTAATGGAGGAGTACCGGATTCTTTGCTTTCTCTTACACGTTGATTTACTCGTAAGATATCAACAGTTTTATGAGTTAAATCGTCCTCAGAACGAATCCCTGATTCTAAAGTTATAGATGGTCTAACAACAACAGGAGGAACACCAAGAACCTGTAAAACAAACCATTCAGGTCTAATTGTTCTTAATCCATTGTCATTTAATACTGAATTGAAATTAATTACGGTTAAATCATCATCAGTAATTCGTTCTAATCGTTCTCTGATGGCACTTGGTAATAATCGCGTAGCACCACCAGATTTTTCAGAAGTAGGAATTATTTCATGAAAAATAGTTGGTTTTACGAATTCGATAGGATATTGATCAGTACCGCAATGTGGACAAATCATTATTTTTTTGGTTTTTGTAAAAATTTGTTTAGCAATTTTATCTTTAATTTTTGGATTAAATTCAGATTCTGAATCTATATGAGATTTAAACATTTGAATTTCTTCGTCGTTTAATTTGATTCTGCCGCAAACACGACAAAAACCGTGTAATAATTTATTCACATATTCTGCAAAGGAGATATGTATTACTGGTTCAGCTAATTCAATATGACCGAAATGTCCAGGACAACGGAGTGCAGTATTACCACAAGTTGCACATTTCTGACCTGGTTCAAGAGTACCCAATCTATTATCCATAAGACCACCTTGTACTGGCATGCCATCCTCATCATAAGTTTCAGGAGCAGTTATTTCAGTAACAGAATATTTTCTCATTTCACTAGGAGAAAAAAGAGAAAATTGAATTCCAGTAATCTCTTTAATATCAATAAAAGGTTGCGACATACAGTTACACCTTTCCAGAGGTAATTAAACGAGGAGCTATGTTCAAACTCATCATTTCCTGAAGGAGTAATTTAAATGCATATGCAATAGTAACAGTAGAAATTGTAGATGAATCTCCATCTACTTTACATAAATATTTTCTTTGTATATTATCATAAAAAGCAATCAAGCCACAGTTATCACAAACATTAATATTTGTACGATCAGATTCATCAAGCAACCTATCTTTTAGAACCATTGAAGCGCCATATGCAATCAAACAATCTCTTTCCATTTCACCAAATCGAAGCCCGCCACCTCTAGCTCGACCTTCAGTCGGTTGTTTTGTTAACATTTGAATTTGTCCTCGAGCTCTTGCATGCATTTTATCTGCGACCATATGGTGTAATTTTTGATAATAAACAACGCCAATAAAGATGTCCGTTTTAAATTTTTTGCCAGTTCGACCGTCATACATTACCTCACAGCCACTTTTTTTAAATCCATATTTTTCCAATTCATTTCCTAAATCAGTTATATCTTCAGCAGCAAATGTAGTTCCATCAACAGACGTTCCTCTAAAAGAAGCAGTTTTTCCTCCAATTGATTCAATAAATTGACCAACTGTCATTCGAGAAGGAAAAGCATGCGGATTTATGATGATATCTGGAACAATACCATCTTCACTATATGGCATATTTTCTTGATCAACTAATAATCCAACCACTCCTTTTTGACCATGTCTCGAAGCAAACTTATCACCAATTTCAGGAATTCTCATATCCCTTACTCGAATTTTATATAATTTTTCTCCGTCTTCATTTTCTGTCATAAATACAGAATCAACAACACCAACTTCCGATGGTCTAACAGCTATAGAAGTATCTCTTCGATAAGGACCTTTTACTTCGAATCGTTTGTATTCTTCCATGAATCTAGGAGGACTAGTTCTACCAAGTATTACATCGCCTCCTGTAACAACTGATTCATGCATTATTACTCCATCACTCTCCAGTAATCGATAATGTTTTTCACCTCTGTAACCACGAACATTTTCATCAGCTGTGGGTATTTCAAAATTATCATGCATGCCACCAAGGTATTGTTTTGCTTGTCCATCATAAAGCCGATAAAAGAAAGAGCGTGCAAGACCACGTTGTACAGATGATTTATTCATAACTATAGCATCTTCAATATTGTATCCTTCAAATGACATAATTGCAACCACACAATTCTGTCCAGTCGGTCTTTTGTCAATATTCAGAAGAGATGTAACACGAGTATCAACTAATGGATTCTGAGGATAAACAAGAACATGTTCACGTACAGCAGTGTTGAAAGGAAATGTCGGTGTTGGAAAACCAAGCGATTGTTTAGCCATAGCAGATTGATATGTATTTCGAGGAGATTGGTTATGTTCAGCATATGGAATCAACGATGCAGAGGCACCCAATATTGCAGCTGAAAATATCTCTAAATGAGTATGTATAGGTAGAACCTGATCACGATTCATAGCAACAAGAGAATTTTCTTCTTCATTAGCATCAATTAAATCGACAACACCCATATGTACTAAATCTTGCCAACTTAGCTCCCCATTAGAAGTTCTTTCAATTATATTATTATCAACTAGCGGTTTTCCATCTTGTACTACTATAAGTGGCCTCAAGACTCTACCAGAACTTAAAGAAACATGAATGCGAACAGATGCATTTTTATTTGCATGTTTTAAAATACTAATACTAACATGAACAGGTATTTCTCCTTGTCTTCGCATAGAACGAAATGATTGTACAAATTTATCACCGTCTTTAACATATCCAACTAAACGACCATCAACAAAAATTTTACATAATTGACTTCTTATTTCAATATCAACATCACGTGTTGATTCTATACCAATTTGTTGAATGCAATCAAAAACATCTTGAAATGATGAATTAACAGAAATAACAGAAGAAAGAGAAATGTTTTTTACTAGACCACAGTTAGCACCCTCAGGAGTTTCACTAGGGCAAATTCTACCATAATGTGTAGAATGGAGATCACGAGCTTCAAAATTGGGTTGAGTTCGACTTAAAGGTGATTGAATTCGACGCAAGTGACTAATCAAAGATAGATAATTTGTTCGATCAAGAAGTTGAGTTACACCAACTTTTCCTCTGCCCCAATTGCCAGTCGCAATAGCATTAGCAAGCTTATCTGTTATTATACCGGGTCGAATAGCTGCACCTACAACATTTGTTCCTTTTCGACTTGCAGTACGTTCAAGTTGATATTTCATATCACGAACAAGATTTCTAAAAGCAGTTCGAAAGAGATCTGCAATCATTGGACCAGCAAATTTTATAACTTTATTTCCATAATGGTCTTTATCATCTACATTAATCCAACCTAATTTTAGTTCGCAGAGTTTACAAACAGCTTCTCCAATAAAAATTGCTTTATCATATCTATTTTCCTTGGTTTTTCCTAAATGAGGAAGTAATCCCCAATCTAAAATTGATTCAGCTTTTCGTAAACGGAATTCATCGAGCATTCCATGCGCAACACGATTACCAATATACATAAGTGCGTCAGAAGGAGTTTTCACATCAGTGGATTTTTCAAAAGTTATTTCAAGTAAATTTTGAATTTCAGGACGTGAAGAAATCAGAGAAGCAATTTCACGGTCTGTTTCAATACCAAGTGAACGCATAAGAGTTACAACAGAAAGGTCAACAGGCGAACTGGGCAATTTAACCTGAATAGAACCATCGGTTTTGAGAGCTAATTCTAATTTTGCACGATAACCAACAATTGAAGAATAGATTTTTGATTTGAAAACACGATGACCGCTTACTTTTTCTCTTTCAACAATAATTTTATTAGGAGATAAATCTTCCAATCCTACAATTATTCTTTCAGAGCCATTGATTATGAAATAACCACCAGGATCATATGGATCATCTCCAACATCGATAATTTGGTCTTCAGTCATTCGACTAGTATCACATTTATCCGATCTTATCATTATAGGAATATCACCAATATGATGTTTCTGAGTTTCTCTAGATAAACCACCTTCTTCAATAGTCATTTCTAAATAAATTGGGGCTGAATAATTTAGATCTCGTAATCGTGATTCTAATGGGAGAGTTCGACTTATGGAACCATCTAATTCAACGCTACGTGGATCGCCAATAAATATTTTACCAAAATTAATTCTGTAAGGAGTTCCAATTGTTTCAATATCAATATGACCCACCTCACTAATTATTGCTTGAATTCCTTTATGTAGAAATTCATTATAGGAGTTTAAATGTTGTCGAGCGACCCCTTCTTTACGAATTAAGTTTTCAATAATAACCCAATCAGAATTAGTATTCGAAGTTTGCATTTTAATCACCAATTACCATTCTATAATAATGCGTCTCCCCACTTGTAGGACTGGATCGAGTAATCTTAATAACATCACCAGATTGAACACTCTCATGTTTTATAGCAGGATCAGAAAGAGATATAGCAGGTAATTGCGCTTTTTTAAGATTGTATATTTTAAGAACATCATCAATTTCATCATCAGAGAGTTTTTTATGATTGGGTGTCAAAATATGATCTAAAGAACTAAAACTAATTTCTTCTTTATCATCAGTGGTTTTTTTCTTAGTTTGTTTAGGTTTATTTTTATCAGTGGCTTTTTTCTTAGTTTGTTTAGGTTTATTTTTATCAGTGGCTTTTTTCTTAGTTTGTTTAGGTTTATTTTTATCAGTGGCTTTTTTCTTAGTTTGTTTAGGTTTAGACAAATTTCATTCACCAAATATAACCTAGGAAGTACCCCAAGACTTTAAAAAAATCAATAACAGATATAGATAATAACCGATACATATAATCTTTGTGATTGATATCGTAATTAGAGTTAATTAGCGTAATTATCATAAAATAATATAAATTGCAATTGAGTTCAATATTAATAATGAATTACTTTGACGTTTTTTCAAGATCCAAAAATATAGCAGTGATAGGACTTTCAAAAAACAATACCAAAGATAGTTATAGAATTTCTCAATATATGGAAAGATCAGGATATCAAATAATACCAGTAAATCCAACTGCAGATTTCATAATGAATAAAAAAGCATTTCCATCATTATTGGATTTGCCTAAAAATATTGTAAAAGATTTAGATATTGTTAATATTTTTAGGAAATCTGAGCACGTATTACCAATTATCAAAGAATGTATAGAAATAAAAAAGAAATACGATAATCTTAACACTATTTGGATGCAAATTGGAATTCAAAACAATAATGCTAATATGTTATTGAGTAAAACAGGGTTAAACATAGTAATGAACAAATGCATTATGATAGAACATAAGAAATATTTAGATTCAATGAATTAATTGTCAGGTTTAGGTCTAATACTTGTATTCAATTTTTGTGCATAATTAGTCATTTCATCATTAGATAAATTTCTCATAATATGTGTTTTTATATCAATAATAGACATCTTTACATTTTGAATGGGAGTTGGTTCTTCACTTGCAGTAAAGATAGACTCCAAAGCAAGAAGAATAGCATCATCAAATGAAATATCTTCTTTGTATTTTTTTTCAAATAATTCAATTACTTTTTCACTTCCAGAACCAATAGCAGTTGCATTATACGCTACATAATTCCCACTAGGATCAGTTTTCCAAATATGAGAACCGGTTCTATCTACTCCGCAAATAATTAATGAGACTCCAAATGGTCTAACTCCTGCAAACTGTGTAAATTGTTGTGAAGAATCTGCAACTTTTCTTGCTAATGTTTCTACATCTACGGGCTGATCATATACAAGTCTATTACTCTGGGCTATAATACGTGCTTGGTCAACCTGAACTCGTGCATCAGGAATATAACCTGCAGCAGCAACACCAATGTGGGCATCTACTTGAAATATTTTTTGAGTCAGACCTGATGTTTGAAGTTTACTAATTTTTTCATCAACCGCAATTATTGTTCCCTCATTTGTTTTTAGTCCGAGAGCTAAACTACCACGTCGAACGGTCTCCATTGCATATTCGACCTGATAAAGTCTTCCATCGGGCGAAAACACCGTAATAGCTCTATCATATCCTGAGGCTGATGGAAACATGTCTTATCAGTCAAATATGTTAACTATTAAACATTTAAAGTTTTAATCAAATACAAATATGGGGTATAGAATATGATAGAAGAAATAATAGAATTCTACGGACATCCTCTTATAAAAGCTACTCATAAAAATACAATAGAAATAACCCGAGAGAATATATTAACACAAAATGGAAACTGTATAATAGGTGTAAATGCTTCCAAATCATGTAAAAATTTAGGTAATAATATAAAAGAACAATTGAAAAACGATAATAATCAAGTAATCATAATATTGAAAGTTAATGAAATGAAGTGTATTATCAACGGTACTGGTAGTCAACAATTGACTTTAGATGATATGAATGATATCGTAATGAGAAAAAGTCAATTTATATCTTCGAGAACATTGGCAATTAATTGTAATAAAGCTGCATTAGATATTCCAAGAAAAATGATTTCTAAATTAAAAAATCACAATGCAAAAGGAAAGCTAATTATTCAAGTTAGTTCGGATAAGTGCAATATCGAATGGTGAAAAAAGCAACTGCAGTAGCTCACACAATGCAAGGATTATTGAAATATCATGGTTTAAAAGATCATGACTTACGAATACCTTTTCACGACAGTATATCAGTAAATTTGGAAGCCTTATGGACAAAAACAACGGTTGAATTTGGCAACTGGGAGAAAGATTCTTTGAGCATTAATGGAATGGATCAGAAAAATGACATATTACAAAGAGCATTATCAGTAATAAATAGAATTAGAAGCATAAGCAACATAGAAGAAAAAGTAACCATTACATCAGAGAATAGTTTAACATTTGGAGAAGTCAAAGGTCTAGGATTTTCATCGTCAGCTGGTGCAGCACTAGCTGCAGCTGCTTTCAAAGCTGCGAAATTAGATTCAATTTATAACTGGGATTTAAAAATGATATCAAAAATTGCACGCCGTTTAGCAGGATCAGCATGTAGAAGCGTTGTTGGAGAATATGCATATTGGCATGCTGGAGACAATGATGACAATTCATTTGCGGAAAAGATTGCTACAAAAGATAATCTAGATTTACAAATGTTAGCTATACCTATAGCATCAGATCATACAACAGAGATAGCACATAAAGAAGTAATAACTTCAAATTTTTTCCAAGCAAGAATAGATTCTGTCAATAATAGATTAGAAAAGATACTACGTTCAATTATAAATGGTAATTTAAAACAACTAGGTAAATTAGTAGAAGAAGATTCATTAGAATTGCATGCATTGACTATGACAGGAAAAAATAGAATGATATTATTAAATTCAAAAAGTTTACAAATAATACAATTAATTAAGAAAAAGCAAAAAGAAGGGAAATCAGTATTTTTTTCGATGCAAACCGGCCCATCTGTATTTGTAAATGGTTATTCAGAAGATATTAATGAATTATATGAAGAAATTGTAAATTTAAAAATAAAAGTAATAAAATCAAAAATTGGTGGATCTGTAAGAATTATAAATTAAAATTTAATCTTTTCTGATTACCAATTTATTTGAAAAATACAACAGTGCAAACATTAATGCAAATGCAATACTAAGAGATGGTATATATCTATTTCTAAGCTCTTCAGAAACAAAAATAGACAATTCATCGATTGGAACACTAATAGTCTGGCCAAGATGAAGATGCTCTACAATAGGTTTAAAATATAATTCTTGCCCAGGAGAAATTCCAAGTACCTTAGAAGTAAGTTCAATTGAATCACCTTTGCCGAGAGATTGGATTGTAGAAAATATTTCATCGTCATTAAAAATAATCATGTTATTTAAAACGTCAGGAGAAATTACTATTGAATTAATGGTGAAATTAGAAGGATTAGAGATTGTAATTACCAAATCCACTTCTTGATTATCGAAAATATTCTCAGGAATATCAATAGTAATTACAGGTGATTTGATTATAAGAATTGGTATTTGTTCAGTAAAGATTCGGACAGTTTGACCAGCTAAAATGAATTCGCCGCGAGCTTGTAAGAGATTTCTGTCAACACTTTCATCAGGACTACTGATAATATATTCATTTTTCATGATATCCCCTGAAGCTAATGTAGAACGTTCGTCCCAATCAGCACCTTCGATAACGATATATTCATCGTCGTTTCCTTTAACACCGACATTATGAAGCATTAAATTTCCACGATTTTCAAATTCAATAAACATTGTAAAATTATAACCAGTTAAAGCTTCTGTAACATCAATTGTCTTACTTAAATGAACAGCAATTGGAAGAACACTTGATTTAGACAAAAATGTGAAATCGTCATTATTTGAGGTTACCATGATTTTAGCTGGTGGGAGTATAACATTTTCAGATACGTCATATGTTAGATTATAACGTAGTGTAGTTGAATTCTTTGAAGTGAGAATAGGTATAATTGCAGTAATGTGTTTTCCAGAAGAAGATGCTATTGGTGAATTAACGAAATCAGAACTTGTATGCAAGTCAACATTAAGTGGCAAAGTATCTAAAATATCAATATTTGTTAGGTTCATATTTCCATTATTAGTAATTTTTATCTCAACTTCAAGAGCGGCCTTCCAAATACCATCTATAGGAATTGGAGATTTTTTTTCTATTGTTAAATCAGGGACATCAATCGATACTCGTTCACCACGAACTTGCAAATTATATTCGTCAGTAATTGTAAATTGATTAGAATAAACACATTTTTCTTCATCAAGTTCGGTCCAAATAATATCCCAAACATAATTTTGACGATTTATAAGTAAATCAGAATTTGAAATATTAGTAGAAACTTTAATGATGTTATTAAGATCAGGAGGTATAGAATCAAATTCTTTCACTAGTGTGCCATTTAAAGAAATGCTTACAGAATATGCACTTCTAGTACCAATATTTCTTAATTCAAGATCTGCAGTTACGACATTGTTCATAGGATAATAGGATTTATTCTGAGTGGAAATAGCTAATAGTGAAGGTCCGACATCGTTTAATATAAGGGAAAATTCATTAGAACGAGTTTGGGAAGTAACTTGAACATGATCAATAGTAAATGAATAATCAAAAATTATATTTTC
>Ga0066368_10000124_pt1 | contig 16027 bp, 12 predicted proteins | sample Knorr_S7_td_NADW_FD_71215 | JGI IMG/M metagenome (GOLD analysis project Ga0066368, IMG submission 71215) | Marine microbial communities from Southern Atlantic Ocean transect - Knorr_S7_td_NADW_ad_2505m_LV_A | ecosystem: Environmental > Aquatic > Marine > Oceanic | place: Southern Atlantic ocean... | reverse complement strand
CTAAATTTTGTAACAAATTTACTTGTACATTGTAATTTATACATGAGTATGAAACGCGGACAACACATCCTTTTTTTGACTATAGTAATCCAGTGGGCTACACTGACAAGGGCATCATCACAAGCACACTGGGAGACAGCGATTTATGCAGAAGATACTTGGTATTATTTTGTAGGTACAACAGCACCGCCCGCGAATTGGGAAAACCTGGATTTTAACGAAAACAATTGGGCTTCCGGTCAGGGTGGTTTTGGTTATGCTGATGGAGATGATAACACCACCATCCCAAATACCTTAGCGGTATTTTTTCGCAAATCATTTCAAGTAGATGATCTTGATGAAATCCTGTCTGCTGCTGTCCATGGCGATTATGATGATGGCTTTGTGGCCTATTTAAATGGAGTGGAGATTGCCCGATCTTTCAATATGGGTACCCCGGGAACAGTGGTGTCCTACGATCAAACCACAGATGGTGACCATGAAGCTGTTATGTATCAAGGAGGTGTACCTGATGTATATATTTTAGATTACAATGATCTTGATGGGTTATTACAAGAAGGAGAGAATGTATTTGCCGTTGAGGTACACAACGTTAATTCCACATCATCTGATATGTCCAGCCTGTTCTTTTTATCTTTTGAGTTAAACACGGGTGTATCTTACTATGGTACTACACCAGATTGGTTTTATTTACCAACTGAATTTACCGCGTCCCATTTACCTATAGTTATCGTTCACACAAATGGTCAGGATATCCCAAACGAAAATAAAATAACAGCACATATGAGCATCATAGATAATGGTCCCGGAGAAACAAACCATCTTTCCGATCCTTATAATCACTATGATGGCTTCATTGGCATCGAGCTACGCGGCTCATCAACTCTGTGGTTTCCTAAAAAACAGTTTGCCGTTGAGACTAGAGATAGTCTGGGAGAAAATAATAATGTCTCGTTGTTTGGCATGCCGGAGGAGAACGATTGGATCTTTAATGCACCTTATACAGATAAATCACTGATGCGCAATGTGCTGATTTACAAGATGGCCCGGGATGCTGGCCGTTATGCCAGTCGCTCACATTATTTTGAGCTGGTACTGAATGGAGATTATAGGGGTGTATATGTCTTGCTTGAAAAAGTAAAGAGGGACGACAACCGAGTGGATATTGCTACACTTAATCCTGATGATGTCAGTGGTGATGATCTTACTGGAGGCTATGTAATTAAAATTGATAAATGGGATGGAGAGAATGTGGCTGGCTGGTATTCAGAGCCTCAATTGGAAAATTACAGTGGATTTTATTATCAGTTTCATTATCCCAAACCCGATGATATCGTATCTGAACAACAGGAATATATCATTAATTATATAGACAATTTTGAACAGGTAATGATCGGTGAAACCTTTTCGGATTCAATTTCTGGTTATCCAAGTATTATCCATTGGGATTCATTTGTGGATTTTTTTATTATGCAGGAAATAACAAAGAATGTTGATGGTTACCGGCTTAGTAGCTATCTGTACAAAGATAAGGATAGTAATGATGGCCGTCTTGTCGCCGGACCGATTTGGGATTTCAACCTTGGTTTTGGTAATGCTGATTATTGTGATGGCGGCCCAACGACTGGCTGGGCAATGGATTTTAATTTGGTATGTCCAGAGGATTCATATCAAATTCCATTTTGGTGGTATTTAATTTGGTCCGATGAAAATTTTCGATGGTCGGTTCGTCAGCGCTGGCATTATTTGCGCCAAAATATGCTATCAGATGCAGTTGTAAATACAGTTATTGATTCTCTGCGAGATCATATTGGCGTAGCCGCTGACCGCAACTTTGAACGTTGGCCGACGCTGGGAGAATACGTTTGGCCTAATTATTTCATTGGCGAAACCTATGAGGAAGAAGTAGAATATCTAAGAGACTGGATAATGACCAGGATGGAATGGATGGACAATGAATTGCTGGCTACACACGGCAATACGTGTTTAGTTCCAGAGGTGTTTACTCTAAATCCAGTATATCCTAACCCATTCAATCGCTCGGCGTCAATTCGGTACTTATTACCTATAGATACCAATATTAAACTAGATGTATTCAACACCAAGGGAGTTCATATTTATCGCCTTTTTGAGGGTGAAAAACACGCTGGTATTCATATATTATCTTGGGATGGAAAAAATAATTATGGCCAGGATGTCAGTAGTGGGATGTATATAATATTATTAGAGGCTTATAATTTGCAATATAATCGGCATCATTATACGGATACCAGAAAAGTAATCCTGGTTAAATAAAATATTTGAAGATTTATTGGGGCCGTAAGGCCACTATTGCTCTTGCAGGAGATCGGAATCAGGAAAAAAACTTGACAGAGGTTTAAATCAATCCGTACAATATAATACGCACATAAGAAACAGCGGTTTGATGTGCTTTGATAAATAGATAAATAATAAAGGAGCATACCATGCAAAAGGGTAGTGTGAATAAAGTTATACTAGTAGGTCACCTAGGGAGTGACCCTGAGGGTCGGTTTACGACGGGAGGCACCGCGGTAACTACGTTCAGTATCGCCACAAATGAATCCCGTCGAAATAGTGACGGCAATTGGGAGGATCATACAGAATGGCACCGTTGTGTGTTATTTGGTAAGCAGGCAGAAACAGCTGCAGAATATGTGAAAAAAGGTCAAATGGTATACGTTGAAGGTCGCCTGCAGACCCGCTCGTGGGAAGATAAGGATGGAATAAAAAGGTACTCAACAGAAGTAGTTGGTAATTCATTTACAATGCTGGGTCGCCGTAGCGTTGATGAAGGCGGAAACCCACCACCAACAGACGATGACGACCTTCCATTTTAATTAGGGATAACAAAACAATGTAAAAACTCTGGTCATGAAGTCAGTACGTACAAAACTGGATTCCTATAAATTGCTGCCGAAGTGGTACCGTTATTTGATGAGTTATGTAAATTTATTATTAGGCAGTATTCTGGTAAAAACCGTTGTTCATGGACGACAATATATTCCCAAGCAAGGTCCGTATATTATTGCTATTAATCATTTCCATATTTTTGACCCAGCCCTAGTTGCATATAGTATTCGTAAGCCGATCAGTTTCCTTGCTGCTAGTGATCAAGAAATAGAGTGGTATGTGATTTTAGCGGGGAAACTGTATGGATTTATACCCACGAACAGAACACACTTAGCGCCTTCAACAATTAAAAAAGCCATACAGGTTCTTGCCCGGGGTGATATCCTAGGTATCTTTCCGGAAGCCACTGCAGATTTTGCGCTTCGGAAACCGAAAAAAGGTGTAACATATTTATCTGTTAAATCTGCTTGTAAAATATTACCCATTGGTGTAGTCGGATTAGATGATATTTGGAATAATTGGTTGCGCGGTGTGAGACCAAAAGTGTCTGTCAGGATTGGGAAACCATTTTCAGTGCCGGAGGAATTTCCGTCTGACAGGAAAAAAAGAGAAAAAATGCTTAGCGATATAGGTAATGATATTATGTGTCACATAGCTGCTTTACTACCTGAGGCTCGCCATGGGCACTACAACGGCAACCAGACAATAAAATATTACAAGGACTGAATTATTCCGACTGTTTATTCATTATTAATATAATCAGCCCAATAAAAATGATTAGGCCACCACCCACTACATAAAAAGGTACTTTTTCCGCAAATAATAACCAGGCTAGATAAGATGCAATAATTGGCTCACCCAGCGGAATAGCAGCTATAACTGTCGGTGAGACGAATTTTACAGAATAGCTGAATGCTGTGTGTCCTATGAGGGTTGGAATTAGCCCCAGCATTAATAACCAAAAATAATTTTTTATAGAATATCCCAAAAGTGGGTTATCCAAAACAAGGGAACTGACCATAAGCACGATTGCTGATACTGTATATACCATTCTTGTGTAGGTTATAACCGGAGTAGTTTTTCTTACTTTGGCCCCAATGATGAAGACAGATCCCAAAAAAACAGCTGATAGTATTGCCATAATATTTCCTAAACCTGCACCATTTATACTACATAGATTATCACCTTGCACAATAATACCTCCAACCAAAATGATCAAAAGCGCTGTGATGGTGATCCAACTAAGTTTGCGGTTGTACCACAACCGTTCGAATAGTAACGTAAAGGCTGGCGCCACGATACCTAGAACAGTGGTATTGGCGATCGAAGTTAGTTTCAAAGCACCGAACCAGAAAATAAAGTGCATTGCCAATAGAAAACCGGCGGCAAGAACAAGTCGGATATTTTTTGGTGTAATTGATTCTTGCGGACGAATGGAACTATAACCCCATAGCATGGCGCTGGCGAACGTCATACGCCAAAATGCAATAACGGTTGCAGGAACCAGCGGTAAAATCCTAGCGATTACTGGAGATGTGGATATTGCCAATAAGCCTGTGAATAAGATGGCAAAAATCCATTTATTCATTTACTGATTACCACAAAACTTATTTTTTGATTGATATATAATCTTCCGGAACGCGAAAGTGATTCATATTCAACGTTTCACTATCCAATCTGGTAATTTTTACATTTATACTGAAATTCGGTTCCTTTTCGTCTTCTTTATAACTTTTTATGCTAGCTTTAATAATTTCACCCGGAATTTGCTCCAGCTTATAGGGCACGCCTTTCATTATGTTCGAGAACCCCTTACCAATAGATGTAATTATACTATCCGGTTTTCCCAATTCAAGTTCCAGCGAGCGATTCAATGAATCTGCTAGTCGTAGAGCTGGCAATTCTGAAACAGACCATTCTTCTAATATCAATCGGTTTCTTTTTACGCTGGTAAATGTGGTCACCCATTTTTTACTTTGTTTACCAAAAAATATTACATCGTTGTTCTCGGTCCGATAAATATCCTCAACCGGGTCATCATCATCTGTTTCGGTTATATCCTTTTTGTAAAATGCTTTTTCAAATGGGACGGTCCGATGCTCCTTATCTTCAATATCGTATTTCCAGTAGTTGTTACTATTATTATCAATTATTTTCCCCTTAGACTTATTTACAAACATGCGCGCGTAAAAACGCTCAGCTTTTGTGGTTTCAATAGAGTGTCTCATATTTGGACCAAATATGATCTTCTCTTCCCTGTTGACAGGACCTACACATAGGGGACATTAAACACCATAGCGATTTCCATTGTTACCTGTCGCGACTGAGCCACTGCAACGTTATATGCACAAATAATTATTAATCCTATTTTAGTCATTGTGCGTGTAATTGGTTCTAGTAATAATACTAGCCTTTATATAGAAAAATACGCTGTTACTTTACACTAAGATGAGAGGTGTTCTGATACAGTGTTTTACCCTCTACAATATAAACCGTCTGGTTGGCGGGTATATTTTCAAATGTTTGATCCATTCCGCTGGGCCAGGTGACCTCGATTTTGTCGATTGATTCAATTGATCCTAGTCCAAAATATATCTCTTTTGCATGGGCAGAAAAATAACCTTGACCAGATACTAGCGCCTGCTTATGCTTTATTGTGCCTGCCGTGATACTTACAGTCGCGCCAAAACCGTCACGGTTTGATTTTGTGCCCTCCAGCCGCACTTTGATCCAATTGTTGTCACTTTTGGTTTCATTGTGAAATAGAATGCCCTTACCTTGGTTGGGATCGAAAATAATATTGCCCTGACCGTCTTCCACTTGTTGTCCGTTTACGGTTACAAAAATGTCAACCCTACCATCATCATCATAATCAGCAAAAATCGCGGATCGATGAATACGATTACCTGTGGCAAGTATACCGGATCTTTCGGAAATATCGGTAAATCGACCGTGCCCATCATTTTCGAATAGAAGATTGGATTGGCGGTTGTCACCGCTAACTGAATTTAAGTGGCCATTGGCGAAGAAAAGGTCCAGATCCGTATCATTATCTAGGTCAAACAGACCAGGCGCCCAGCTTACTTTAGGCCAGGTAAGCTTGTGTAATAATGGTGATTCAAAATCATGCACAAACACCGCATTACGCAGTTGGCCATCATTGCTGCTTTTGTTATCAAGGAGCGTTGCCAAGGTATTGACCTCTGCCGCGAAGTTTGTGTATATCAGATCTGTTAAGCCATCCTTATTGAAGTCTCCCAACGCTATCCCCATACTGCCATCAGTGGTACTAAGGCCACTTGGGCCGGAGAAGGGCTTAAATGTTCCGTTACCGCGATTAAGGTAAAGACCATTGGCGTCTGTGTCGTTGGTAACAAACAGGTCGGGCAGCCGGTCTTCATTAAAATCGTTGAATACTACCTGCATCGATTTTCTAGATGCATCATCCAGCACACCAGTACTTGCTGTTACATCGCTGAATGTACCATCACCGTTATTTCTGAATAATGTATTTGGCAACCCGCCGAAATCCATTGGGAACCGTAAGCTGGAGTATCGAGGTCGCCGCGAAAAGTCAACATATCCAGTGATATATAAATCTAAGTCCCCATCGTTATCGTAATCACCCCATGCCGATCCGCCATACCACTGATCCTTGATGCCTTCTGGAAAGGCAGTTGTACTTACATCTGAAAATGTTTTATCACCATTGTTTAGGAAGAGCTTAAAATTTCCATAATTCGTTACCAGCAGGTCTGGGTAGCCATCGTTGTTGTAATCAGCCGATGCTACGGCCATGCCCTCACCATCATCTTCGGATCCAGAACTTTCTACACGGGTGAATTTCCCATTCCCATTGTTTTCATAGAGCGCATTTGTTACACTGGCATCTCCCTGACAATTAACAAGATAAAGGTCCCAGTCACCATCCCGGTCATAATCGAACCAGGCACCTCCAGACCCATTCATTTTTATTAAGTGAACGTTTGCAAACTCATCCAGAGTCATTAATCTACCGTTTGATTTCCAGTATTCCTTTTCCTGTTCAAAAACCAGACTTAATCCTTCATTTGTCGCTGAACCAACTACAGTAGGTCCGATTTCACACCACCGCGGGCGAGGGGCATAATGTACGAAGTTAATTCCAGCAGAAACGCTTCTGTCCTGCAGGGATATTATAGATGCCGTCTGTCCCTGGATATCAGTAGTGCTGAGGGATAGGATCGCCGCTGAAAAAAAGATATTAAAGTAATGAAGCACTGTTTGATCTTCTAGAATAGGCTGTCAGATTCCATATAATCAATAATTTACTTGTTAACCATTATACTAGCTTCATTTATTATTCTTTTTATATCGACATCATCTATTATACTTGATGACAAAGGTATAAAATCGAATTCCACCGTATTTGTCGCACTGGCCAGTTCTATTTGGGCTAACTCCAATTCTGTTTTTATCATCTTAATTCTTTGTGACATATCGTAATTCCCCGCATACATTTCTTCTAAACTTATCGATGATCCTCCATGTAATAAATGCAGTGTTTCCTTAATAAACTTTTCTCTTTCAATTAGCATACTAATATCTTTCAGGGATGAATCAATATTGGCTACGTGTGTTTTTATGGTTACGAGGGCCCGACCAAAATCCCCTACCTTATATAGAAAAGGGCCCTTCTCAGGTGGTCTGGTTTTTCTTGGTGTACCCCTGTGTCCGCTGATAAACATGAAATCAGCTTCTACCAGTGCGTCTCTTGCAACCGCCGCATCATCAAATGATCCATTAAACAATACTACCTGATAATCGGATTGGTTGGCTAATTTTTCCAATAGATCTTTACCGGTCTGGATTGGATCTTTAATTCCATATTTCGCCGAACTGTTTTCTAGTAAATTATTTGTTAACCCAATTACAGCTATAATAAATCCATTTCGTTCAATAGTGGTGAACGGCTTGAAAACCGGTTTCCCCGATCGACTGTGAATTATGTTAGCTGATATGAATGGAAATTCCGCCGCCTTTTCCAAGTTACCCAAATTAATTGCATTGGCCAGATCCTGGGCACCAATGTTAAGTGCATCATAGCCAATTTCATTATAACATTTAATCAGACCGATAGAATTATCTTGGGCATTAAACAGATTTCCAGCATCCAATAAAATTAGTTCGGTACCGGTAGCTCTAAGGTCTTTTAAAAATGTTGCTCTTCTGGCTAGACCCCCCAAAGAATCCAGCCGTGCTTTATATGGTTTAAGTGATCCTTGTACGTTACCGGTGGTTACAACAATAAATTCCCCGGCAGTCGTACGCGGTTTGGTGCAAGAAAAAAATAATGCCCCAGAAATTATTATTAAAAATAACTTATTATATTTCATACAGATCAAGAATTTAAATTGCCTAGAAAATTTTAACCAACGATCATAAGAGGATCCGAAATACGGTGTAATGAATCAAAATTAAGTTATAGTTTTGAGGATATATACATAAAGGGGAAATGCTATGATAAATGAATGGGATCTTACACAAACAAACCAGGCTAGACTTAAACAGCAAATGCCAAATGTTGCTGTCCTGGGAGCCAGCGCTATTGAGGCCCATAATTATCACTTGCCGGAAGGCCAGGATTTTCTGCATACGGAAGCGATTGTGAAGCGTGTTACCCAAATGGCCTGGGTAAAGACCAGCTCAGTGATATGTTTACCAACCATACCATATGGCGTTGATTGTAATCTGATGGAATTTCCACTGACAATTCATGTGAGACAAACTACCTTGGATCTTATGTTGGCAGAGATTGTAGCATCACTCGCCCACCATGGTATAAGGAAAATATTATTGATTAATGGTCACGGAGGTAACGATTTTACTCCCTTGGTGCGGCAAATACAGGCTGACCTAGATGTATTTATGTTTTGGTGCCATGTCTATGAAGTTGGGCAGGATAAGCACAATGAAATCTTTGATACTGCGGATGATCATGCCGGAGAGCTGGAAACATCCATGGCGCTGGCACTATTTCCAGAACTGGTGGAATTAGAACAAGCGGATAGTGGTGTTTCACGACCTTTTCAATTTGAGGCTTTGGATAGAGGGTGGATAAAGACCAGCAGGAAATTTTCTAACCTCAATGATCATTGTGGAAACGCTGATCCTAGTTTAGCTACAGCAGAGAAGGGACAGCAATATCTGGATTTTATTTGCCAGCGGATAAGCAATTTTCTTATTGAGTTGGCTGAAGCTGAGATCAATGATCATTTCCCGCATTTTCCGGAAATCAAACATTAATTACCATTTAATTTTTTCAGATAGTTAAGGGCAGCTGCGTTGTCTGACTGGTAAGCAAGCACCTGTTTCCAGGCATTGCGTGCTTTTGTTTTTTGGTTTGAAAGAGCATAAACAACGCCCATGTTCAGCCATATATCTGTCAATGTAGGGTTCCTGTCAACAATATAATTGTATGTAGCAAGCGCTGTGATTGTATCTCCCTGAATCAGATAAAGATTTGCCACATTGTTCCATATGTCGAAATTTTCCGGTTCGAGGTACAGGGCTACTTTGTAGGAATGCATAGCATCATTATACCTTCCAACTTTTCTCAGAGCAAAGGCCAATGCAGCGTAAGAGTAAGGATCATCAGGCAAGGCCCGGACAGTATTTTCCAGGTGGTCAATCTTTGCCTGTGCGGCCCGTACTCGCTCTGCTTGTTCTAAGTGGTTTTCACCATCTGTTTTTTGCCCTACCCGGATAAGGGCCCGGCCAAGGTTATAATGTGCCCCATGGTGCCAGGGCCATTTTTCCACGATTTTTCTAAGGTTAAAGATAGCTTCACTACCCCTATCCATTTGCACCAACAAGGTGCTGTATACATAGCGGTATTCAAAGTTATCTGGTTCAATTCCATAGGCGCGCCCAGCGTGCTGGAGCGCTTGCTTAAAGTTTCCTTCATCTTCTTCCAGTTGAGCCAGATTGAAATGAGCGGCTGCATAATTCATATCCAGATCAATTGCTTTTTGAAAGAATGTTCTAGCGCTATCAGTTTTACCTAGTTCAACAAATGCCCGGCCCAACGCCCGTAGAGGAATCGGTGCTTGATTCTGCGTGATTTCTTGTATATAATAGTCAACGGCCTGACTGAAATTTTGTTGGCGGTATGCATTATTGCCCAGGTTGTTCCATACACCCCTGTAGCTTGGCGTAGCTTTTAGTGCATTCTTATATGCTTGTTCAGCTTCTGTGAATCGGCCTAGTTCAGAATATATCCGGCCTTTAAAAAAATGTATGTCTGCTTTTTGTACGGTATACTTATCCGCGCTGTCAGCTAAGGCAAGAGCTTGAATAAAGTTGTGCTGTTTCAAAGCGTCACTCCCTTTCAGTAAAAAACGATTTGTCCTGGGGTTACTGCTGGATAGTACATCGACAACTTGTTTTTCATTGCTGGTACAGCAATAGAGAAATAGCAATAAAGGAATTAGACACCTCATTGAACCGCCAACTTACCCCGCCCTTCAGTAATATTGATTTCCTTCCCGCCATGGATATTGTGAAACCTTTCCATTGAACCGTTGGGCCAGTATACATATAAACTGTCTAGTGCTTCCTCACTGCCAAGACCAAAGGTAACTGTTGTTTCAGAATGTGACATAAAGCTGGATCCTGTTTTGACCCTCCGCTCCATGCGCTTATTTTTTGTTATTCCAACCAATTTTGTGCTCAGACCGTTTCTATTACCAGTGGTTGACTTGACATTCACGCGTAAAAAATTATTTTCATTATTATCATTACGAAATAAATGTACTGGTCCACTGTTTTCCGTAACCAAAATATCTAACGTACCATTTTTATCATAATCTGAGTATGCAGCGCCGCGGCCAACAATGGGCTGAGCCAATGGACCACCAATACTTGGAACAATATCAAAGAAATGTCCATCCCCATCATTGAGAAATAAATGACTAGGTTGACGGTAATAAATGCCGTCTTGCGTGTGTTCAATTCCAATTTGAACATGTCCATTAGCGGTAAATAGATCCAGGTCCCCATCCAGCTCTGCATCAAAAAGAAACAATCCAAATGTCAATGTCATCAGGCTTGGTCTTCCGATTTTAGATAGGGCTGCCCGATCTTCAAAAAAATTGCCAGACTGGTGGCGAAATACACTGATCATTTCCTTAGAAAAATTGCCCACGAATATTGTTTCTTTGCCGGAATTATCTACTACGCTTGCATCAATACCCATACCGGCTCTGGCACGTCCATTTTCATCATAGGCCATGCCGCTGACCGCACCGATTTCTTTAAATGTACCATCACCATTATTTACGTAAAGTAGATCCCGTTGGGTATCACTGGCTACCGCCAGGTCGGGCCAGCCGTCATTGTTGAAATCCAGCTCAACCGCTCCCAGCATTTTCCCCGGGGATGGTAGAAAACCTGCCTGTTCAGTTTTATCCGTAAAAGTGCCGTCACCATTGTTGCTGTAGAAACGACTGGGAACGCCATCATAAAGTTCAGGAGTGCAATAATTTTTTGTACTACCATCCAGCGTACACCAGATGTCATTTTCTGGAGACCAGTCAACATAACTGCCTACATACAAATCCACCCATCCATCTTGGTCAGCATCAAAGAATATAGCTGTTGTACTCCAGAGCAAATCCTTATCTAGGCCACTACCCAAACTCACATTAGTAAAAGTACCCCCATCATTACGGAATAAATGATTTTGCCATATGGTTGTAAAGAAAAAGTCCTGATCATCATCATTATCATAATCCGCAACTGTTATGCCGAACCCATAGGTATGTAGATCAGCCAGGCCGGCAGCTGCTGTTACATTTTTGAAAGTTCCATCCTGATTATTATGATATAAAAATAGCGCTGGTGCAACCGCAACGCTTTTTCCAGGCCATGTGCCACCACCTACCAATAAAATATCTGACCAACCATCTCCGTTATAATCGATGAAGCCCCCACCAGACCCCATGGATTCAGGGAACCATTTATCTCCAACAGCACCTGTAACATGGCGAAAATTTGCTAACCCGGCAGTTGCTGTTACATCTGTAAAATTGATTTGCATTTTTTTAGTAGATGCAGGTTGTTTACTATCACAGGCAATGAAAAGTATAACTACAAAAAAAACAGTGATTTTTCCAGCAGGGCAGGGGCTCATTGTTATTAATTCAATGTTTTTAAATAGTCTTTTAGGGTGGTGTTATCAGGGTCATATTCAAGCCCTTCCATCCAAGCTTGACGCGCATCATTTTTTCTACCAGAGTTGGCATGGACCACGCCAAGATTTAACCAAATATCTACTAGCGTGGAATCCAAGGACAGGATCGCTTTGTACCTAATGATTGCCTGTGTCGTATCGCCGTCCATTAGGCAAAGATTAGCAATATTATTTTGTAGTGCAAAATTCATTGGGCTTATGGAAAGCGCCACTAGGAAAGCGTCTTTTGCCTCTTGTATACGCCCCATATTTTTTAATGAATTTCCAAGGTTAACCCAAAGCATCAACTGATCAGGATTCAAATTGGCCAGATTACGCCAGTTTTCTACCTCCTGGATGCCTTTTTGTAGTTCTTTTGCCATGTCCATATAATGCTGGCCTTTGGCTTCTTTACCAGTGCGGTAGAGCGCTTGCCCTAAGTTATGGTGGGCCCAATAATGCCAAGGGCGCTTGCTAGTTACAGCATGGAAGAAGGGCAGGGATACCTGCGGTTTTCCATTTAATAACAGGAGGGAACCCATAATATATTTATAGTCCAAGTTTCCAGGATCTAGATCTAAACCACTGGTTGCATATTCGATTGCTTTTGTTATATCACCACTATCTTTATATAGATGGCCGAGCCGCATATATGCGGCAGCATTTTTGCTATCAGTCTTAATAGCATCTTCGTAAGCAAAAGCTGCACTATCAATTTTCCCCAAATCAGCATAGGCCCTGCCTAATTGTACCATCGTTCTGGCTGAAGGATATAGCAGCAACTCACTCTTGTAATGGGCAATAGCCGCTGGTAGATCATCCTGACGGATACTGTTTGTTCCCATGTTAAACCATGCTCCCTGATAGTTGGGGTTCAGAGATAATACGGTGCGGTATGCAGCTTCTGCTTCGTTCAATCTGGCAAGATTTGTAAATACTCTACCGCGCAGGAAATAAACGTCAGCCTCACGTGGACTAATTACAAGGGCACTATCGGTGATTGTTAAGGCCGCATTGTAATAACCATTCCTAAAGGCTGTCTCCGCTTGAAATATTAGCCCTGCTACAGCAGGATCGATATCTGGTTTTTTCTGGCACGCGTTGAAAAAACACGACACACATATACACATTAGTAAAAGTTTTTTATTCATTACTTGTTTTTCAAGGTGCTGGTGAATTGGGCCGCAAAACGTGCTTGGCCTGCTTCTACTTTCATGCCTACAGAGTTGTATGCTTTAGCGAGTTCCATCCATTTTCTCTGATTATCCGGATTCCTATCTGCGGCCAACTTAAGATTTTCCAAGCTGGAATACAGCGTTTGAATACTGTCTGCTTTTAAGAGGTATTGACTACCTGCTATTATTATTACCTAAACGTATAAATGCCTGGCCTAAATTGTAGTATGCGCCTTCATAAAAAGGGTGTTGATCTGCAACCGCCTGCAGGTAAGTGACCGCTTGTTTATATTGATTAGTTTTCAGATATACAGTTCCTAATGAATACTTATAATCAATGTTTTTTTCATCTAAAGCCACTGCTTTGTTCGCGAACTCCATCGCTGTTTTATAGTATCCATTGTCAATATGTAACCGTGCTACATCCCCCATGACTTCACTATAGAGGCTATCTATTTTTATACATTTGTTATAGATAATTAACGCACTATCTACTTTGCCTATGTGTATGTAGCAACGCCCGATCTGCAGCATTGTGATTTGTTTGTCTTTGGATTGCAGGGTGTTAGCTTGTTTGCCAATCAATTCATGATTATAAAAGTTAATGGCTTCCCGGTATTGTTTTTTCCTGTAGGCATTATTACCTAGCTTGAACCATGCGCTCAAATAATCAGGGTCAATTTTCACTAACTTTTCATATGCCGATTTAGCTCTGTCATGCTGGCCCACAGTTGTAAATATGTTTCCTTTTAGTAAGTATGGGTCTGCCCACTGAGGCTTTTTACTGACTAATTCATCTATTAATCCAAGTGCTTGGTGTAGTTCACCAGTAGCAAACATTTCTTCTGCTCGAATCAAATCCAGCATCAAGGTAGACCTGCGATTATCAAAAGAGGTTCCAGAGCCAGTATTTTTCTTTGACCTACTGTCTGATTGGCATGAATAAGCCATTATAGTTACAGAAATGAAAAAAATATATTTGAATTAAATAGTTAGTTGCCGTTTCATGCGGATTTAGTACTAATCATTATGGCAAACCTTATTGACAGGCGATCATTCATTGATTAGGATATAATTTAGTGTAATCTGTCTAGGCGCGTAAGGCCATTTTTTCTGGGTCCCAGCGCATCGGTTTTTGCTTTAGATAACTGGTGTTGGTCAATACTGCAGGTGCTGCTGCCCTGAATCCGTATGCAGCATCTTCAGTAACACAGCCATTGGTTCTGATGGCATTAAAAAAATGTACAAAATGATCGAAACGATCATCATAGTTTTCCGGTGGATTGAATTCAATGGTACTTTTTTCTGTGTTGGTTGACTTTTTATCTGGATAGTATTGCTCATAGTTATCAGCAATTTCCTGCTGTACAGATTTGGAGAATGTTCTTACGGAATTGTACCCTTCAATGACCTGTTTCTTTGTTGGTGTATATCGGGGGGTAGTGGTGATCGTTAATCCGCGAAATCCCAGGTCCATAACACCCTCACTGCCGATAAGGCGCATGTCCGTCCCACCACCGCCACCATGAGCGAAGTTAGTTTGTAGGGTGAGGTTAAATGCTGGATGCGATTCAGTCTCCGGATAATCGCAAAGTCCAAGCATCATATCGGGTACATCGCGACCATCCTTCCAGAACCTTAGACCGCCAGTCGCTACAATTCTACTGGGCCCATTGGAAGATAGAATATGATGCAGGCCAGAAAAAAGATGAACAAATAGGTCACCTGCTATGCCGGTACCATAATCCCAGTAATTACGCCAGCGGAAAAAACGAACAGGATCAAAGGATCGTTTTTTGGTACCGCTGATAAATTGTTCCCAATCCATAGTTTCTGGGGATGCGTCAGGAGGGATGGTATACTGCCAGGCACCGATAGCCGAGTTGCGGTTATACCGGGCCTCAATCATATTGAGTTCACCGATAGCACCTGCCGCAAACTGTTTTCGCGCTTCTTCAAAAACTATAGAACTGACAAACTGACTACCCACTTGAAAAACGCAACCAGATTTTTTTTCTGCCCGAACTATCTTTTTACCATCTACTACATCCTGCACCATTGGTTTTTCACAATAGACATGTTTCCCAGCTTTTAATGCATCACTGGCAATTCGTGCGTGCCAGTGATCCGGGGTACATATCAATACAGCATCCACATCATCCCGTTCAAGGATTTCCTGGTAGTTACGAGTCGTTACCACCTGGTTACCGAATACTTCCTTGGTGTGCTTCAACCGACCATCATAAAGATCACAGGCCGCTACCAGTTCAACTCCCGGTACAGAAATAGCGGTTACAGTATCAATGAAACCGATGATTCCCATGCCGATTGTAGCAATCTGTAACCGATCATTAGGGGAAATAGCTTTAACAGTTCTTTTTAGCAGTGCTTTTTGCTGCTGGTCCAGCACAACAGCTGGCAGCGAACTGGCCGTTAGTGCGGATAATGCGGCAAATTTCTTAAGAAAGGCGCGCCTGGTGTTAGGATTAGATTTTGACATTATAAACCATTAATTCTTCAGCTATATTTGTTGGCTAGCTCACCCCTAACTTTTTCCAATAATTTTTTGGTAGCTGCGATACCATCCATTTCACTAAGGTCGGGACCTTCATATTCAATTCCTACATAACCGCGGTAACCAGCATCTAGGACTATCTTCATCATTTTACTATAATCCGTATCTTTTTCAGTACCATCTTCGTTAAAGTTGTGACTCTTAGCGCTCACAGCTTTTGCATACGGCATCAATTCTTCTACACCAACATAACGA
>Ga0066368_10000122_pt1 | contig 16106 bp, 16 predicted proteins | sample Knorr_S7_td_NADW_FD_71215 | JGI IMG/M metagenome (GOLD analysis project Ga0066368, IMG submission 71215) | Marine microbial communities from Southern Atlantic Ocean transect - Knorr_S7_td_NADW_ad_2505m_LV_A | ecosystem: Environmental > Aquatic > Marine > Oceanic | place: Southern Atlantic ocean... | reverse complement strand
GTGAATTCGAGCGTTGTAGAGCTCGCGATACTCGATCTCGGAAACCAGCGGGCGTACCAGACCCCGGACAACACGGTGGGTCACATCCCCCAGACCTCGTCGCCCGGGCAGCAGGGAAGCGGCTGGTTTTTCGCTCACCTTGAGAGTTATATCGCCGGCGAGGGCAGCATCTTCCGGCGTCTTCCGGAAATTACTGAACTGATAAAGCAGGACCCGGTGGACGTCTTTATCACTACTGACGATGTGGAATTTGTTTACCGGGTGACCGGTACGAGCCAGGTGCACGAAGACGACCTGGAGCTGTTCAGCGCGGACGACGCGCAGATCGTTCTCGTGACCTGCTGGCCGAGCCGGGTGTACGACCAGCGAGTGCTGGTCGATGCGACGCTGGTGGCGTACCGGCCGCTTTAGGGGCCATGGGCGGGCGTTGGGCTCCGGGCGTCGTCGGACGACTTGGTCGCGCGTCGCAGCTCTCCCCCTCTCGGTCTCCCCCATTCCGCGGGAGAGGGAAGTTAGCTCCGGGCGTCGTCGGACGACTTGCCAGATGGCTGGCGTGAGCAAGTTGCGCAGGTCTGTGACGCGGTCACCTCCAGAGGGAAAGAAGCGCGCGGGGTCGTGGGCATGACGAGCCTTTTTGTCCTTGAATCGATGCCCAGTTTTCAGTTTTCTGCGCGATCATTGTTGCTGGTCCTTTGCGGCTATGACAACCGATTCGATTCAACTGCCCGGGCTTCGGATGCCGGGCTGCAGAGACTCCCCCGTTTCTCTATTTCGACCCGAATAGACATGACCCCGCGACACGAACTGATAATCCCGCCCGATAACACGCACGGGTAATTCAGGAAAGCCGGACGGCAACATAATGACAGTTTCGACCCCGCCGATATGGAGGGACAGGCCGCTACTGGTACTGCTCGCAGTTGCCGTGGTCGGGCTGGTATTGCAGATAACGCTCGGTGGAGTCGTCCGAGTCACCGGTTCCGGCGACGGCTGCCCGGACTGGCCCCAGTGTTTTGGCCGCTGGTACCCGCCGTTCGAATACCACGCGATTCTCGAATACAGCCACCGCTCTGTCGGCTCACTGGTCGGGCTGGTGATTGTCGCGGCGACCGTGAGGGTGTGGATCAAGCACCGGGGCGACCGCATCGTGGCATGGCTGGTGACTGCGTGCCTGGCCCTGATCGCCGTTGTGGGCGGTCTGGGCGGGGCGGTGGTGCTGAACGAACTCGACCCGGCTATTCGCACCGTCCACCTGATGCTCGCCCAGATCGTCGTTCTGCTGGCGGCGCTCGCACTGGTCGCTGCGCTCTACACACGGCCCATTTTTATAAAGGGAGCGCAGGACACCACGCCTCGCAACCCACTGGACACAGGCTCGCCGTGGATCTGGGGGCGGGTAAGTAGGGAGCACCGAAGCGCCCTTAACCTCGCCGCCGCCGCCGCGGTGCTGACACTGGTGGCCCTGCTGTCGGGTTCATATGCAGTCTGGAGGGAGGCCGGGGCCGTCTGCGCATCCTGGCCACTGTGCGGCGGGTCGATCGTCCCTGAATCGGCGCTTGCGTGGATCCATGTCACTCACCGCGTCATTTCGCTCATCGCCATCGTCGCGGTGCTGTACGCGGGGCATCGTGCGCGGCGCCTACCGAACGTTTCGGGGGCTCTCCGCGCGGCCGCACTCGGCTCGGCCGTGCTGATCGTCGCGCAAATGCTGATGGGAGCTGCGAACCCGTGGACCACATTCGCCGAATGGGCGAGGGCCGGACACCTGAGCATGGCGACCCTGGTGTGGGTCGATATGGTGTTCATCGTGGCGCTGATTCTCCGCCCGGTCCCCCGCAGGGATTTTTATACCGGGGAGTCACTTGCACGGGACGAACAGATACCGGGAGATGCGAGTCTCGTCTAGGAAGGTCGCATTCGGAGCAGAGTTCACGGATACCGGTTAAAATTCTCGGATGGTTACTAACGAAGCAGTAGAACGCGGTTCGGCACGGGCCCTTTTGAGCGATTTCATCGCGCTTACAAAGCCGCGCGTGATGTCGCTGCTGCTCGTTTCTGCCATTGCGGGGGCCTTCCTGGGGGCGGGCTCGACACCGACTTTTACAGTGATAGTCGCAGTACTTGTTGGCGGGGCGCTGGCCTCTGGCGGTGCAGCATCCCTGAACATGGCGTACGAGAGCGAGCTCGACCGGCAGATGGGCCGCACCAAGAACCGTCCAGTCGCCGAAGGCCGGATATCTGCACGCAGCGCCGTACTGTTCGGGATCGCGCTGAACGTGGCCGCGTTTATCGTGCTGGTTCTGCTAACGAACGTGCTGGCGGCATCGCTCGCACTGGCGGGGACCGCACTTTACTTCGGCCTCTACACCGTGATTCTGAAGCGGACGACGACGCAGAACATCGTGGTGGGCGGTGCCGCCGGGGCCGTCCCCCCCCTGGTTGGTTATGCCGCAGCGGCGGGCACAGTTGACCTTTCGGCGTGGTACCTGTTCGTGATCATATTTTTCTGGACGCCGCCGCACTTCTGGGCCCTGGCGATTATGATCAAGGACGACTACGCTCGCGCCGATATCCCGATGCTCCCGGTGGTTCACGGCGTTGAGTACACGAGTAGCCAGATACTCCTCTACACCGCGGTCCTTACCGCTCTGACCATCCTGTTCGGCGCGGTGGCAGATGCACTGGGCCTGACGTACATGATCGGGGCAGCGGTGCTGGGCGGGGCGTTCTTGTGGTACGCATATCGCCTCAGGCATGAGCCTGGCAGACCGGCAGCGGCGAGGTTGTACAAGTACTCGCTGCTTTACCTGGCGCTGCTGCTGGTCCTGGTGATGGTCGATTCGGTAATCGCCTGATCGTTTGGCCGACCGCAGCCGTGAATGTCCAGGCACTGTGGCGAGCCGAATAGCCTGGGGTGCGTCGGCTGGTTGGACGCCCCCTGCGCGGTTACCGGCGTTTTCGCGTTACGATATGGGCGTGGGATTCCTGAAGACAACTTTTACGGCGTTGGGCATTGCGGCGGGCGGTTATATCGGCGTCTCATCGGCCCTCGCATCAGGTCTGATCAGGACGACTCGTGTACCCCCCGATGACACGCCCGATTCGGTCGGTCTCGACTACCGGGACGTGAGCTTTATCAGCCGGGGCGGCGATGCCGAACTCGCGGGCTGGATTATTCGTCCGCAGCCGGAGTCGGAGGTAGGTTCGGGAACTGTGCCGGACGATGAAGTCGACACCCGTTCCTCAAACGCCGGGTTACGGGGGATTTCCTGGATCGCGATGGTCCACGGCGACAACGCGAGCCGCGGCGATTCGAACACGGGGATGCTCAATATCGCCCGCGCTCTGAGCCTGCGCGGATTCGGCGTTTTCATGTTCGATATGCGCGGGCAGGGTGATTCACCGACCACCGATTCATCGTCAGGTTATTACGAGAGGCTCGACCTGCAGGGCGCTTCCGATTACCTTGTGAGCAACGGGGCCGAACGGAGTCGGATTGGCGCGCTGGGTTTCGCCCTCGGCGGGGCGGTGGCGCTGCTGGCGGGATCGAACCCGAATAACTTCGGGGCGGTCGTTTGCGATAGCGCGTTCGCCGATCTTTCGCTGGTCCTGAAGGGCTCGATGACCGGAGTCAAACGTCCGCTCGCGCTGTGGTTCCCCGGTATGAAGTTCATGGCGAAGGCCCTTTACGGAATCGATATCGCCGACGTTTCACCGGCGCGGGCCATAGCCCGTTCCGACACGCCGGTGCTCGTCATACACGGTGAGGAAGACGTTGTGATTCCGGTGGAACATGCGCGGCTGCTGGGGAGGGCGATTGGTGCGAGCTTCGACGAGATCGAAGCGGGAGAGGAGACAGTATGGACCGTGCCCGGTGCGGGGCACACAGGCGCGTTCAGAGCCCAACCACAGATTTACATTGATAAGGTCGCCGCATTCTTCGAGAAGCACCTGAGTGCGCCCGTGACGACCTGAGCTGGCGCGTGATGGGAGCCAGGTTGCCCGAATTTCTGTTTACCAAACGTGGGCGAACCTGCGGCGCGTTAGGCCGGAAGCGCTGTCTGGGCGAGTTTCACGACTTCGGAAAAGCCCTCGGGCTCCCGGATCGCCAGCTCTGCCAGCGACTTGCGGTCGAGTTCGATACCGGCAAGCGACATACCGTGTATGAGGTTGGCGTAGTTGATGCCGTTTGCCCTTGCGGCGGCGTTGATTCGAACGATTTGCAGCGATCGGTTCGTGCGCTTTTTCAGGCGGCGGTGGGCCGTCGAATAGGCGAGTGCGTGGATGAGCGATTCCCTTGCGACGCGGTACCGACGGCTCCGTGCCGCCCGGTGACCCCGCGTGGCCTTGAGCACTGCCTTGTGCCGTCTTCGTGTAGTCGTTCCGCCCTTGACCCTTGCCAACGTATTTCTCCTCGGTCACACACAATTGCCGAACTCGTGGGTGAGCCCGGCAATGTAGTCAGATAATAATGCAGCTCTTGCTAACGAATTGCGCTGATCGCCTGCTTGATACTCTTTGCGAATTTCTTCGAATCGAGCGCCACTTTTCCGCCGAACAGGCGCTTGACCCGGGCTGCCTTGCGGCGGCGGAAGTGGCCCTTGGGGCCCTTGGTCCTGAGCACTTTGCCGGTACCACTGATGTGGAACCGCTTCTTGGCACCCTTGTGGGTCTTCATCTTCGGCATGTTAGAAAGTTTCCGTTCTCGGTTCTGGTTGTTGACCGTTATGATTCGGCTGTGGGTCTTCTAGCTCGACCCGCACCACCTGGACCTGATCGATTTATTTAATAGCTTCTGGTTCTGGCACGTTCGCGTCATCGGCCGCTGTGCTCGTTACTTCGGACTCTGCTGGCACGTCAGTGGTGGCAACTGTCGAAGCCTTAGCCTGTCGTTCTCGTTCCTTCTGCTGTGGCGACGGTGCCAGCAATATGCTCAACACCCGCCCTTCCATTCCCGGCGGTTTTTCGAGCTTCGCGACCGACGCCACACCTTCTGCAACTTTTCTCAACACCTTCATGGCGATTTCGGGATGCGCACGCTGGCGACCCCGGAACCGAACGAACACCCTGACTTTTGCACCCTCACCAAGAAGGTTTTTTGTCATCCGGATCTTCGTCTGGATGTCGTTGTCGGACATCACCGGGCTGAGTCTTACGTCTTTCTGTTTACTGGCACTCCGCGAGACTTTGCGGGCCTCGCGCTGCTTTTTACTCTGGATAAATTTGAAGCGACCGTAATCCAGGAGCCTGCATACCGGTGGATTCTGGTTGGCCCCGACCTCAACAAGGTCGAGACCTTCGTCCTGCGCCATCTCGAGGGCGTCACGCAACTGCATCACGACCGACTCGGACGAATCCTCACCACGAATTACCCGAACCTCATCGGCTCGAATTCGGCGATTCACCCTGAATTCTTTTGCTATGTTTGCACTCCCTGCGACACGGGGCGTACTCCCGCCGAACTACGCTTCGACAAATCAGGCCAGATCGGGCGATTTGCGCGTACTTATTTCCAGTGTCAATTTGATCGAACTTCAAATATACCAACCCCGTAGCCGATTCTCAATTGGGAGCCTGTACGAATCTTCACCAGCTTGCCACACGTATTACGGGCTGAGATCGGTGCTGCGCCAGGTTATGGCTATGCTACGATTACGATTGGTAAGTATCGAGATTCGGGCGCGAATTACAGTCTCCGACGACTCAATAGAATCGTGGGGCCGTGCGTTCTCATCGAAGTAACGGGTCGACACTCACACCGGCCCAGACCACCCGGGTATTAGCGGGAACAGGATCGGACGGCCAGGACATATGAACAGCCGCTGGATGCGGAACAGCCTCGTCTATCTTGTGATCATCGTCGCAGTGATCACTATCTTCTTCTTGTTTGTCGACTCTCCCACCGGTGGGGCGAAGGAAATCGGCATCAATGAGATTGTCGAACTCGCGAAAAACAGCAGCGGGTCTTCAAGGCTCGAGATTGAAGTTAAAGGCGACTCGCTCACTATCTCGGACGGCGTAAACCTGTTCAAATCTCGTAAAGAAGAGGGTTCGAGCGTTGCCGATCTGCTCTCCAACGCCGGGGTGGACAACGCCAACTACACGGTTCGGGTGGATGCCGGTGGTGGATTTTCGAGCTTCTTTGGAATCCTGATCGGGTTCCTGCCGCTGATTCTTTTCGGCGGAATCCTGTTGTTCATGATGCGTCAGGCGCAGGGCAACAGTAACCAGCAGATGGGCTTCGGCCGCAGTCGTGCCCGAATGTTCGTGGGATCAAAGGCCACCGTTACGTTCTTCGATGTGGCCGGTGTGCCCGAGGCCAAGCAAGAGCTCGAAGAAGTCGTCGAATTTCTGAAGTACCCCGAACGTTTCCAGGCGCTCGGTGCCCGAATCCCCAGCGGTGTACTACTTGTCGGACCCCCCGGCACCGGCAAGACACTGCTCGCCCGCGCCGTTGCAGGCGAAGCCGGGGTACCCTTCTTTTCGATCTCCGGTTCGGAGTTCGTTGAGATGTTTGTGGGTGTCGGTGCCTCTCGCGTGCGTGACCTGTTCGAGCAGGCCAAGCGGCACGCCCCCTGCATTATCTTTGTGGATGAAATCGATGCCGTGGGCCGGCACCGCGGCGCCGGGCTCGGTGGCGGTCACGACGAACGTGAGCAGACCCTGAACCAGATACTCGTCGAGATGGACGGCTTCGATTCGGCGACGAATGTGATTGTCATTGCCGCCACCAATCGCCCCGATATTCTTGACCCTGCCCTGCTCCGTCCGGGACGGTTCGACCGCCGGGTCATTCTCGACAACCCGGACATCCGGGGGCGCACCGCGATCCTGGATGTACATGCCAAGGGCAAGCCGTTCGACAAGCACGTGGAGCTTGGCGAGATAGCCAGGCAGACGCCAGGGTTCACCGGTGCCGACCTTGCGAACCTGATTAACGAGGCGGCGCTGCTAGCCGCGCGCAATAACCAGAAGACCATCAGCTTCGCAAACCTGACCGAGTCGATCGACCGCGTATCGATGGGGCCGGCCCGCAAGAGCAAGGTAATCAGCGAGAAAGACCGCAGGATCACCGCGTATCACGAGGCGGGCCACGCGCTGGTCGCCCACTATATGCCTGGCGGTTCGCCGATCGGAAAGATTTCGATTATCGCCCGCGGACAGGCGGGTGGGTTTACCCGGTGGCAGCAGGAAGACAAGACTTATGCATCGAAGGAGCAACTTGAAGCCCAGATCGCAAGTGCGATGGGCGGACGGGCCGCAGAGGTGCTGAAGGTCGGGGATGTGACTACCGGTGCTTCAAACGATTTCGAGCAGGCGACGAGCATCGCCCGCGAGATGGTCATGCGCCTCGGCATGAGCGACAAACTTTCACACCGTTCGTTCGGCAAGCGCCAGGGCGGTGTGGTATTTCTGGGCCGTGAGATGTCGGAGGAGCGTGACTATTCGCTCAAGACTGAAGTGATCATCGATGATGAGATCAACCGGCTGTTGAGAGAGGGCGATGAGAAGGCCAACAGTCTCCTCGTCGAGCACCACAAGGAACTCGAAGGAATAGCCCAGTTCCTGCTGGAACACGAGACCATCGACGCGGACCAGTTCGTGGCGATTATCGAAGGCAAGGAACCGCTGGCGGCCAGTCCGATGACAACTGACGACCCTATCGCGCCCCCCGATGGGCCGACCGACGAGATGCCGGAAGGCGAAGGACACGTCGATGGTGCCGCAGACCCGGAGCCGCAGGTCACGTAGTAGGGTTGCCCTGCTGCTATTTCATCGTTCCTGGCAACCCAAAAAGCTTTGACGCGGCGCTTCCGGCGCCGTTTCTTATTTCCGGATATGGGCGCCCGAATAAAAACGTGGGGCTGATGACCAGGTGGACAACTTGAACGGAGCGGACAGGCTGTGAGCACTGTATTTTCGGGCAAGCGGTGGTCGATTCAGCGGTTTATCTCGGGCTTCGCGAACAATGGGTTCCTGATTACATGTTTGCGTACCGGAAAATCGGTAATCGTCGACACTCCGGCGCACCCTGATGAGTTGGTGGCCGCGGCCAGCGCGACGCAGGTCGAAGCTATCCTGATTACCCATGGTCACAGTGACCACCTCGAGGGTTTCGCCGCGGTGACTGATGTGTTCGGCGCACCCGTTGGCATCGGCACGGCCGACCGTGAGATGTTGCCTGCCTCGGCAAAAAGGGTGTCGGAATACCTGGACATTTCAACGAACCGGCTGATCGAGGTCGGCGATATCGCACTGCGTCCCATGGCCACACCAGGCCACACCCCCGGCTCGACTTGTTTCGTGCTCGGGCTATCGCCGCGACCCGAAGCCGGGGCGCCGGGCTCGGGGGAGTCGGTTTCTCATGTGTTCACGGGCGACACGTTGTTCCCGGGAGGTCCCGGGAGGTCGGCATCGCCGGACGCACTCAGGCAGATGCTCGACTCGATCAACGGGCATATCTATGTACTGCCCGATTCGACCGTCATTCTCCCCGGTCACGGCGAGTTCACCACAATCGGCGATTCGAAGCGAGAGTATGCCGTTTTCGCGGCCAGACCGGTCGCTGCAACTCTTTCTGGAGATGTGACTTGGGCCTAGGCGATCAAGTGGGCGGGGATGGCCGGTTGATGCCACCAGAAACGGGGCTTCGAGGGGGGCAGGACCCGAGCGGCACCTTATTGCAGGAGGTGATGTGGGGGCCGCTCGATGTGGCTACCGGTGCAACGCTCACGATGCTCGTCGTGATTTCGATACTCAGTTTCGGCGGAGTTGTCGGCACGTCGGCCGGGTATGAAACATCGGTCACTTCGCCCGCGGGCTACATCGTTGGGGCGCTATCAAGCGTGCTCGCCGTGCTGCTTGTCCGTGTAACGCGATCTCCGCTCTGGCCCGTCGTGGTGGCGATCTCGATGGGCGTTGGACTGGTTTCGGCCAGTTACCTGTTGGCGACCGACGCGGGCGATGGCGTTGCCGAGGTGGTCGGTGTGCCCGTGTCGATCATTGCTGTGACGGTGATGTCGGCTTCTTTTGCCGTGATTGGCTTCGCGCTGTCGACAATGCGTTACCGTGAACCTGTGGGTGCGCTGGGTTTCATCAGGACGAGCGGGATCAAGCCTTATCTGTTTGCGGCGGGCATGTGGCTGATCGGCATCGTCGCACTACTGGTAGTGATGCAGTTTTTAATTTGGTTGGGTATAGATTTCCTGCTGCCACCTGACACTGCGCAGCAAGCACTGGACGAGGCCGACGGAAACATTGTGATTACGCTGCTGCTCGTGGCGGTTGTCGGGCCGGTTGCTGAGGAAATATTCTTCCGGGGGTTCGTACTCACCGGTCTGCTGAGACGTTTCGGGGTCGCGCGAGCCCTGCTACTTTCATCGCTGCTGTTCGGGGCATTTCACATCGATCCGGGAGCAATCCTGCTCACTTTCATGCTGGGCCTGGTGCTCGGCTGGGTGTACCTTAAAACCGGTTCGATCTGGCCCGCCATCTTCGCCCACTCGCTGCACAACGCAGTTGCCGTTCTGGCGACCAAGTACTGGACGGCGGCCTGAGCGATTGAGCCGTGGCGGCGGGGGTCGATGCCTGGGAATCGTAGCCGGTCAAAAATCACGCCAGGAAACCGAAAGCAAATATGGGAACCGACAGAATTCGCGAGGCGTTCGAGCAGGCCAGGGCCGGGGGCCGGATCGCGCTTGTCCCGTACGTGACGGTCGGGTTCCCTGAAATAGACCTGACTACCGAAATCGTACGGGCGGTCGTCGATGGCGGCGCCGATGTTGTCGAACTCGGTGTGCCGTTCAGCGATCCTGTTGGAGAAGGGCCAACTATCCAGGCTTCCGGCTACCGGGCCCTTCTCAACGGGGTAACGCCCGGGACGTGCATCGAGGCGGCTATGGCTATCCGGGGTGCCGGTATCGATGTGCCGATCGTATTTATGGGTTACTACAACAACATCCTCTCGGCGGGCCTTGACGAGTACTGTTCCCGGGTTAGGGAAGCGGGTGTCGACGGGTTGATTGTGGCCGACCTCCCGGCACTTGAGGCGGGCCCGTTGCAGGACGCAGCAGACCGCGTTGGCCTTGCGGTGATTCCGCTGCTGGCGTTGACTTCGACCGACGAAGCGATCAGGCATGCTTGTGCGCGTGCGTTCGGGTTCATCTACTGCATCTCGGTGCTCGGGGTGACGGGCGCTCGGGCGACGATGTCGGCGCGGGTCGAGGGGCTGGTAAACAAGGTGCGGAAGTACACCGATCTGCCGGTTGCGATAGGTTTTGGCATATCGAATGCCGCCCATGTTGGGCAGGTTGCGAAATATGCCGATGGCGCCGTGGTCGGGAGTGCGCTGATCGACACTCTGGCCGACGGTGATAGTTCAGGGGCCGCGGCACGGGCCGGAGCCTACATTCGCTCGCTGGCCAGCGGCACGTCACGAAAAGTCGTGGCAAACTAGGTCGCCAGAGTCGCGGGAGTCACCGACGGCTACTAAAATATCGTAATCACGAGTATTCCTTGCGCATCGGAAATTCGGTCGCTCTGAAAAACGGGTCCAACTGCCAAATCGGCACGAGAAATCAATGGCAACGAAGGTTCGCGGCGTAAAAGGCGCAACAACAACCGAAGGCACCTCGGTGGAGGATGTCCTGACTGCGACCGCAGAGCTCTTGCAAGTGCTTGTCGATGAAAACGGCATCGAGCAGGATGACATTGCCTCTGTGCAGTTCACCACCAGCCCCGATCTAGTTGCCGAATTCCCGGCCGTCGCTGCCCGCGAGCGCTTCGATTGGAATGATGTGCCGTTAATGTGCGGTCACGAAATGGCCAGACCCGGCGCGCTTACCCGGTGCATCCGTATACTGATTTTGTGGAACACTGAACAAGCTCAGAGCGAAGTCAGGCACGCATACTTGAACGGTGCTGCTAAGCTTCGTCCCGACCTTTCGACAGCCAACACGTAAAGACATGAGCGAACGCAATAAAAAGACCAATTTCATGCCCGGTCGGCGCGATCGAAGCGCGGCCGCGATCGTCTATATGCGTTCAGCCGGGTACGCCCCGCTCTCCTATGCCTCCGGCTACACCTGTGCCGACGGCTATATTGGCGGGTTGTTTACGTTCGGGCACTCCCATCGCAGCCTGTCTGCCTGAGCGTCCCCGGCCAACCCCCACTGGATTTATGAAGCTTCCCGCCCCACAGCATGCAACTGTGCCGGTCTGACTGAGTGAATCACGAACCCCGATAAACCCATCCGCACACAAGTTGTAGAGAAAAATAACAACGTCATGTCCACATCAGATATTCGAGTCACTGGTATTCAGCCGCTCGATCCGCCCAGAAGTTACATTGAAGCGCAGCCGATTACGCCGAAGATCGCTGAAGTGGTGATCGAGGCCCGCAACGCAATCGAAAATATCGGCAACCGCACCGACAAACGCATGGTGATGCTGGTTGGTCCCTGCTCTATACACGATGAGACGGCCGGGCTCGAGTACGCAAAGCGGCTCGCAGTTCTCGCCGAGGAGGTCAAAGACTCCATCCTCGTTGTAATGCGGGTTTATTTCGAAAAGCCGCGGACCACGGTCGGCTGGAAGGGGTTGATCAACGACCCGAACCTCGATGGCACGTTCGATATGCAAACCGGGCTGAGGCGCGCCCGGGCGTTTCTACTTGAAGTAGGAAATCTTGGCCTGCCAGCGGGGACTGAATTTCTCGACCCGTTCACTCCCCAGTACCTAGCCGACCTGATCGCGTGGGGTGCCATCGGCGCACGGACGACTGAAAGCCAGACCCACCGGCAGATGGCAAGCGGTCTGTCGATGCCGATCGGCTACAAGAACGGTACCGGTGGCAGCTGCCAGATAGCAGTCGATGCGATGCTGGCCGCAAGGTCGCCACACGCGTTTCTCGGTATCAACCTCGACGGTCGGGCTGCGGTTGTAAACACTATCGGAAACTCGGCGCAACACTTGATCCTTCGCGGCGGGTCCTACCCCAACTACGACGAGGAGTCAGTGCTTTCGGCGAGTTCGCTCCTCGAAATCGCGGGGCTTCAGCCAAACGTCGTAATCGATTGTTCGCACGCAAACAGCAACAAGGACCACAGGCGACAGCCGATTGTGTTCCGTGAGGCTATTCGCCAGCGCGTCGAGGGTAATGAGGGTGTCATCGGGCTGATGCTGGAAAGCCACATTAACGAGGGTAACCAGCCGATGGGCAAGCTCGCCGATTTGAAGTACGGTGTTTCAATTACCGATGCCTGTATCAACTGGGAATCGACCGAGGAATTGCTTCGTGAGGCACACGCAAAACTTAACCAGAAGGCCGGGGCTCTCGCCTGAGTTTCCCGGAAGTCGATTGCCTTTGCCCTTCCAGTCCGGCCAAACGGCATGCCGATAACCGAACCGTCCGCATCCATAGAGGCCCCAGGCGGCCCCACGGTCGCCACTATCGGCACCTTCGACGGAGTGCACCTGGGTCACCGCGCGCTGTTGCGGCAGGTGAGGCATGAAGCCGAGGCGCGCAGTGCGAGATCGGTCGCACTCGTGTTCAGGGAACAGCCGCGGGCGTTTTTCAATCCGGGCAAAAAGGTTTCGTACCTTTGCGATTTCGAAGCCCGGATAGCAATGCTTGGCGAGACCGGCGTCGATGAGATCGTTGAACTGGAATTCGGGCTGACGATCCAGAAATTGTCTTCGGAGGAGTTCGTTGTGGGTCTGCGCGACCGTATCGGTCTTGAGGCGTTGATCGTTGGGCCGGGGGCCCGCATCGGAGCCGACCAGGCAAGGGTGGAAGATCTCGCATCACCTCGATCTGGCGGAACCGGGCCCGGTGGGTCGGGCGTCGTGTCCGGCGTCGAATTCATTGCGGCACCGGCAGCGATGGTCGATGGGCATGCGGTGTCGAGCTCGGCGATTCGGAAGGCAGTGATGGAGGGTCGGTGCGAGTCCGCGGCGAAGATGCTCGGACGCAATTACTCGATTACCGGCACAGTGGGTGCGGGCGAAAAGCGTGGACGAGATCTGGGGTTTCCGACGGCAAACCTCGAAACTGATTTTGCAGTAACGGTTCCGGAAAATGGAATTTACGCCACTCTCGCCACGGTGGATGGTGCGACGTACCGGGCGGCCACCGGCATTGGTGTTCGCCCGACTTTCGATACCGATGGCGGGCGAACTATTGAGGCGTTCCTGCTGGACTTTGAGGGCGACCTTTATACGAAGCGACTCCGCCTGGAGTTCGTAACACGGCTCCGGAGCGAGGTCGCATTCGATTCAGTCGATGAGCTGGTGGAACAGATGAACAGGGACGTTGAAGAGACCCACGAGGTGCTGGCGGCACGGTTCCCCGGTCGATAGCACGACCGGCAATCTGAACGCCATTTTCTGCCACTAAAAAAATTCCCCTGATAACCTCCCGGTAATCCGTACAAACGCTATGACGACCAACACAGAATTCGCAAACGTAACCGAAGAACTCGAGTGGCGGGGGGCGTTATTCGATGCAACTCCCGGTGCGGCGCACGTGCTCGCCACGGAAAAAGTGACCTGCTACAACGGTTTTGACCCCTCTGCAAGCAGTCTTCACATTGGCAGTCTTGTGCCGATCATGGGGCTGGTCCGCCTGCAGCGCCACGGGCACACGCCGATTGCGCTTGTCGGGGGCGGGACCGGGATGATCGGCGACCCGTCGTTCCGCGCCGAAGAGCGTAAGTTGATGGGAATCGACCAGATCGACGAGAATGTCGAGGCGATTCGCCTTCAGCTGGAGCCGTTTCTCGATTTCAAGGCGAGTTCGAACCCGGCCCGGATGGTCAACAATGCCGACTGGCTGCGCAAGACCAACCTGCTGGATTTTCTGCGCGATATCGGCAAGCACTTTACGGTCAACACGATGATGGGCCGCGAGTCCGTGAAGGGCCGGTTCGGTCGGGACAGCGGAATTTCGTTCACCGAGTTCAGCTACCAGTTGCTGCAGGCCTACGATTTCCTGAGGCTGTACGAGATAGACAAATGCGGGTTTCAGGCCGGTGGAAGCGACCAGTGGGGCAATATTCTCGGCGGCGTCGACCTGATTCGCCGGATCCATGGTGCCGATTCTGACGGGCTGCCGCGGGCGCACGGCATCGCCTACCCGCTTGTGATCACCGCGAGCGGCGAGAAGTTCGGAAAATCGGCCGGCAACGCCCCAACGCTCGACCCGAAGCAGACATCGCCGTACCGGCTCTACCAGTTCTTCCTGAACGTGGCCGATGCCGACGCCGTTCCTTATCTGAAGCTGTTTACGCTGCTCAACCAGTTGCGGATTGGCGAGCTGGACGTTGCGGTGAAGACCGAGCCCGGGAAGCGGGAGGCGCAGAGGAAGCTTGCAGAAGAGGTGACGCAGACCGTTCATGGCCAGGGTGGATTGGACCAGGCCCTGCGAGTGACACGCGCCTTCTTCGGGGGCGACATTGCTGGCCTTTCGGCCGATGAGATGGAAGATGTGCTGGATGGTTCTTCAGTTACCGAGATTCGCCGTGACGAGTTGTCGGGGGAAGGGATCCGGTTCTCGGAACTGGCGGTGAAGGCCGCTGCCGGGAAGTCGGGTGGCGATGTGCGGCGCACGGTTGAGCAGGGCGGGATGTACCTGAACGGTGAGCGAGTTGAGAATGCCGACCGCGCCGTGGTGCTGGGCGATCTCGTCGAAGGACGGCTGCTGGTTATACGCCGGGGCCGCAAGAGCTACTCGCTGGTTAAGCTGGCCGATTAGGGGCGGGTATTCTTTGAGATGACCGAAGGCAAGTTCGGCATTTCGGAGACGTGTCAGCTGCTGAGGTCCCTCCGCTCCGGTCGGGAAATCTACTTTCTTTGAGGTCGAACGCGGGGTCGCTCTCACAACCGTCTAAGCCGGGCAAACGCGTCGAACGCCCCGGATAGAGGATGATCGTCGACGTAAGGCCAACAACAAAGCGCCCACCGTTGCCGTAACAAATAGTGATAGCAGTCAGAGGGCGCTCTGCTGCGAGACAGCAGTGGGAACTTGCCGTAATGCCCGCGAAATGAATCAGGGCATGCCGTGGCTGGCTGCACATGGCGACCGGCGGGGTGATCAAGGTGATCGCCGATCAGCAGACCGGTGTTTTGCTTGGGGCGACGGCTTGCGATCCTACTGCCGCCGAAATACTGGGTATGCTCACTCTCGCAGTGCATAAGCGCATCGTGCTGGACGACCTGCGGAGCACAATCTATGCCTTCCCCACTTTCTACGGCGGGGTAAGAGAGGCGATCGGGGCCTACATACACGGCGTGACGACGGTCCTCGATCCCGAGTACGCGGGCTTCAGGCCGGTCGAAGGCTGAGGAAAAGCGGTCGTTCACTTCCAGTGGGAGGGCGTCGCCCTGACTAACTCCCCGCGGTCTGAGCCGGGGCTGTTGGCGGTTTATTTGAGTGCTCGGAGTTAGAATATTTTGTGGTCGTTTGTGGAATTGACCACTTATTGGTATTCCCTACTTGAATCCCGTATGAACGGAGTGCTCCGTTGAGCAGCCAGAGTCAGCCTAACCTTCGAATTCCCGGCCCGGTGCCGTTGCCCGACGACGTTCTCGAACTCGCCGGCTCGCAGATGATCAACCACCGCGGGCCCCAGTACGCAGACATGCTGGACCGAATGACGGCGAACCTGAAGACGGTGATGATGACTGCGAACGATGTCTACTTCATCACGTCGTCGGGAACGGGTGCGATGGAAACGGCCGTGGTGAACACGATTTCGCCTGGCGACCGGGTGCTTTCGATCATCATCGGTGCGTTCGGTGAGCGGTTCGCCGAGATCGCCGAGGCCTACGGAGCGGACGTCACCCGTCTCGTCTTCGATCTCGGGCAGGCTGCCGATCTCGACCGAGTGCGAGAGGCCATTCGCGGTATTTCCGACCTGAGAGCGGTCGTTTTCACCCACAACGAGAGTTCGACCGGCGTTTCCAACCCGCTTGAAGACCTGTGCATGGTGATTCACGAGGAATCGGACGCCCTGATCCTAGTCGACGCGGTTTCGAGCGCGGGCGGGGTGCCGATATCGGTCGACGCCTGGGGCATCGATGTGGTTGCCACGGCTTCGCAAAAAAGC
>Ga0066368_10000113_pt1 | contig 16353 bp, 20 predicted proteins | sample Knorr_S7_td_NADW_FD_71215 | JGI IMG/M metagenome (GOLD analysis project Ga0066368, IMG submission 71215) | Marine microbial communities from Southern Atlantic Ocean transect - Knorr_S7_td_NADW_ad_2505m_LV_A | ecosystem: Environmental > Aquatic > Marine > Oceanic | place: Southern Atlantic ocean... | reverse complement strand
GGAAATGAAATAAATAAAAAAGAATTAAAAAAAATTATTAATAATTCTCTAAAAAAATTTTCAAATAAAGAAATCGCTAAAATAAGACCCTTAAGTAATTATGAATGGTTACTTGAGTTGCATTATGGGCCTACTTTAGCTTTTAAGGATTATGCATTACAGATAGTTGGAAATCTTCTTGATTATACGCTAAAAAGTAAAAAAAAAAGAATTACAATAATTGGCGCTACATCTGGAGATACAGGAGCAGCAGCAATTGATGCATGTAAAGATAAAGATACAATGGAGGTTTTTATTTTTCATCCAAAAGGAAAGATTTCTAAAGTTCAAAGAAAACTAATGACAACTGTTAATTCAAAAAATATACATAATATTGCAATCAATGGTGATTTTGATGATTGCCAAAAAATTATAAAAAAATTATTTATCGATCCAGATTTAAAATCAAAATTTAATTTTACTGCAATAAATTCAATTAATTGGGCAAGAATATTATTTCAAACAATATATTATTTTTTTTCAATAACAAAAATTAAGAGAAATAAAAATATCATTTTTTCAGTTCCTTCAGGTAATTTTGGAAATATTTATTCAGGTTATGTAGCTAAAAAAATTGGTTTGCAATTTGATAAATTAATCATTGCTACAAATTCTAATGATATTTTGTCAACTTTTACTAACAAAGGTGTAATAAGATTAAAATCAGTAAAACATACTATTACTCCAAGTATGGATATACAATTACCTAGTAATCTTGAAAGATTTATTTTTGATTTATTTAAATCAAAAACCAAAAACGTTAATAAAAATTTAAAGAACCTATTTAAGAATAAAAGAATGGATATTAATAAAGAAAAAATAAAGCAGATTCAAAAATTTTTTTATGCAAAAAGTGTTAGCGAAAAAGAAACAATAGAAATGATTAAAGAAATCTTTATTAAAAATAAAGTTATAATAGACCCGCACACTGCAGTGGGTATTGCTGCTGGAAGGAAATTAAATAAAAAAAAACAACCTATAGTTTATATATCAACAGCTCATCCTTCAAAGTTTCCTGATATTGTAAAAAAATCTATTAATCAATACCCTGAGTTGCCTAGAAATTTAATAGATTTATATAAAAGAAAAGAAAAATATAAAACTATAGATTTAAATTATTTTAAGATAAAAGATTATTTATTAAAACAATCGGATTTCATATCAAATGTATAATATTCTTTTTATTAAAAATAAAAAAAAAAAGTTAATAGGAAAAAAAGTTTTTTTAAGATATCCAGAAACAAAAGATTGGAAAGAATGGGCCGAGCTTAGACAGAAGTCTAGAAAATTTTTACAACCATGGGAACCACACTGGCCAAAAAATTATCTTACCAAAGATTTTTTTGAACAGCTTGTTAATCATACTCATATCTCAATAAAAAATAAAACTTCATATACTTTTTTTATTTTTCATCGTGTATCAAAAACACTTGTGGGAGGAATTAATTTAACAAATATGAAAAATAAATTATATAAAAGTATAACTATAGGATATTGGATGGGAATAAATTTTGCAGGAAAGGGATATATGCAAGACTCTATTAAAAACGTTTGCAGTTTTTGTTTCGACGATTTAAAGGTCAATAGAATAGAAGCAGCTTGTTTACCAAAAAATATTGCAAGCAAAATGGTTTTAATAAAGTCTGGTTTTGTAATAGAAGGCTATGCTAAAAAATATTTAGAGATTAATGGTAAATTTGAGGATCATATACTTTTAGCAAAATTAAAAGGAGATTTTTAACAGTTTCCAGATTCTGAACTAAGTAAATCAGGATTGATACCTATAGATTTAATTGCCTGACTCCATCTTTCTTCAATTTTACATTCAAATATTAATTCTGGGTTACCAGACGTAACTAACCATCCGTTTTGTGATATTTCAGATTCAAGTTGTCCAGGTATCCATCCTGAGTACCCTAATGCAAAAAGGGACCTTTTCGGACCTTTGCCTTTTATAATTGATTTAAGTATATTAATATTGGAGGTTAAAAAAATATTTTTATCAATTTTGAATGTTGTTTCATCTTTAAATTCGTGCGTATGCAATACAAATCCTTTTTTTATATCAACAGGACCGCCAAGGGTAATTAGAATGTTATTTATAGGGGTATTTTTTTTAAATTCTTCAAGGCTAATTATATTTTCTAGTTTAGTTTGAACTATTGGTTGATTAATTACTATTCCCATAGCCCCTTCACTTCGATGTGAAATTAAATATATAACTGATTTATAAAATACAGGATCTAACATAGAAGGTGATGCAATTAAAAATTTGCCTGATAAAAAATTTTTATTTTTATTCATATATAAAAAATATAAAAATATATTTCTAGTTATTATAATAATAAAAATGCTTTAAATAAAATAAATTTAGATAATTTTTATGTTGAATTATTTTAAAACTTTTATATTAACAATTATTTTTTTTATAATAGCAAAGGCCTCTTTATTTGCTTATCAAGATTATGAAAATAAATTAGCATATAAAATTCATAAAAATGTTTTAATAGAAGTTATTTCTCCAGTAAAATCAATAAATAAAGAAGAAGAATTGTATTTTGGACTTTTATTCAGACTTAAGCCTGGTTGGAAAATATATTGGAAAAATCCAGGTAAAGCCGGATACCCTCCGAAAATAAATTGGTCAAAATCAAAGAATATTAAAGAGCTTGAAATTCTATGGCCAAAACCAAAAAAATTTGAAATTTTAGGTATGAAAAGCATTGGGTATGAAGGTGAAATTGTATTACCACTTAGATTAAAATTGCAAAGACCTAATGAAAAATTGTTTATAAATTTTGATGTAGATTACTTAACTTGTAAGGAAATATGTGTACCACTTAATGATAATTTAATTTTAAATATACCTGCAGGAAATGGTCAATCATCTGAATATGCAAAACTTATAGCAGAATATGTTGATAAAGTAAATTATTCTTCATATTCAAATATTTTTAATACCAATAGTATTTTATTTTTTTTTATTATAGCTTTTGTTGGAGGAGCAATATTAAATCTTATGCCATGTGTTTTTCCTGTCTTATCTCTAAAAATTTATAATGTTTTATCTCAATTAAAAAATACATCAAACAAGAATATTAAAAAAAATCTTTTTGCCACTGTATTTGGAATAATATTTTCTTTTTTTCTCCTAGCATTTTTTACGGTTATTTTAAAAAGTTTTGGTCACACGCTCGGTTGGGGTTTTCAATTTCAGTCCCCATTTTTTCTGATCTTCTTGATAATAATTTTAATTCTTTTTTCATTAAATTTAGTTGGTTTATTTTCTATTGATATTCCTGTTTTTTTAAAAATGTATTTAAATAAATTTATTAATTTGAATAAAAATAAATCAGAATTATTTCAAAACTTTCTTTTAGGATTTTTTGTAACTATTTTATCTACTCCATGTTCCGCACCTTTCCTTGGCACAGCATTAGGTTTTGCATTTGTAAGTCCAAATCAAATAATTTTTTTAATTTTTTTTAGCGTTAGTCTAGGATTAGCAAGTCCTTATATTATTTTAGCAACTTATCCAAAAACTTTATCATTCTTACCAAAGCCAGGGTTATGGATGAAAAAATTAAAATATTTTTTAAGTTTTTTATTAATACTTACAGCTTTGTGGCTAATAAGTGTTTTATCAATTCAAATTGATAATAGGATAAATTCAAATAATAATTTAAAAGAAGATTGGTTAACTTTCAAAGTTAACGAAATTAATAAACTAGTTAATATCGAAAAAAAAATTGTATTTGTTGATATAACAGCAGAATGGTGTATTACATGTTTCTTTAATAAAAAAACTGTTATAGATAGAAAAAAAGTTAAACAAATTTTTAAAGAATATAATATCCAGAAAATGCGTGGAGATTTAACAAAACCTAACAATGAAATTAATGAATATATTAATTCATTTGGAAGATTTGGTATACCAGTAAATGTAGTTTATAGTCCATCAGCCCCACAAGGAGTTTTATTACCAGAAATCTTGACTGTTAAGGTTCTTTTGAGTACCTTAAAAAATGTTAAAAATGATTAAAGAAGGCGATATATTACCCAACAATAAAATTGTCCTAGTTAATGCTGACGGAAGTAATGAAATTGAAACTGATAAGCTTTTTTCTAATAAAAAAGTTGTTTTTTTTGCTCTTCCTGGAGCTTTTACACCTACATGTAACAATGATCATCTCCCTTCATATGTAAATAAATTTGCTGAATTTAAAAATAAAGGAGTTGATAATATAATTTGTCTAGCAGTAAATGACCAGTTTGTTATAAAAGCGTGGCAGAGCTTTAATAAAGTCTTGGAAAAAGAATTTTTTTTTATTGCAGATGGAAATTGTAAAATGACTGAGTCTTTAGGAATGGTTTTGGATTGTTCAGGTTTTGGTATGGGAAAAAGATCTCAAAGATATGTTATGTTAGTTGAAAACAAGATTATTAAAAAATTAATAGTTGAAAAAGATCCTGGCGTTTGTAGTTTAACAAACGCTGATAGTATTTTAAATTCAATTTAAGTTTTAATAGCTTTTTTTGCAAGAACATCAACACGTTCATTTAAAATATTCTCATTATGTGCCTTTACCCAGAACCATTTTATATCGTGAAGCTTTATTTTTTCATCTAATTCTTTCCACAAATCTGAATTTTTTACATCTTTTTTATTTGCTGTTTTCCATCCATTTAACTTCCATTTATTTATCCAATTTGTTATGCCTTCTTTTACATATTTGCTATCAGTATAAATGTTTAGAATTGTATTTTTTTTTATATACAAAAAAGCTTTAATAACCGCTGTAAGTTCCATTTTATTATTTGTTGTATGATTTTCTGATCCAGCGAATTCTAAAATTTTACCATTTTTATCTTTTATAATAAAAGCCCAACCTCCTGGTCCCGGATTGCCAAAACACGATCCATCAGTATATATATCTAATTTTTTCATTTATATTTTATTAAAAAAATTTGACAAGTTATTTTCTTGAAAGTATTTTAATTTTTTCAGATATTCATTTGGATTTTTTTTATATTGTTTTGGAATTCTTTTATTTTTTGAATCCATTAATCTTGATAAATAAAATCTTAAACTACTAGCTCTTAAAAAAATAGGAAAATAATTAATTTCTTTTTTTTGTAATTTTCTTACAAAACTATAACCTTTAATTAAATTTCTAGTTTTATTCAAATCTATTTTTTTATTAAAACACCATGCATTTATGCAAATTGATAAATCATAACAAAAAAAATCATTACATGCGTTTGATAAATCAATTATTCCATTGATTTTATTTTTTTTAAAAAAAACATTATCTGGAAAAAGATCACCATGAATTATTCCAGATGGAATATTTTTTGGCCAATTTTTCTTTAAAAATGCTATTTCATTTTTTAAAAATAAAAAATGATTTTTTTTAAGATTGAGTTTTTTGTAAATTAATATTTCCCATGCATTTAAAGAAAAGTTATTTTTTTTCTTTTTTTTAAATTTTAAAGAATTTTTATGAAGCACACTTAATATTTTTCCTAGTTCATAGCAGTGGTTTTTATTTATATTTTTTGGATTATTTCCAGTTATAAATTCAACTATAATGGAAGGCTTGTTATAAAAATTTATTAAATGTTTTTTATTAATACCACGTAAAATTGAAGGAGTAGGAAAATTTTTAATACGCAAAAATTTTATTAAATCTATAAAGAATGTAAGATTTTTATTTTTAATTCTTTCTGTTATTTTATTTTCAAAGATTGTTAAAACAAAGTTACCTTTTTCTGTTTTAAAAAAATAATTAGTATTTTCAATTCCTTCCTTTATTCCCTTAAAATAAAATAATTTTCCAATTTTATATTGGTCAACATGCTTTTGAAGATTATATTTGTTTATTTTTGTGTAATATGCCAATAGAATTTTTCTGTAAAAAACTTATAACAAAATCATAAAAATAGTATAATTAAATTAGAAAAATTAAATAAAAATGCAAAGTAAAATATCACCTCAAAAAAAACCTTATACTATAAATGTAAAAAAAGGTAAAAAATATGCTTGGTGTTCATGCGGGCTAAGTAAACAACAGCCTTTTTGCAATGGTTCACATAAAAGTACCAGTTTTAAGCCATTTGTTATTACAGCAGAAAAAGAAGAAGCAATTTTTTTTTGCGGATGCAAACATACAAAAACTCCTCCTTATTGTGATGGAAGTCACAAGTTTTTATAATTTGTTTTATTTTTTTCTTTTTGATCTTTAGAAAGATTAATTATAGATTCTGCAATAAGATTATTTTTTTCTTTTCCATCATCTTGATTTTTTAGAAAATCCTTCACACTTTTTATTGCTATATTTAAAGAAATGTTCTTGATATCTGTAATTGCTTCGTTTGTTGTTTGTCTTATTCTATCAGATAATCGATCGTGAAGTCTTTCAATAGCAATTTTCTCTTGAGCTAAAATTTCCTTTTTTAAAATTTCAGACTCATTTTTAGCTTCTATTATTATTTTTTTTTTATTGGTTTTTAATTGGTTTAAGTTTTTTTCTACTTCTTTTAAATTATTTTCAGCATCTGATCTTATTTTTTTTGCATCATTAATATTTTTTACTATATTTTCTATTCTACTATCAAGAGAAGTTAAAAGTAATCTTTTTCCTTTTTTGAAAGATAGAGCAATAAAAATAAAAAAAGCTACTGATACCCAAAAACTTTCACTATGAAATAAATCTATCAATTTATTTTTACCTTTGAATTTCTTTTTATTATTGTATTTAGACTTTTAGTATTAATTTTTTTGTTTGATATTTTTTTTATAATTTCTTTGGAAAGCAATAAAGATATTGAAGTAATACTTTTTAACGCTTTATCCTTTTTTTGAGATATTTTTTTTTCAGATATTTCCAATATTTTTTCAAGATTTTTTTTTACAATATTTGTATTTTCCAAAAATTTTTTATTTGTTTCGTCTTTGACGTTTTTAATAATTTTTTTTGATTCTTCTTCGGTTTCTTTTTTTAAATCTTCATATTTTCTATTAATGTCTTCTGTTTTTTTATATAATATTTCAGATTCACTAATATTTTTCTCAATTTGCAACTCTCTTTCTTTTAGCACTCTGGATATTTTAGGTATTATTAATCTTGATATGCAAAAGTATAGAATAGCAAAGCTTATTATAAGCCAAAATATTTGACTTGGAAAAGTTGTAATTTCCAATTGAGGCATTTTTTAAAATTTAAAAAATTATACAAATAGAAAAAAGAATGCAATCATTAAGGCATATAAAGCAACAGCTTCTACTAATGCAAAACCTAACATTCCAATTGGAAAAACCTCCTGACGTGCAGATGGGTTTCTAGCTATAGCTGATACTAAGGCTGCAAAAATACTACCTATTCCTGCTCCAACTCCACCCAGACCAATAACTGCTAATCCGGCTCCTATTATTTTAGCTGCTTCTATTTCCATATAGTTTCTCCTAATTTAATGTAGATTAATAGCTTCATTTAAATATATACAAGTTAATATAGTAAATACATAAGCTTGTAAAAAAGCAATAAGAACTTCAAGAGCTGTTAAAGCAACAGTAACAATAAGCGGTGCAACGCCAAATATTCCTAAAGAAAATACAAAACCTGCAAATATTTTTAACATTGTATGACCAGCCATCATATTAGCAAACAATCTAACAGACAAGCTTATAGGCCTTGATAAATAAGATATTATTTCTATTGGTACCATCAAAGGTAGCATTAGCATTGGAACACCTTTTGGTACAAATAAACCGAAAAATTTAAAACCATGTATAAAAATCCCAAGCAGAGTAACAAATAAAAAAATAAATATTGCAAGAACAAATGTAACAATTATGTGGCTTGTAAAAGTAAAAGTGTAAGGCAACATACCAAGCAAATTACCAAAAAGTATAAAAGCAAATAATGTAAATATTAAAGGAAAAAATTTATGACCTTTCTCTCCTATATTATCACTAATCATATTGGCAATAAATTCATAAAAAATTTCTGAAATTGATTGCAATCTACTAGGAATCAAACTTTGATTCTTTATAGATACCAATAATAGCAAGATTACAGAAATAATAGCTAAGCTCATAAATAGTGAAGAATTTGTAAATGAAATGTTTGTTTCAAACAACTCCAAAGGTATTAATTCTTTTATTTCAAATTGATGAATTGGATCTGCCATAAATTAAACAAATAAAATAAAAAAACTATTTAAAAAATTTACCATTTTTTTTTTTAAATCCAACCTCAAATCCTAATCTTTTTACTGACCTAAATACATTCATAATACCTGAGGCAAAACCTAGTACTAAAAAAATAATTAAAAAAATTGGTTTAGATTGAAAATAATTATCGAGAAATAAACCAATTACTAAACCTATAATTATTGCGGATATTAACTCTATTCCTAATTTTAAGAAAGCACCAAAATCTTTAAAATTTTTATTTTTTTTTTTATTGTTTTTTTTTGATGTTCTATACTTTATATTTTCAAGTCTTTCCTTAAAGTCTTTTAATTTCTTTTTCAAGATTTATTAGCCTACTTCTCTTAATTTTTGTGCTTCTTCAAGCTCAACTGATATTAATTTTGAGACTCCTTTTTCTGCCATTGTAACACCATAGAGTCTATCCATATATGCCATTGTTATAGGATTATGTGTTATCACTATAAATTTGATCGAAGTTTCTTGATTAATTTTTTTTATAACATTGCAGTATTTTTCAATATTAACATCATCTAATGGAGCATCTACCTCGTCTAACACGCAAAGAGGTGAAGTGTTTTGTAAAAATACAGCTAGAATTAGTGCAGCTGCCGTCATTGTTTTTTCACCGCCTGATAAAAGAGATAATGTACCCATTTTTTTTCCTGGGGGCATTGCAAAAACCTCGAGACCGCATTGTAGCGGATCTGAAGATCCTACCATTTTTAAAAAAGCATTTCCTCCATTAAAAAATTCCCTAAATAATTTTTTGAAACTTTTATTTACTCCATCAAATGTATCGATTAATTTTTTTCTTCCTTCTTTATTAATGTTTGAAATAGTTTCTCGTAATTTTAATATTGCTTTTTCCACATCTACTTTCTCATTCGTCATTTTTTCAATTTTTTTATTTGTTTCATTAGCTTCATTTTCAGCTCTAAAGTTTATAGGACCAATATTGTCAAATTTTCTTTTTTCAGTATTTAATTCACTTTGGAGTATATTTTTTGCAGGCAAACTATCTGTATCGATTTTTTCTTTTTCTAAGATATCTTTATTTAAAGTTAAAGATAAATTATCTTGGCTTTCTTGATAACTATTTTCTAAATCATTATTTAGATATTCTAAGTCCGTTTCTAATCTAGTCTTTTCTTCGTGTTTTTTAATTTTTATCTCTGAATTTATTTTTATTTTTTCATCTATTTCATTTATGTTGTCAGGATTAAACTTAATTTCTTTTTCTGTTTGTATTATTTTTTGATTTAAAATATTAATTTTTGAATCAATTTCTTTTTTATTTTTTGCGATTTCATTTGGTCTTTTTTCTAGCTTTTCAAGTCCACTTTTTATTATTATTTCTCTATTACGCAACTCTTCATTTTGTTTTTTAGAATCATTTATTCTTTTATTCCATCTACCATACTCTTCTTCAAAATTAAAAAGTTTATCTAAATTTGTTAGTTTAGAAAAATTATTTTTTATATTTTTAAAAGATGAAAATACATTCTGAATTTTTTCTACTATTTTTATAAAATGCGATTTAATTGTTTTTAGATAAGAATTTTCTTTATTTGCATTTATACTTTGGTTGATTTGTCTTTGTAGTTCACTAGTTTCTGAAATTATAAATTCAATTTTTTTTATTCCTTCCTCTAAATTATTTTTTAAATTAATAAAATTATTTTTGTCAAATTTTTCTTCTTGATTTGTGTTCTGGATATCAAGTTCTTTTTTTTCATCTGAGATGCTTTGTTTTAATTTTTTTAAAGTTTTGTTTGCATCTTCTAAAAATTCTTTTTCTCGAGTAATATCTTGAGATAATTGATCCATTCTGTTTTTAAAATTATTTTTTTGGATAGATATTCTATTTTCTTCTTCTTCTAGTTTTTGTTTGTTTAACAAATAATTTTGTTTTTGAATTTTTAAATCACTTAAAATATTTCCTTTTTCATTATTTTTATTTAAATTTTTATTTTTTTCATTTTTTAAGTCTTCTATTAGTTTATCTATTTTCCCAATTTCTTGATTAATTTTAGATAATTTATCTGTTTTTTTAGATATATTGTTTAAATTATTTAAACATCTAATTTTAATCAAAGTAATTTCTAACGTATCAATTTTTTCTTTAATTGTTTTATATTTTTCTGCTTCTTTTGATTGTTTATCTAGAACTTTAAATTGTTCTTTATGAGTTTTAATAATATCTTCTAATCTCGAAAGATTGTTATCAGCAGATTTGAATTTTAGTTCAGCTTCATGCCTTCTAGCATGAAGTCCTGTAATACCAGCAGCCTCTTCCAATATAATTTTTCTTTCCTCTGGCTTTGAGTTTATTAAATAATTTATTTGTCCTTGAGCAACAATAGAGGAAGAATCAGGGCCAGTTGATGCATCAGCAAATAATAAACGTATATCTTTTGCTCTTACAATTTTATTATTAACATAATAAGTAGAAGCTTTTTCTCTTTCTATTTTTCTTTTTACTTCGATAGTTTCATAATCATTGAAAATATCAGGCGCTGTTTTATCATTGTTATCTAATGTTATTTCAATTTCTGCTAATTCATTTTGAGGCCTAATAGCCGTTCCATTAAATATAACATCTTCCATACCATCTCCCCTCATTTCTTTTGCTGAAGTTTCTCCCATTATCCATTTTAATGCATCGACAATATTTGATTTCCCACACCCATTTGGTCCAACAATACCCGTTAAACCATTTTCAATATTTAGTTCAGTTTTATCAACAAAAGACTTAAAACCAGTTATTATTAGTTTGCTAAAATCCATATTTAATTAATTAAGTTATCTAAAACTTTCTCAAATTGTTTAAACGACATTGCGGAATATTTTTTTCCATTAATTATAAACGAAGGTGTTGAATTAATATTAAATTTTTTTTCACCAGTTGAACGACTATTTATTATCTGCTCTACCATATCTTCATTTCTAAAACAAACAATTATTTTATTCTCATTTAAGCCTCCTAATTTTCCTATATTTTTTAAATTATCTAAAAATTTATCTTCAGTTGATATCCATTTTTTTTGGGTTTCGAAAATTAATTTAACAAAATCAAAATATTTATCTTTAGGGGCACATTTGGCTAAAATTGAAGCATAAAGAGCTTGTTTGTCCAAAGGAAAATCTCTAAAAACAAATCTTACTTTATTTGTATCAATATATTTTTCTTTTATTTTTGGAAAAATATTTTTATGAAAATCCCCGCAATGATCACAAGTCATAGAGGCATATTCTATTATTGTTACTTTAGCGTCTTTATTACCTAAATAATTTTCAGATTTATCAGCATAGGTTTTGGAAGGTGAGAAAATAAGTAGGATAATAATAAAATTTAAAAAACAAAACGACCTCTTAATGTTGTATAGCATTATTTTTTTAACTACAATATATAGTATAATTATAATTCTTTCACTAGTATGAGCAAGACATTATTTATCCAAATAATGTTTTATCAAGTTTAAGCAGTGCCTTTTGTAATTTTGATTGTTTTATATTACTTATTTCTTTGGAATAATTTTTTTTAGTTATTCTTTTTTTAATTATGTTCTTTTTAGTTTCCACAATATCTTCATCAAAGTTTTGAATTATATTAATTTTTGATATAGCTTTATAACCAAAGTACTGGTTTAATTTGTCAATGATTTCGTAACTTTTATGTTCTATTTCTAAAGACCATCCTCTTTCTACTTTTATAATAATTTTACTATTTAAATTGTTTTCGTTGGAAAAAGTAATTTTTATAGGCCAACAATGTTTTGCTATATCATCTCCAACAATTTCTTTCCAGTTTTTTATAATTGATATTTCAATAAAATTTGCTTTTTTTAATTTTTTTTCTAAAATTTTTGGAAGAGTTTCTCCGATCTTTTTAAAATAATTTTGTCTTCGAAATTTCATTTTTTTTTGAAAAGATTAAAAAAAAGTTTTTATATATATTAAGATAGTATCAAAAAAAAATGGCAAATCTATCTGATAACTTATTATTTTGGTATAAAAAGAATAAAAGAAATTTACCATGGAGACGAAAAAAAGATCTAAAAAATCCATATTTCGTTTGGTTAAGTGAAATAATGCTTCAACAAACAACTGTTGCTGCAGCTATAAATTATTATGAAAAATTTATAAATAAATGGCCCAGTGTGGAAAAACTTTCGGAAGCAAAATTAGATGATGTTTTATTTCTTTGGCAAGGTTTAGGATATTATAATCGAGCAATTAATTTACATAAATGTGCAAAAATTATTTCCAGAGATTATAATGGAAAATTTCCAAATTCAACAAAACTTTTGTCTAAACTTCCTGGAATAGGGGAATATACGGCAAACGCAATATCTTCAATTGCTTTTAATAAGAAAACTATCGGTATTGATGTTAATGTGAATAGAGTGGTCTCAAGAGTATTTAATTTAAATATAAATGACAAAAAAGGTATAAAAACTTCATCTTTAAAAATTTTGCCTCAAAAAAAATGTGGAGATTTTATGCAGGCAATGATGGATTTAGGTTCGACTGTTTGTACAAAAAAAAAAATTAATTGTACGGTTTGTCCAATATTAAAATATTGTAATTATACGAAATCAAAAAATAAGAATCATGTTTTCAGACTTGTAAAAAAAAGAAATCGAAAAAAGTTTCTCTATATTTATTTAATTAAATGTAAAAATAAAATTTTTTTTAAAAAAAGAATAGGAAGTAAACTTCTGAATGGTTTAATGGAAATACCTGGGTCAGAATGGTATGATTATAAATTTACATCAAATAAAGCAAAGGATATGGCGCCGGTAAAATTGAATTGGATTAAGGTACCTGGTATTTTGAAATATAATATAAGTAATTATAAATTAGAAATAAGATTTTTAAGAGCAGAAACCAAAAAGGAAATTGATATTAAATATGGAAGATGGTTAAAAAAAAATAGAATAAAGTTTTTACCAATATCTACATTGATGAAAAAAGTACTTGATCATTTAAGTTTGTTTTAATTCAGATCTTGCTTTTTCTCTAAGCAAATCGATACTAACTAAATTATTTTTTTCTGATTTGTACCAAAAAGTCCAACCATTACATGATGGTAAGTTTTGAAGCTTAGCTGCAATAGTGTGAATGGATCCTTTAAAATTTTCAGTAATTAATGAACCATCAATTTTAACTTTTGCATTCCACCTTTTTTTTAAATCATGAAGTATCTCTCCTGGCTTTATAAGGTTCAATTCTATTAAGCGTCCAAAAGGAATTCTTATTTGTTCTTTATTTTCTTTAAAATTTAAACTATCTAAATTTTTTATTGATACTATTGCTTTTATTCTTTCTCTAGCAAAGTTTATATATTTTTTATTACTTTCAATTCCTATAAAATTTCTATTATATTTTTTTGATACTGCTCCAGTGGTTCCTGTTCCAAAAAAGGGATCCAATATTAAATCTTCAGGTTTAGTTGCAGAAAGAATTATTCTTGTCAGGAGTGTTTCGGGTTTTTGAGTTGGATGTACTTTAATACCGTTGGATTTTAATCTTTCAGAACCATTACATATTGGGAAAACCCAATCACTCCTTAATTGAATATTGTCATTAAGTGATTTCATAAGATTATAGTTAAAGGTATATTTAGAATTTTTGTTTTTTGTGCACCAAATAATAGTTTCATGGGCATTAGAAAATCTTGTACCTCTAAAATTTGGCATTGGATTTGTTTTTATCCAAACAACATCATTTAAAATCCAAAAACCTAAATCTTGTAAAATTTTTCCAATTCTGAAAATATTGTGATATGTTCCTATTACCCATAATGAACCATTTTTTTTGAGTATTCTTCTCGCAGCATTAAGCCAATTGTAAGTAAATTTGTCATAATCCTCAAAATTTTTAAATTGATCCCAATCTTCTCTAACACCATTTACTATAGAATGGTCAGGCCTTTTAAGGGTTTTTTCTAATTGAAGATTATAAGGAGGATCAGCAAATATTAGATCAAAAGAATTTTCAGGGAAATCTGACATTTTTTCAATGCAGTTGCCCTGAATAATTTTATTTACACTAAGCTTTTCTCTTATTTCCATTTTTGATCCCGACAATGTTATTTTATTTTATCATTTTTAGAATTGGTTTAAATGATTTTCTGTGATGTGGCGTTATTCCAAATATTTTAATATTTTCAATATGTTTTTTTGTACCATAGCCAGAATTTTGTTCCCAGAAGAATCTTGGATATTTATTAGACAATTTTTCCATTAATTTATCACGTAAAACTTTAGCAATTATTGAAGCGGAAGCTATTGAAATTGACTTATTATCTCCATTTTTAATTGCTTTAACTTTAGTATTAATTTTAGGGATGTTAATACCATCTACTATAACAAATTCAGCATTTATATTTAATGATTTATACGCTCTTTCCATAGCTATCAATGTTGCTTGCAATATGTTTTTTTTATCGATTTCTTTTACACTTGATGCTCCTATCCCATAAGAAATTGTTTTTGTTAGAATATCATAAATTTTTTTTCTATTTTTTTTTGATATTTTTTTTGAATCGTTAATTTTGGATATAGTTGGATATTTTTTTAAATAATATTTCCATAATGACCTATCTATATAAACTGCAGCTGCTAACACAGGACCAGCCAATGGTCCTCTTCCTACCTCATCTATTCCTACAACTTTTTTTCCAAAATAATTTTCTAAATCAAAGTCCATTATTTTATTTTTGGTAAAATTTCAACTAAATTACACGGCTTGAAAGACGAGTCTAATTGATGTCTTATAATTTGATCCCATGCATCTTTACAGGCTGATGGAGATCCGGGTAATAAAAAAAGATATTTTCCTTTTGATGTCCCAGCACACGCTCTAGTTTGCAAAGTTGATGTTTTGATTTTTTTATAGCTTAAGAATCTAAACATTTCACCAAAGCCAGGAATTTCTTTTTCGAAAAATTTTTTAAAAACTTCAGGGCTTATATCTCTTCGCGTTAGTCCAGTTCCGCCACTAGCAATTATAACATTTAAATCGTCTTGTTTTAGCCAATGTTTTAATGTTAATTCGATTTCTTTTTTTTCATCTTTACATATTTTTTTTTCAAAAACTTTATGCACAGAATTATTAATTTTTTTTTTTAAAATATTTCCAGACTTATCTGTTTTTTCATTTCTACTGTCTGATATTGTTAAGATAGCTATATTTAAGGATTTAATTTTTTTCATTAATTTCTATTTTTAATTCATTAATTTTTTTTTCAACTTTTTTTAAATCCTCCCAGGCATATTTTTTTTGGCCTGGAGAACGCAATAGGAAACTAGGATGAAAAATGCAAATAACGTAAATTGACTTATTTTGATAAGGATTTTTATAATTAAACCAATTACCATGGAGTTTTGTTATACCTTTTTTAGTTTTCAATATAGCTTTTGCGGCAATATTTCCAAGAAGTATAATTATATCTGGATTTATAATACCAATATGCTTTTCAACATATGGTACAAATATTGAAACTTCCTTTTCTGTAGGCGTTCTATTATTTGGAGGTCTCCAAGGAACAATATTTGTTATATAGACATTTTTTCTTCTATTTAATCCAATAGCATTAATCATTTCATCAAGTTTTTTTCCAGCGGCTCCAACGAAGGGTAGCCCTGATATATCTTCTTCATATCCAGGAGCCTCTCCTATTAGCATAATTTTTGACTTTGGATTTCCATCTCCAAAAACTAATTTAGTTGCAGTTTTTTTTAATTCTGAACCATTAAATTTATAAATTTTTTTTTCTAGATCTTTTAAATTATTAATTTTATTTGAAAAAATATTTTTTTTATCTTCACTATTGATTTTAAATCTTACTCTTGGACTATTCTGGATACAGATATCAATACCAACAGATTTATACCACTCTAATAAATTTAATGAATTTTTTTTTAGATCAGGCAATTTAATTATGAAATGATAAAATTATTTTTTATTTGTATCATACATTATTATTGTTTATTTATCATTAAACAATGAAATTTGATAAGTTATTAAATTTTCTTATATTTTAAGTATATGAATAGAGAAAAAATGAATTTTGACGTTTTAATTATTGG
>Ga0066368_10000102_pt1 | contig 16831 bp, 16 predicted proteins | sample Knorr_S7_td_NADW_FD_71215 | JGI IMG/M metagenome (GOLD analysis project Ga0066368, IMG submission 71215) | Marine microbial communities from Southern Atlantic Ocean transect - Knorr_S7_td_NADW_ad_2505m_LV_A | ecosystem: Environmental > Aquatic > Marine > Oceanic | place: Southern Atlantic ocean... | reverse complement strand
AGGCGATTAGAATAGATAACAAAAAATCAGACTACTACGCCTTTCGCGCGCTGGCCCACACAGGCAAAGGCAACGATGAGTTGGCTGAGTCCGATTTCAAGTCGGCCGTCGGTCTCGGCTGGAATGCGGTTCTGCTGCGGGAGCAGGTCAACGCCATTAAGAGCCGATCCGTTGGATCGCAATGAATCTTTCACAACCTGTTCGAAACCAGTATCCTTAGTTGTCAACCCAAAACTTCAGTTTGATGACTAAGGAGACGACCCTTGAGCCAGACTCCGACCCTCCGAGACGTTCTGGAGGCCCAGAAGCGAATCGCCGGCCACGTCACGCGCACTCCCCTGCACCGCTACATCTCTCTGGACAAACTTTTGGGGGCCGAAGCGGTGTACGTCAAGCACGAGAATCACCAGCGGCTTGGTGCGTTCAAGATGCGAGGAGGCATAAACCTGATCTCACAGATGTCAGCAAAAGAGCGAGCGAGAGGAGTCGCCACCGCTTCAAGCGGCAACCACGGGCAGTCGATCGCCTACGCCGCCTCGGTGTTCGGAATGAAGGCCGTTGTAGGCGTCCCAGAAAATGCCAACCCAGGCAAGGTCGAGAGCATGCTAAATCTCGGAGCTGAGGTCATCCATCACGGCGCTTTCTTCGATGAGGCCAAAGCCCACCTTCAGATTCTCGCCAAAGAAGAAGGCTACCGATACATTGATCCGGTTAACGAGCCTCAGTTGATCGCAGGCGTGGGCACATACACATTGGAAATCCTGGAAGACCTGCCCGACGTTGACGTGATAATTGTCCCTATCGGCGGCGGCAGCGGCGCCAGCGGAGCGTGCATCGTCGCGAAGAGCATCAATCCGAAAATCAAGGTGATTGGCGTGCAGTCCGAACAGGCTCCAGCCGTTTACCTCTCGTGGAAAGAGGGCGAGATCGTGGAGGCTCCGATGCGAAGCCATGCAGAAGGTCTCGCAACTGGCAGCGGCTATCAGACGACGTTGGATATTCTTACCGAGCAACTCGACGACTTCGTTCTGGTCAGCGACGACGAAATGGACCAAGCGGTGATTCTCCACCTGGAGAACACCCACAACCTGACCGAACATGCAGGCGCCGCTTCTTTGGCGGGTGCCGTCAAGATCAAGGACCAACTTGCGGGCAAAAAAGTCGTGCTGATAATGAGCGGCGGGAATCTGTCAATGCAGCAACTCAAGGAACTCTTGGAAAAGCACGTTTGACCCCTAAGTCGCCAACGTGCAAGGAGCCAACATGACAAGCCAGCCGGTTTCGGACGACTCGCCAGGAACAGTCCTGTTCCCCGAATACGCGACGCTCTACGACCTGATTGACGCCGAGGTCAGAGACTTGACCGACGAACAGTTAGATTTCAGGTCCGACGAATGGGGTTGGGCTGACTGGAGCATCAGGGTCCAACTGAGCCACATGGCGTCGCTCATTCCTCGTTGGCTCGTTCTACGCTTGGGAGACACGCTGTTTCCCGACGGCGATCACGGTGTCGATGACGTGAACGCGATAGCAAATTCAGATTTCGACCGAAGAATGGATGACAACAAATACCACGCCCTCTCGGTTATCTTAGGCAAGCTCAAGGAATTTATCGTACTGGCCCAACGCGTTTTGTCCGAAAGAAATGTTGGGTTTCTACGAGCGCATTCCGTAATTCAACAACAGAATCTCCAATGGCAGTTGATGAACAAAGCCCACCACACTGGTGTCAATCTGACCGACGACCCCACGAAAGCCGTGATGCTGTACGAAGCCGTCATGCGACACATCTACTTTGAAGAGACCACTCACCTGTTCAACATACAGAGGATCAAACGCGCTCAGGGGCTAACCACAGTGTCGGACGTTCCGAAAGTCGGTTACTGGGCCATCTACGGGTGGGACACCAGCGAGGCCTAAATACCGTTAAACCCACTGTCCAGACGACGCCATCCTCGCACGGATATTGGCGGGAATCTGCCGCACTCTGGCACGTGTAGGAGAGTCATTGCGCTTGCCGACGCTCTTTGCGGCCTCGGTGAGCAGTTCGACGCCTCCCAGGAAATCGTCGACGTGGATGTACTCAGGGCCGATGCCTCCTTGCGGGTCACCGATGAACGTAGTGGCGTTGTGCCAGTTACCCAGCGGGAACGCTATGCCGGTCGCCTTGTAGCCGAACACCGCGAACGCTGTGGCCTCGCACGAGCCGCCGCTCATAAGCTGGCGTTGGACTTTGAAGTTGGGATTCCTCGACTGGATGGCGTCTTGGGCGACAATGAATATCTGCTCGGCGTCGGCATCGAATGTAAACATCCTGTCCCCTGTGCGGATGACCGGCCCTTCACCCTGAGCGACCCCAGGAATCACAGGGCTGGACTCGATGGACACAACCAGCGTGTCTTTCGGCAGAGTTCCGGCCTCAGCCATCAGTCTTGCGCCCCATAGCCCGCCCTCCTCTGCTCGGGTCCAAACGGCGTAGAAATCCACGTTTACTTCGTCGGCCACGATTCGCTCTAGAGCCGCCAATCCGGAGGCACAACCAGCTAGGTCATCGGCGGCGCGCATCCTGATTAGATCGCCGTCTAATGTGAAGTTCACCAGATCGAACACAAGAGGCACAGGCGGCGCGAACTCGACATCGACTTCAAACTCCACCAGGACTAACCGATCATCTGGATCGTCAGACAACGGTCCTCCAGGAGGGATGAGTTTCGCGCGAACCCTGCTTCCGTCCGAAAGAAGCGCAAGCACGGCAACCGACTGTTTCATGGAAACGACAGGCACCCCACCCAGCGCTCTGGCAATGGTTCCCCGTTCCCCGACCTCGACGATCTCGTAACCCGGGTGATCCATGTGAGCCACGTAGGCAATTGGCGGGTCGACGCGCTCGGTCTCCAGATCGCCTCCCGCGTAATGCGCTATCACGTTTCCGAACTCGTCCACACGAACATCGACGCCTAACACGGTGGCCTGCTCAATCAGATAGCTCGCTGGGCCTCCTTCATGGAAGGGGGCAGCAGGGCGATTGCCCAGCGATTCAAGTATCTCAAGCGCTCGAGTCTGATGTGGGTTCATGTGAATATCTCCTGGCATCGTGTTCAGTCTGACGGCAGAGTACCAGCGTCGGTGGACGCCAGGCAACCGTCTTAGCAAGTCCGAGATGTTATCATACCTATTGGAGTAAACCATGCGACTGCTGGCACGAAAGGTCTAAGCGATGTGCCAGGTTTTTGCTCGAAATATTGAACACAAAAACCCCACGGCTGCCGGCTATTCGCAGGCAGCCCGAACCCCGAGGAACATATGCAATCTGGTGAGTTAATAGTTGTGCGCCTGAACAGTGGGCCAGGAATCGGCCGCTTCGTTGAGGCCGACTCAACAAGGGTCAAAATAGCGATCGGAAGGAACAAGGAAGCGCGCCTACCGCTGGCAAGGGTGATGTTGACGACGGGGATGAAAGCCGCCGGCCACGAAGCCGTGGAAAATCTGACACGAGAGGCAGAGACCGTGGCATCCGAACTCGACCTGACTGACCTCTGGGACATCGTGTGCGATGACCGCGATGCCTTGAGCCTGGAGGATATGGCAGAACTTTATTGGAGCGACGAGCCGACATCTGCTCAACGGGTAGGTTTGTTATTTCACCTCGACAGAAACGACCTGAGATTCACGACAAAAGGCGGCGAATACACGCCTCGGACCCGCGAAGAGGTCGCCGAGTTGGAAACCCGCCGAGAACGGACCGCAAGACACGCAGAAGAAGCGGTGGCTCTCGCGGAGTGTTTATCCTCAGGCAAGCTTCCAGAAGAGATTACGTCACACCAGGCCCACCTTCTTGACCAAATTCGCGGACTGGCTGTGTTCGGTGACGACTACACCAGGGCAGCGTCGGCTAAAAAATACCTCGAAAGCATAACGGACGTATCACGAGACCCACAAAGGACCGCCTTCCTGACATTGGCGAACGCGGGGCACATTTCCAGAGACGAATTCCTGGCCCTGGAACAGGCAGCTATTCCAATTGAGTTTAGCGACGACGTTCTGGCTGAAGCCAGCTCATTGGACGTATCCTCCCAGTTCGATGACTCGCACCGCCGCGATCTGACATCTCTAGATGTAATTACGGTAGATGACGAAGACACGACGGATCGAGACGACGGTCTATCCATCGAATATGTCGAAGCCGATATCGACGGCGTCATGACCGACGCTTACCGAGTCGGAATCCACATCGCCGACGCAAGCTCCATCGTCCAACCCGAATCTGCTCTGGACAAAGACGCCGACCGTCGCATGGCGACAATGTACCTTCCTGAACGGAAAATCTGGATGCTGCCCCCACAGGTCGCAGCGGACTTGGGCAGTCTTTCCCCTGGTGAGCGCAGGCTTGCGGTTAGCCTGCTGGCGACGATATCCAAGGACGCAGAAGTTGTTAGTTGGGAGGTCACGCCGTCGATAATCCAAAGCCGCGCGGCGCTCAGTTACGACACTGTTGACGCTCGCATCGCGGATCAGAACGCCCCGATGCACCGCGAACTGTCAAGTCTGAGAGTGCTGGCGAAAAAAATCAAGGCCAAGCGCGAGTCGACCGGAACACCGAACTTGGACAGGGACGAGCTATCGGTCAAGGTGTCGGAGTCGGGCGAGATAACCGTGAATGTGCTTCAACGCTCCAATGCGGCTAGGACCATGATCGCTGAGTTCATGATTTTCTATAACGCGATGCTTGCCGAGTTCTGCAAGAAGAACGAGCTTCCGGCGCCGTATCGGTCACAGAAGGCCCCTGACCTCAGCGACATCGTAGCCCAAACACCGGAGGGCTTACTGAGGTGGTATCTCACAGTCCGGAAAATGGGTCCGGCAACGATCAGCACAGAGCCGGGCGCTCACGCGGGGCTTGGTGTGCCGGCTTACATCCAGGCCAGTTCTCCTCTTCGACGGTACCCCGACCTTGTGATTCAGCGTCAGGTTTCACATTTCCTGAAAACGGGCGAGAAATTCTACTCAGATGAAGAAATTTCCTCGGTCGCCCAGCGCGCGGACATGCAGATTCGAGAGATTTCGCGGATGGAATTTGACCGAGAGAAGTACTGGTTCCTCAAGCACTTGGATGCCGAACGGCGCGAGTTGGAGCGGGCTGGCGAAGAAAGCATCCACGAGGCTTACGTTCTGGATAACCAGCCCAACAGGGCCGGCGTAATGGACTTGGTGCAGTTTCCGTTCAGGGTCCGCGCCGCTTTGGGCAGCGAGGTCAAACCCGGCGAAGTCGTGAAATTGCGATTGCACAGCGTAGACCTGTGGCGTCGAGTCGGCCAATTCGTTGTAGCCGCGCCTGTTTCTTCGTAGTTAGCTTGGAGCTCCTCGTCTCGTGGTGATTTTCCACAGTGTCAACGCACTGAGCAACGCCGCCAAAGCCGCCATGCTCCACGCTCCAATGCTGGGAATCTGAGTCACCGCCGTGGCGGCGTTGTTCACCAGTATGTTGTCTGGCGCCGTGCTCGACGCGACGACTGTGTTTACCAACTGCCCGCGCGTGCTCATGGCGATACTTACGTTGATCGAAACCTCCGCTGAATCACCAGGCGACAATTGCCCCAATTCGCACACGACCTCTGGATAGCCCGAACAACTGCCCTGGGTTGGGATTGCGTTGATTAACGAAACGCTATGAGGCAGATCGTCGGTCACGAAGGTTCCAGTCGAGGTTGCGGGGCCGTTGTTGGCCACCTTGATTGTGAACTCGATATCCCTCCCTGCCAACACAGGCCTTTCCGGAGCGATCTTGGAGACATTCAAGTCTGCTGGCGCTGGCGAAACATCAACGGTCACCGTGGCCTGATTACTGCCTATCGACTTATCGAAGGACGGCGAGGAGACTGCCGCAGCATTAATCAAGTTGCCAGAGAAATCCAGGAGCACCGCCCCTTGAATGGTGACCGCAACCGACGCTCCAACACCAATTTCCCCCAGCGCGCAGCTAACGGAATTGCCGCACGACCCCTGAGTGGACGTAGCAGACAACAAGATGAACCCGCTGGGCAGAGCATCCGATAATGTCACATTGGTCGCCGTCGTGGTTCTGATATTCGAAACCGTGATCGTGTAGAACAACCCCTCGCCCGCCGACAGTGCCCCCTTAAGAAGCGGTTTGTGACACCACCAGGTTCGACGTGAGCACATTGGTTGTGGCAGTTTCTGTGTTGTTCGTCGTGTTCGGGTCTTGAGGCGTCGATCTCCTGATCGTGGCTGTGTTTATGATCGTGCCCACATCGGCATTTGCCAACTGTGTGGTCAGCGTCACCAACGCTTGCGCGCCGGCAGCCAAACTGCCAACTAAACAGGTCACGATCGATTCCCCAACGCACGTCGCGCCAACAGTGGTAGTCGCAGTCAGCGCCAATCCAGAAGGAAGAACATCTGTGACTGTGGATTCCGTCGACGTCGACAGGCCGAGATTGGTTATCGTCAAGGTGTAGGTCAAGAGTCCTCCAGAAGGAACTGAAGTCCCGCTGGCAATCTTTATGAGGGACAGGTCCGGATTCGGTAAAACTACAACAGAAGCTGAAGCTGCGTTGTTTTGTGATTCGGCGTCCTCAGATGTGGTCGTCACAGTTGCTGTGTTGGTAATCGTGCCGGACAATCCGGCGTCGACCAATGCCGTCAGCGTAATTGAAGCATCTGAAATACGGCGATGTCGTCCAAATTGCATGTCACGGTCTGATGGCCAGCGCAAGTTCCTTGAGTCGAGGTTGCGGATACGGGTTCAAGGCCGACCGGCAAAACGTCCGTCACTGTGACTACGGTGGCGGTCACGGTTCCCAAATTGGACACGACCACCGTGTAAGTCAGATCCTGCGCGGGGATGGCAGTTTCCGGGCAAACTATTTTGACCGAGGATACGTCCGTCGAAAATATTACGGTGTGTTGGTTGATAAATTCCAGCATCCCCGTGACACGAGTGGAAACCCCGGGTAACCGTTGAAGCGCTCATTCGATGTTCCAGGACACGATTCCCGCGAGCCGACAACCGGCCCCGTCAGGAACGACCAGCAGGCCCCTACTATCTCCCTGGGTTTGCGGCGGCCCGATGTTCGTCCGACCGTAATTCGGCAATGAAATATGTCCCACCTCGTCCAAATCCGCGGTTTCGGCAACCTTCGACACAGGACCAGATACCTGCACTAACATGCCAGTTTCATCTACGCGTTCGATAACCGCGCCCGCAGAAAGCAACCGATTCAATGTGGCCGCGTGCGCCACCTCGTTAAGGCGGCCGTACACCTGCATAAAACCATTCTCATCCATCCTCACAATGTGACCCCTAGACATCGCGTTCAATCGATCACTCGCGGCGTAAAGGTTCGCAGGCAATGCGACGAGACCGACTGGCAGGTTCCGAACTGCCGACTCGATCAATGCAACATTAGACGACATTTTCGGTGATGCTGACACGTTGAGAGTCCGCGTTGTCGTTGCCGAATTGGGAGCTCCGTGGCCATTTGCCGACACCGGAGTGTAACCCACCGATACCATCATCGACGCCAATATTAGTACGCCAATTCGAAAATCAAGGTTTGGCTCACCTTATCATAGGCATACTTTCTTGACGCGTATTACGATGAATCCCAGAACACAAGGAATGAGCATACATCTTTAGATCCTACCGTAGAGCGTCTGCGCTTTAATGTACATGTCTGACCATTTTAGCCCAATATTCCGAGTTGGAATCATGCTTCCGTAATTTGGTGGCAAGCCAGATTTCGAGGTCATTCCAGTGGACAATCTTGACCGCTTTTAGCTATAATTAGCGCGTTGGCAGGATTTCGTCGGAAGGCGAACCATAACGCCGAGGTGGTGGAATTGGTAGACACGCAGCGTTGAGGGCGCTGTGGCCGAATAGGCTGTAGGAGTTCGAGTCTCCTCCTCGGCACCAATCATTGCCAAGCATCCAACAGGGCGACGTAGCCAAGCGGTCTAAGGCGGGGGTCTGCAAAACCCCTATTCGGCGGTTCGAATCCGCCCGTCGCCTCCAACATTCTAGGCATAAAACAGGCCCCTCCGGTCACCCTGAGGGGCCTTTGCTTTACCCGGAAAACCCACTACCACCCACTATCAATATATAAACCGTCGCTTCTGCCTCCAATTGCCCAAAAATTGGGGTGAGTTGAGATAGGGTTAGCTTGACAGGGATTCAAATGAGATTGTAGTGTAGATGCTACAAAACTGAATGGCAAAACGGCACTGGGGACTCCGTCAGGAGTCATGGGCCCACACCCGAAGCGAACAATAGCTCGGGGCGTGGGTCTTTTTTTGGCCCAAAATGGACGACTCGTGGAGGTTACAAATTGGCCACGTTACCTACGGACTGGCAGCCTGCCAAAGAGTTTCTTGAACAACATAGGCATCTGTTCTCGAAGAATACATTCTACAAAGAATTGCGGAAAGGGACCCTGCCTCACATTCGTGTAGGCAAGAAAATTTTTCTTCACAAAGATGCCCTTACCCACATGGCAAAGGCCCAAGGCGATGGCAAGAAGTAGGGCCAGAGGTCCCTGGGTCTACACGCTTTCGAATGCTCTGGCACAACGCTACGTCGGCCAAGGCCGGCAAACACATTATTGGGCGCGCCCCAATCGATTCACACAGGAGGAGTGATGACGAACCAACCTGTCGATTCTATGGGCCGGCCCGAATTGGAAGCCGCGCTGTCCTACGCCTCCCGCGGTTGGTCGGTGTTCCCAGTACACAGCACAGCGGAGGGGTCGTGCTCCTGCGAGGGTACTGTTTGCACGTCGCCTGGCAAGCACCCCCGCACGAAGCATGGGTTCAAAGACGCATCGTCTGACGCAGGTGTGATACGTGACTGGTGGCGACGCTGGCCCAACGCGAACATTGGCCTGCCGACGGGGCAACCGTCAGGCGTCTGGGTTCTTGATGTAGACCCCCGGCACGGCGGCGGCGACTCTCTGGACGAGCTTGAAGCTACGTATGGCCTGTTGCCCGAATCCGTCGAGGTCCTCACCGGCGGAAGAGGGCGACATATATATTTCCGCTGGACGCCCGGAGGACCCGGTAATTCTGAAGGCAAACTCGGCTCCGGCCTCGATGTTCGTGGCGAGGGTGGCTACGTTATCCTCCCACCCAGCAACCATGCCTCCGGCGGCATCTATGAGTGGGAGGCCAGTAGCCATCCAGACGACTTGGATGTAGCTGATGCTCCAGACTGGGTTATTGCTCGACTATCGGCTAGTCCTGAGCATACTAACCATTCGCGCAGCACTGATAGCGTAATCCCCTGGGGATACCGCCGTTCGGTACTCCTGTCGCTGGGTGGTTTAATGAGATCCAAAGGCATGACAGCCGAGGCTATTGAAGCTGCGTTTCTCGCCGAGAATTCCCAAAGGTGTGAACCACCTCTGGAGCGCGATGAGGTGGTCAAGCTGGCCAACGATATCGCGAACCGATACTCCCCGACATCTCCAATAGAGACCACGGGAACGCTGAACTTCCTCTCCCCCAGTGATTGGCTATCCCAGTCCGAGGAACCGACAGAATGGCACTAAGAAGCTCGATTAAGAAGGTCTTCGATTCAACTTACCTGAACCTGGCAGTGGAAGAGTTGCAGCCAAGGAGCACATCTGCATGACCAATGGACTTTCAACCAACGCCGAGAAGAAGTTACTGCTCTTCGACGGCCATGCCCTGGCGTTTCACAGCTGGTTCACCAGCTACCCCAATGAAGTGATGCCTGGGTTCTTCAGGATGGTGGGCAGTGCGGTAGAGAGACACGACCCCACACACCTCATAGTCACCTTCGACCCACCACCGCCGACGTTTCGTCACAAAATGTATCCCGACTACAAAGCCAATCGCCCCCCTGCGCCTGAAGGACTACTCGAAGACTGTGAGCGAGTTCGAGAGCGTCTGGAAGAACTTGATGTAGTCTTCTGCACCGTGGAAGGCTACGAGGCCGACGATGTGTTGGGAACTCTCTCCAGCAGGGCTTCAATGTCAGGATTCCAAACGATGATACTGACCAGCGACCTCGACCTGCTCCAGCTTGTGACTCCTGTCACTGAGGTCGAGTTCTTCAGACAGTACTGGATAAATAGGTCTTTTGACGTGAAGGCTGCAAAGAGGCGGTTCGGTGGCCTCGCCCCTGTGAACATTCCAGACTATAAAGCCTTGGTGGGTGACCAGTCCGACAACCTACCTGGGGTGCCTGGGATAGGACACGTGTCAGCCACGGCAGTGCTTGGTGAATACGACAATCTCGATGGGGTGTATGAAAACCTGGATGCTATTTCCGAGTTGCCGTTTCGTGGCGCAAAGCGTGTGAGTAGGTTACTGGCAGAGCACCGTGAGCAAGCTTTCTTGATGCGGACTCTGACCACCATAGTGTGCGATGTGCCAGTCGATTTGGACCTAGATGGCACGATGATCGAAAAAACGGGTCTTGAGGTTGTCGAGGCAAAGCCTTGGCTCGCCGGGAATCTAGATGCCTAAGGGCGAAATGAAGGAGGATCAACTTCATAATGGGCGGTAACGCTGCACGAGTGTTCGACTTTCCGTTGTCAATGCCCTATCATCGGATGTTCATGAATGGCAGGCCGGATCACTGAGGAGCATACTGGCAAGACTCCATGGCTGACTCAAATTAACTGAACTTTCGACATATGACCCTGCCAAATTCAAGGAGAAACCGATGAAAATCGGAGTTTCAGCCACATTCGCTGTCGCCCTGGGAGCAGACCCAGGCAAGGAGGGCGAGTATCTTCAACAAATAGCCCGGGTTCTGGAGGATTCGGGCTACGACTCCATCTGGCTGGCCGACCGGACAGTTTATCCCGTGGACCTCATGGAACTCTATCCCGACCGGTGGGGTCCAGGACAGGCTGACCCGCAAGGCCAAAACGTCATCGAACCGTTAACGTCCATGAGCTTCGTGGCAGGATGCACAAAGACGCTGAAGCTAGGTTTCAGTGTTTTAATACTGCCTCTACGCCATCCCGTGATGAACGCCAAGATGATTTCTACACTGGATGTCCTGTCCGGCGGTCGTGTGATTTTTGGCGCAGGCATCGGCTGGATGCCCGAAGAATTCGAGGGCATGTCCGCAGATTTCCACACCAGAGGCAGAGTAACTGATGAACATATCGAGATGTTCAAAACTCTGTGTGGCGAGGACGGAGCCACCTACCAGGGCGAGCATTTCCAGGTGTCAGGCAAAACTTTCTACCCCAAGCCGATACAGAAACCTCACCCTCCGATCTGGATTGCAGGGAACAGCAGAGCCGCGATCCGCCGGGCAGTCCGGCACGGCGACGGATGGTTTCCGATCGGCCTTCGAGTCGAAGAATTATTGGAAGGAAAAGAGACGCTCAGAGAAATCTGCGAACGAGATGGCCGAGACCCAGATTCGGTCACGGTGGCACTATCTCTATCTCTGCGGATGGGGAGGTCAGTGTCGTCTCCTGACGGGAACCGGCAGCCCCTATCCGGAGCGATGTTCCAGATATCGGACGACGTTCGCCGCTACGAAGACTCAGGCCTCGACCATCTGGTGTTTTCGGTATCCATCGCGGATCCCAACATCGCGCTGGATTCAATCAAACGATTCGCCGACGAAATTATCCGGTAAACTGCAGACACGCTCAGGCTGCGGTCAATCGGTTTACTGATCCATTAATGATTCTTGAGTTTCATCGTCCTCCGGTTTCGCAGTATGGGCTATTGGAAGCGTGCCTACGGGTGACGTTTGCACCGGCACGAGCGTAGAAGCCGGTTTAGGCGTGGTCGAAGGCGTTGGTGAGATTGCTATTAAACCGGCAGTTTCATTGTTATTCGCCGGTGTCGCAATCGGCGTCGGTTGCCGGCCGCTCAAGGAGACTTCAGGTGTTGGCGGGGACGCAGCCAAAACCGGGCCAGGACTTTTGTCGTCATCCGACCCCTTGAATATGCCGCTCGCGATTACTGAGGACCCACCCCTGCGATTACAATCGTAGCGACGATCAATAACACTGTGATGGACATTAAGCGACGAGAACTAGTCGATCTTGGCAGACTCAATAACTGACGGTGAGCGACCACGCCTTCTTTCTCGATAAAGAATCGTTCTTGCCCGCCTCCGCCATTCCAGTCACCTTCGGGCCGAAACAACAGGGTAATTACGTAGTAGTCCGCTCGCTCTTTTTGATGTTCGACAGTGTAACCCATTTTGACGCCCTCATATTGGCGTCCATAATTTCCGGGTTCATTCCTGACATCTTGAATCGCGATGAGTTCGGATTGTCCCAACGAGGCGTATTCGACAACCTCGCTAGTGGAGTCAAATTCAAACTTATCGTCTTTGTTCACATCGTCGTCTTCAACCATCCCACACACCTGCGATTGAATAGACTTGAAGCGTTGGACTATAGACTGATGGGCCAAAATCGTTCTAAGTCTGTACTACCGATAATGAATAATCAACACGCCTCACGACAGCCAACAAACATGTCGTATAAACAAGAAACATAGGAGGAAATCGTAGTCTCAATCTCGGACAATCTGTGGCCGAAGTTCAAGGGCCCGTGGTGAATATGCAGGGCGGTCAGATGTTTACGCCTTTGCTTTGCTCGATAGCAAGTTGATAAACGCGAGCCGCCAGAGCGATGTCTTCCAGAGCGACGCCCTGCGACTCGAATAGAGTGATGTCATCGTCAGAATTCCTGCCGGGGGTCGTGCCGCCTATCACATCGGAAAGCGCCCGCACCTGTTCCCAACGCACGAAACCACCATCCACAGCGTGATTGATGTCACCGCATTCGATTCGTGCCTGGTCGATGTCATCCACCACGATAACATTTGATCTGTGGACTGCTCCAACGTCCAGCTCGCGGCGGTTTGGACTATTGGCTCCGGCGGCGTTGATGTGCGTTCCAGATGAAATCCACTCGCCGTTTAAAACAGGTTCGGAGGCTCCAGTGATCACAAGCAGTATGTCGGAATCGCTCACGCAGGATTCTGTTGTTTCCGCTGGCGATACCTGAATCCCTACTCTGGCGGACATCTCTTCTGCAAAGGATTCTCGGCGGTCGGCGGTTCGGCTGAATACTTTGACGCCCGACACTTGATGAACACGACACACAGCCTCTAGTTGTGTCTGGGCCTGATTTCCCGAACCGATAACGCCTATTATGGATGGCACATCCCGCGCCATGTATTTCGTGGCGACGCCGCTGGCAGCTCCGGTGCGAAGCTGGCCCAAGCGCGAAGCTTCTATGATCGCCAGCAGTTCGCCGGTTTCCGTGCTGGATAGCTGAATGTGGAACGTTGGCCTTCCCTTGACGACGCCGTACGCTTTCAGGCCCATCACTCCCATCGCCGGAATCGCCGCTGACATGATGTTGAACACTCCAGCCGGCAGGCGCAATCGTTGTCGTGGGAGGTTTGCCGCCTCGCCGTTGGATATCGCTTCGAATCCGGCTTCAACCGACTCAATCGCGTCTTGCATTGTGATTAGTTGATCAACTTCGGCTTCTGTAAGGTACAGCGGCACAATTCAGTCCTTTTGTCAGTTACTAATCGTTTCTTCCCCACAACTCAAAAAAGTGATTCAGCGGGCCGTGGCCTCCTCCGATTTCGAAGGAGCTTTGAATTGCGGCTGTCACATACGCTTTGGCGTCGCGCACGGCATCTTGTGTCGAAAGCCCTTTGGCGAGACCTGCAGCAGTCGCTGATGCAAATGTGCAGCCTGTGCCATGCGTGTTCTTGGTGGGAATTCGCTCCTGAGTGAACAGTGTAAATTCCGAGCCATCGTACAGCACGTCCGTCGCCGGCCCTTCCAGATGGCCGCCTTTGACCACCGCGCACGCAGCGCCAATCTCATCAACCAAAATCCGAGCCGCTATTCGGGCATCTTCGACGTTCGTGATCGTCATGCCGGTCAGAATTTCGGCTTCGGGAGCGTTGGGGGTCACGACCGTAGCGAGCGGGACCAAGATGTCTCTTAGCGCGCCAACCGCTTGTTCATGAAGAAGACGGTCCCCGCCCTTAGCGACCATCACGGGGTCAACCACAAGAGTATTCAATCCATGATGGGAAATTCTGTCAGCCACCGTCTGGATGATCTCCGAGCTTGAAAGCATCCCTGTCTTCACCGAATCGGAGCCGATGTCTGACACGATGGCGTCTATCTGGGATTCGATGAGTGAAGTCGGCAGCTCCAACACATCAGTCACGCCCAACGTGTTCTGGGCGGTTATGGCAGTTATTGCGGAAGTCCCATAGACGCCCATCGCGGCGAAGGATTTGAGGTCCGCCTGAATCCCAGCCCCGCCACCGGAGTCTGAACCAGCGATGGTCATTGCTTTGAAGATCAATTTTGAATTGGACAAATCGTGCCTTCTGATTCTTGCGAACTATAAGGAAACATTACTCGGTTTTGCTCCGTTCTTTTTTCTTGCGGGTGATCTCCTGGCTGCGGCGTCGGATGATGTCCTGATACGCTCGGACGCTCTGACCGCTCACGCCCATCTTGGTTCGTTTCATTCGTTTGTTCTCTCGACGCTCGCCTTTCGTGGCAGGATTTTCGTTTTCAATCATCGCACATCTACTCGTCAGGCCACGCTTGAAGGTCGGTGTACGCGGCGTCCCAAAACATGCACTCGTAGCGCAAGGCCGTATGGAATAATTCATCGATTTTTGCACGCCGAGCAGACAGGTCTGTGCTATCCAGGTGTTCGCCCATCCACTCAACCAGGCTACGCAGGACCGCCGGGCCGTGGATGCCAATCCATTCCTGGTAGATCGGATTTGCCGGTTTCTTGGCCTCAGAGATCAGGCGAGTCCCCCAATCGAGGTACGTCCCCTCTGTGACATAAAGCACTGTGATTATGTCGTCAAAATTTCCCTCTAGGCCGGTACGGACGAGAAAGTCGCCAAACGCCCTGGTTGTGGGAGACGCGCTCGCGGAAGAATATTCTTCCTCAGATGCGCCCAAAACCTCAAACGCCCGGAGAAACAGATCGTTCTCAGGGTCCAAGATGCCGGACAGGAACGAGTGGAGCCTGCTGGCCGCGTCGAAGCTCGGCGCTTTCGCAATTGCGTTGGCCGTCATCGACACAAGATCGGCCACGAAAACGTAGTCTTGCAAAAAGTAACGCTTGAACTTGCCTGCAGGCAGAGTTCCCTCGCCCATCTCCACGACGAACGGATGATAGACCATCTGCTCCCAAAGGCCTGAATATCGCTCCCGAAGTTCCTGTGTGACGGTCATGCGAGACTCCTAGACTTTACGCATGTCACTTTATAAACTTGTCAGTAAACGCTTTGGACGCATCAACTTCCTGCGACAGCAACCCTGTCTCCTGCATCCAACTCGCGAAGTCCACCCAACGCGCGCTGGTCTGGACTCCAAAGTTGGCTTCGTTGGTCTTCCACAACGGCACGAGCAGGTCGGCCCCTGGCCCTTCGATGGCTCGGTCCACCTCTTCATTCGATGCGTCTATCAAGATATTCACGCCAGCTTGAGGGTCGGAAATTGCGTCCGCAAACCCCTTGCTCAAAGCGCGGGTGAATCTCTCAATGACGTCGGATTGTTCCTCGATGTATTTCTCGCTGGCGACGAGAACTAGTTCGTAGTAATCCGGAACACCCCAGTCCTGAACCTTCAGTATGTTAACCGGGTGGCCGAGATTTTCCAGCAATATGCTTTCGTGGGTCCAGTAAGCACCGACGACAGCATCGACAGTCCCGCTAATCAGTGACTCGGTCAGGTTGAATCCGACTCTCACCAATTCAACATCGCCAAGACCATTTGCGCCATCGGCTTTGAGCATCGTTTCAAGCAACGGTTCATCTGTTGGAAGCCCGGGATATCCGACCTTTTTGCCCACGAGGTCCGATGGCCGTTCTATCCCTGAAGACTTGAGGGCCATGACGGAGTTCAGCGGGTGCTGCACGATGCCCGCGACTGAAACGACGGGCACGCCTTGCGCCCTGGCCATCAACACATCAGGCTGGTAGCTGATTCCGAAGTCGTCTTGGCCGGCGCCGACAGTCTGCAAAACGGTGGATGGATCAACTGGCGTGTAGAGTTCCACGTCCAGGTTCTCGTCGGCGAAATATCCCTTGTTCTGAGCGATATACAAGCCCAGATGGTTAGAGTTCGGATACCAGTCCAGAGCCAATTTAACGGACACTGTTTCCGGCTCAGAATCGGAACTACACGCCAAAACCGGCATCAACAATAGGGTGACAGACACCGCCAGTGCCAGATTAATGTATTTAATTTTGCTCAATATTCTCTCCCCTGAGTCGCCTTGATCTCTAATGTTAATCCTGTTCTCGCGTCAGGTTCGACTGCCGTGTTCCTTGTGCCACCAGGGCAGCGCGAACCGCTCAACAATACCCACCATCGCGAAAAGCGACACTCCAAGCGCCGAAAGAATAACGATAGCGGCAAATACTCGCTCTGTTAAGAATTGGGGTTTTGATCGAATCATCAGGTATCCCAGGCCTTCGCTCGAGCCGACCCATTCGCCGATAACTGCCCCGATCACGCTGAACGCGATAGCGATTCTCAGCCCTGAGAACAAGTAAGGCAGCGATGTTGGAACCTGCAATTTCAAGAAGATCGCCCACCTGTTGGCCCCTAGAGTCCGCATCAAGGAAACGACATCTGAATCCACAGATTTCAAGCCGTCAACCATATTCACGACTATCGGAAAGAAACATATCAGAGCCACCACGATAACTTTGGGGGCCAGGCCGTAACCTACCCAGATCAGCAGCATTGGCGCTATCACGATTATCGGGATGGTCTGTGAAGCAATGATAAAGGGGTACA
>Ga0066368_10000100_pt1 | contig 16898 bp, 17 predicted proteins | sample Knorr_S7_td_NADW_FD_71215 | JGI IMG/M metagenome (GOLD analysis project Ga0066368, IMG submission 71215) | Marine microbial communities from Southern Atlantic Ocean transect - Knorr_S7_td_NADW_ad_2505m_LV_A | ecosystem: Environmental > Aquatic > Marine > Oceanic | place: Southern Atlantic ocean... | reverse complement strand
AACCGATGCGGGCCCCTTCACGAGTATATTTGATATTGGTTTGGGTGTTAATAAGGAAGGCTATATTGAGAAATCTAGCCTAGTTCGTAGTTTGAATGAGGCAATGGATGAGAATTATGATGATATTGGTAAAGCATTTGCGGGTGAGGGCGGAATAGCTAAGCAGTTAGAGTCACTTCTAGAAAATTATGTTGAGAATGATGGTATTATGAAGCAACGAGAAAATAGCTTAAACTCTCAACTAGAAGATCTAGAGGATGATGTTGCAAACCACGAATATAGGATGGAGTCTCTAGAGGCTCGATTAAGGCAGCAGTATGCAGGGCTAGATGTATTGCTAGCGCAAATGCAATCTACTCAAACTTATTTAAGTTCACAACTTTCAAGTTTACCTGGTTTCACGAAATCAAGTTCTTAACAAATTAATTAGGTGATTTATGTATAACGCTAAAGTGAAAAATTATCAAAAAGAAGCACTTAAAACTCGATTGGCTGGTGCTGATCGATATGAAGTGATTCAAATGTTATTTGCTGGAGTACTCGAAAAGTTGGTGCATGCTAAAGTATCAATAGAATCTAAAAATTATGAAGCAAAAGCTGAGCACATATCAAAAGCTACCGCAATAATTGAAGCCCTACGTGGCTGTTTGGATTTTAAACAAGGGGGAGAAGTAACTGAAAATTTATATGCATTATATAGCTATATGATTGACCGCTTAGTTGATGCAACTATGAATAATGATCCATCAATTTTAGAAGAAGTTGGTAATCTGATAAAAGAGATTAAATCGGCTTGGGATGCAATTCCTGTTGATGTAAGAATGCAAGCCCTTGATGAGCAGAGAGAAAGTCAAGTTGGATAAAGTTTTAGAGCTCAACACTGCTCTTGTGGGTATCAAGGCTAAACTCGCAGATAAAAGTAATTTAGATTTTGAGCTACTAACTCTTAAGTTTAAACAATTAGATGGTTTAGTGAGAGAATTCTCAGATGAAGAGTTAATTGAGAATAAGATTCAAATCGAAAGTTCGCTAAACGAAATGATAGAACTTGTTAACTTGTTAGAAAGCAATAAAGAGACTGTTAAAATTGAATTAGGTGAGTTTATGAGAAATAATAATAAGTTAAGAGCATACAAGACCCCTAAATAGAACTTAACATCTGACTAAGTTTTAGTACCTAGGCATAAAACTTGCTCTTTAATGCTGATAGAGAAAATACTAGGTAATAAGATGAAAAACTATAGTAGTGAAATTAAAGAGCTCGAAGAGCTCTTGGTAGAAAAAGAACTGTTATTAAAAAGAGAGAGGATATTAGCTGACAAAGCCAATATTTTATTTTCAAATAACAAATCTATGTTCGAAGAGTATTACCCTGATATTGGAAAATTTATTTCGGGGTACCAGCCTAGAGAAGATTTTTGTCTGCATGCAACAGCTGATGGTGCAGCCAACTTTGTACCATCAGGAAGTTCAATACCATTATATGGAGACTCGCCTTTAGACCAAGCTCAAAAACAGGTTGAGTATTATACTAAAAATGCGAATTATAGCCGAAGAAATTATTTCTTGGGAAATGAAGTTAAAACTAATGACGAGCGTATTCATATTCAATACGTTGCCAAGTTATATAATAGTTTTTTAGAGTGTTCTGAGTTGGAAGTGCTTAAAGAGCTCCCTGAACACTATCCTACTTGTCTAGTTTTTGGAATTGGTCTTGGCTACCACCTACCAGCGCTATTAGAACAACATACGTTTGATTATTTATTTATTTGTGAACCAGATGAAGAGCTGTTTTATGCCAGTTTGTTTTGTATTGACTGGTCTAAAATAGTAAAAGATATTGATGATCAAGGCGGGTGTTTATTTTTAAATATAGGTATTGGTTATAATGAATTTTTCAATAGTGTCTCCGCAATTAGTGAAGATATAGGGGCCTTTTCACTCATAAACAGTTTTTGCTATCAGCATTATCCGTCTGATGAAATTAATAAAGCAATTAAAGAGTACTTTGATAATTACTACCACCTTCACCATGGCTATGGATTTTATAATGATGCAATCACAGGCTTGTCTCACGCAATTCATAATATAGAAAATAACATTCCCTGCTTTATTCCTAATAGGCAAGGTCAACAATCAATGAAAAACGTCCCTATCTTTGTAATAGGGAATGGTCCTTCACTTGATGAAAGTCTTACTATTTTAAAGAAGTACCAAGGAAAAGCGATAATTTTGGCTGGTGGTACAGCACTACAAAGTTTGGAAAAAGCGGGTATCGATTGCGACTTCCATATTTTAGTTGAAAGAACAAAGTTAACGCTTGATATTCAAAAGGCGATAAAGCCTGAGTCAGGATATCAACAGAAAAACTTATTGGCTGTAGATGTTATGTACCCCGATGTTTTTGATTTATATAACTGGGGAGGAATGGGTATGAAGGGCCCTGAAGCTGCATCTTCTTTTATTCGCTTACAAATTTTAAAAAATTTTAATGTGAATGTTCGCCCATTGCCTGGAGCTGGACCCCTTGTTTGTAATACAGCCCTATCTTATGCGTTAAATTTTGGCTCAAAGGATATTTATTTATTTGGTGTCGATAACGGAGCTGTCGACGTTAAGCAAAGTCATTCAAAGTTAAGCATATATAAAGATAAGAATTTTTCAGATAAGTTTAAACCATTAGAAGGTGCATCTATTAAACTTAATGGGAATTTAGACTCTGATGTTTATGCTACTACTTTTATGAGCATCGCAAAAAGAAACATGGATATTTTATTGTCTAACTTAAAAGACGTAAATGTATACAATGTTGGAGAAGGTGCTGAAATTGAAAATGCTTATCCAACGAGGGAAAATGAGTTGTTGTTGTCCAATTTACCAGACTTAGACAAGACAAAGATAATTGCAGATATCAAAAAGAACTTTTTTAAAGCGATACCGAAGAATGACTTAGAAGCAGATTTAGCTTTTGATATGTTTGATGAACTATGCGATCACCTTATTTCTATTGGTAAACGCGAGTTTAATTCTCGAAATGAAGCTCATGAACTTATGAAGGCACAGCAACGCGTTATTTATTCGTATCGCAAAACTAAATATGAACACCTTTTCCATATGCTTAAAGGGTCTCTACTGTATATTCATTGTCCTTTAGTTACTTTGCTCTATTATTACAAGGATGAGAAAGAAACTTTAAAAGTATTTAGAAAAGCTTTTGATGTTTGGTTAGATTTTTTAGAAACAGTAAAAGTAGATTTTAGACTTAATTTTAAAACAAAATGTAATTGGTCAAGACCTGAATTCCTCGAAGAACAATGTGAAAATAATGAAGTTACTACATCTGCTTAATCGCAACGAAAATTTGTTTGATGATGACCTGGCTAGTTTTGACGACTATTTAAGTGACTTAGTTTCACAGTCTCGTTTTTTAGTTTTAGGAGGTGCAGGAACTATTGGTCAATCTGTCACTAAAGAACTATTCAAAAGACGACCACAAGTTCTACACGTTGTAGATATAAGTGAAAACAACTTAGTTGAGTTGGTGCGAGATATTCGTTCTTCATATGGATATATAGGAGGAGAATTTAAAACATTTTCACTCGATATTGGTTCGCTTGAGTTTGAGTCATTTATGGCTTATCAGTCTGGCTATGATTATGTTTTGAATCTCTCAGCACTTAAACATGTTCGCAGTGAAAAAGACCCATTTACGCTCATGCGTATGGTTGAGACCAATATTTTTAATACGCAAAAATCTCTCTTCCAAGCGATAAATAAAAGCGCTAAGAAGTATTTCAGTGTATCAACAGATAAAGCAGCAAACCCGGTCAATATGATGGGGGCCAGTAAGCGTATTATGGAATTATTCTTAATGCAGGAAAGCAGGAGATTGCCAGTTTCCATGGCCCGGTTTGCAAATGTTGCATTTAGTGATGGTTCTTTAATGCATAGTTTTGATATGCGTATATTGAAAGAACAGCCGCTAGTTGCCCCAACTGACGTGCTTCGTTACTTTGTTACTCCAGAAGAATCAGGACAGTTATGTTTGCTATCGTGTCTATTGGGTAATAATTTAGAAATATTTTTTCCAAAACTAAACGATGCGTTACATTTACAAAGCTTTTCAAACTTAGCAAGCCGTTATTTAAAACTAAGGGGCTTTGAGCCTTACTTATGTGAATCTGAAGAACAGGCTAGGCAACTATCAAAAACCCTTCCAAAAAAAGGTAAGTGGCCTTGCTTATTTTCAAGCTCAGATACTTCTGGAGAAAAGCCTCAAGAGGAGTTTTACACAGAGCAAGAGATAATTGATTGGCACCGCTTTTCAAATGTGGGAGTTATTAAGCAGAGCCCTGTTTATGATGAGGAGCAGTTGCGCATTTTTTCTGAAGGTATTTCCGATCTAAGGCACTCTGGAAAATGGACATCTCAAGATATAGTGTATTTGTTTGAGAGTTTATTGCCTGAGTTTCAGCATTTGAATCTAGGTAAGTCACTAGAGGAAAAAATGTAGTGTTTTCCAGCAATGATCTAATTTCATTTATTCGTAGTTACTATAATGATGATTCGTTTATTCCTTTACATAGACCTACATTTGATCACCACGAGAAAGAAAATGTATTGGACACAATTGAAAGCAGCTTTGTTTCAAGCGTTGGAGGCTATGTTAATGAGTTCGAAAAGCTTCTAGAGTCTTATACGGGAGCTACAAAGGCGGTTGCTATGGTTAATGGAACCGCTGCTTTACACTGTGCTCTGTATTCCGCAGGAGTAGAGCCAGGTGATATTGTAATTACTCAAGCTGTTACTTTTGTAGCTACATGTAATGTTATTCATTACTTGCATGCTACTCCTTTATTTATTGATGTGAACAAGTATAGCTTAGGGTTATGTCCAGATGCTCTTTCTCTGTACCTTGAAGAGAATGCTTTAATTGACAGTGATGGACAATGCAGGCACAGAAAAACGAGTCAAATTATTCGTGCAATTGTGCCCATGCATACATTTGGCCATCCTGTTCAACTTTTTGAGTTAAACAATGTTTGTCAAAAATGGAATATAGTATTAGTAGAGGATGCTGCAGAGAGTCTAGGTTCATTGTATAAAGGTAAACATACAGGTACATTTGGTAAACTTGCAGCTTTAAGCTTTAATGGCAACAAAATTATTACGACTGGCGGAGGTGGGGCTACGTTATGCATGGACGAGAACTTAGGCAAACATGTAAAGCATTTATCCACAACAGCTAAAGTGCCACATCCTTTTGAATACTATCATGATGAAGTGGGCTTTAACTATAGAATGCCTAATCTAAACGCTGCGCTTGGATGTGCTCAAGTTGGTAAACTCAACCAGTTTGTATTATCGAAAAGAGAACTTGCTAGAGAGTATCAATGCTTTTTTGATGGTTCCAAATTTTCGTTTGTTACAGAGCCAGAGTATGCGCGTTCAAATTACTGGTTGAATGCAATTATATGCCCATCTAAGATAGAAAAAGAACATTTATTAAAAGAAACAAACGCTAATGGTGTAATGACAAGGCCATTATGGCAATTGGCAAATACATTACCTATGTTCGAAGGGGCATTACGTGGAGCTCTACCTAATAGTGAATGGTTGATAGATCGAGTAGTTAACTTGCCTAGCACACCATTAGAAAAGAGTTGTATTTAATGTTTTGTAAATACGTCCTGATAGACGGTCATGTTGTCAGAAATGAAGATGCAAAGATAAATGTTACCGATATGGCTGTATTGTTTGGCTTTGGTGTCTTTGAATCAATACATGTTTCTAATCGACAACCAGTGTCAATTGTTAAGCATTTAGAAAGATTTACAAAAGCATTAGCTAAATGCAATTTTCAAAAATTGTTAAACCTACCTATTAGTGATTATGTTAGAGCATGTATCGAACATAATGACTTGGTTGATGGACAAATTTTAATTGTGGCTACAGCTGGTGTCGATGGTGAAGGGGGGAGTGTTGTAATACTTGCTAAAGCATTTACGCTGCCAAAAAGTGAATTGAGGCTTGTAAAAGCGAAAGTGTTACCTGAATTTCGAAGTGCTCATTCGGATATGAAACTCACTAGTTGTGCTTCTACCCTGCTTACAAGAAATGACTTATTGAAATCAGGCTTTGATGAAGCAATTGCTTACCGGGGAGATTGTATTACAGAAGGTTTGTCATCTGCAATTTGTGTAGTATTCAAAGATAAAATTGTTGTGGTATCTAGCACACATCCTATTTTACCAAGTGTAAGTCTCAAAAATCTTTGCCAAGTATTTGATAGAAATCAACTTAATTATGTTTCACATGAAGTAAAACTAGATGATCTTAAAGATTGCGAAGAGATTTGGATGGTCTCTTCAACTTGGGGAATTCGTGCAGTAAAAATGCTTTTTTGGGATGGAATTGAACAAGAACTTCAATTCAATTTGGCCCAAAAAGTGCATGGTTACTATCAATTAATGTTAAATAATCAAGAGTTTGATTAATAACATAATAAAGTTTTAGGTGAGTGTATGAATAATAGTTTTGATGATGTAATCGTCGGTGCTGGCATTGCAGGTATTGTTGCAGGTTTAGTGAAAGCTAAACAGGGGCGAAGAGTTTTATTGGTTGATAGTGCACATGTTGCTGGTGGTCTGATGAAGTCGATGCATACTGAAGAGGGGTATGTGTTTGACTACGGGACTCACCTTCTTAGCGAGCTTGCGATAGAAGAACTTGATGATTTATTGTTTAGTGAAGTTAGAAAAGGTGACTGGCTGCAGTTCGATTATTTAAAATCTGGGCATTACATTAAGGGAGTGCTCGGAGAAAAATCCCCAGTAGTTGATGCAGGTACTATGGATTTAGCCAACTATTATAAGGGGCTTTATGAATTAGTAGAGACTGTTTCTCAACGCTCATCCAGTTACGAAAATCTTATCGAGCAGCTTAACTGCACATTTGGTTCGACCATAACAAATCAGCTCATAGCACCTGCAGTAGAAAAGCTATTTTATGAACCTGCATCTAACTTAGCCCCCGACTCGCACCTACTCTTTGGATTGGCTAGAGTGCAGGGGTTTAGCGCTGAATCAGTTCGAATACTTAAACAATTTGAGCCATTAAATGAGGCTTTAGCGTTTCGATCGCATCATGAGGGAAAAACCGGGCAAACTCGTTTCTATCCAAGCACAGGTGGCATTGGACAATGGGTGAACATTCTCCTTGAAAAACTTAGTGGTTTTGGAGCACAGGTTTTACTTGGTACTCAAATTGAAAGTCTAGGCGTAGAAAATGGCATCGTTAACGAATTAACACTTTCAAATGGTGAACAAGTTCAATGTAACTCTTTGACTTGGACTGTTCCTTTGTTTGGTTTGCTGCGATTACTCCCAATTGAGCTTGCAAAACCCATTGAGCCACTAAAGTTCTTGGACTCTTATCTTGTACACCTGATTGTTGATAGAGCACCCATTACAGATTTACACTATTACTGTAATTATGATCCCGCTTTTAGTCACTTCAGAACAACTTTGTATTCGAATATGCAGAGTAAAGGAGATGAATTAGGTTATCGTGCAACTGTGGAAGTGTTTCGACCTAATGATTCTGACTCTTCAAAACCAACTGGGGATAGCATATTAAAAGAGCTCATTGATTGCGGTGTTTTCCCTTCTAATAGTAAAGTAGTGTATGAAAAAGCTGAGCTACTTAAAAATAGTTTCCCTATACCGACGATTAACTTTAGAAAAATGCAAAGTGATCAGCTTTATATAGCTAAAAAGTACATCAAAAATATAGAGTTGTTTGGTAAAGCTAGGGGTGACATTTTCTTTATGAACGATGTAATTGTTGATGTATATGAAAATGCAACAAGATAATAAAAAATGTCCTGGTATGAAACGTTCATTTGAACGATGTGAGCGCTTTCTCGCTGATAATAATAAGTCAGCGGCATTCTTTGTCGCTGCACTTGCATTTCGTGATAGGCTTGAAGCAGTTTATGCGGTTTACCTACTCCAATATGGACATGAACTTTGCCGTTCATTTGGAGTTAAAGCAAAACTTAATGAATTACAGCGATTGAATTTACTCTGCTCGCATGATTTAGAATTACTTTCTCGAGCATTAAGCGCCATAGAAAAAGTTGAAAATGACGTTTTATGGACAGTTACGGATGTTGATTATTCTTCTTTAGATTTAGTACTGGAAGCTGCGAAAATCGCAGACAGGCTAAGAAAATCAAATCTTGAAGGTTAAAATGAGCCTTATGGAGAACAAACAAATCCAGGCGCTACCCAAAGTTATGCTAGTGACGACTTCACGAGCTGAGTTTGGTCTGTTTTATTGGCTCATAAAAGAGCTAGAATCAAGTGATTCAGTAGAATTTCAACTTGTCGTTACTGGTAATCATCTGGTGCCGGAACAAGGTTATACAGTCGCTGAAATTGAGTCTGAAGGTTTACCAATCGCAGAAAAAATTGACATCATTATTGCTGGGAGCAGTGCTGCTGCTAAAGCTAAATCATCAGCTTTAGGGATGATGAGCTTTACTGATGTATTTTCTCGTAGGCAGCCAGATTTGGTAATCGTAATGGGTGATAGATATGAGCTATTAGGAATAGTATCTGCTGCGGCATTGATGTCAATTCCTGTAGCGCACTTTTCTGGTGGTGAAATTACAGCAGGTGTTGTTGATGATATTGTTAGGCACGCACTAACAAAGCTTTCGTACCTCCACTTTGTGACTCATGAAAGGCATCGGAAAAGGGTCATTCAACTAGGGGAGAGTCCAGAAAGAGTCTTTAACGTTGGTGAACCGGGGTTAGAGCACCTCTTTAAAACACCATTACTCAATAGAGAAGAATTATCGAAAAGTATAGGTTACTCATTAACTGAAAAGTTTATGCTCTTTACTTTTCATCCTGTTTCTTCAGATTGTTCTTTAAATCCTGCTGAGCAACTTCGTGAAGTTCTAAAAGCACTAGCACATCATGATAATTATCAAGTTTTGATGACATATCCTAATACGGATGAGGGAAGTGATTGCTTATTACCTCTACTTAGAGATTTTGAATCAAAAAATGCTAATAGGGTTAAGCTTGTCCCATCGCTTGGCTTTAGGCGATACCTTTCGGCTCTAAAGCATTGTCAGCTTGTTATTGGTAATTCATCCAGTGGACTTGTTGAAGCCCCATGTTATGGAAAAGCTACAGTCAATATAGGTTCAAGACAGGATGGAAGGCTGAGAGGGGTAAATGTTATTGATTGTGATGTATATTATAGAGAAATTGTTGACGCAGTTGCTAAAGCTTTGACTCCACAGCATCAATTAATCGCAAGAAATGGCAGTAACCCATATGGTGATGGTAAAACGGTTGGTAAAGTAATTGAAATAATTAATAAACTTAAGTTCCCATTGCCGAAAATTAAAAGTTTTTATGATCTTGAGGATTTATGAATAGTGTCAAAATAATTGCAGAGATAGGTGTAAATCACAATGGTAGCTTGGAGCTAGCTAAACAATTGATTGATCTTGCAGTTGAAGCAAAAGTTGACTTTGTTAAGTTTCAAACTTTTAAATCAGAAGCCGTTATCTGTAAAAATGCAGAAAAAGCTGAATACCAGAAAAATAATACTGGGTGTGGAGATAGTCAGTTAGAAATGGTGAAGAAGTTAGAGTTAACTTTTGAACAGCATAGAGAGCTCAAAAAGTATGCCGAATCTAAAGGAAGCCAATACCTAAGTACACCTTTTGATCTGGAAAGCTTGAGTTTTTTACTGGATCTTGGCCTTAAAACAATAAAGATTCCTTCAGGGGAAATCACGAATTATTTTTTATTGACGGAAGTTGCTAAGCATGAAGTTAATATTATTTTATCTACTGGGATGTCAACAATAGATGAGATATGTCATGCTGTTAAGATTCTGAAATTCAATAATAAAATAAAAGAAATTACAGTGTTGCATTGTAACACTCAATACCCAACTCCTTATCATGATGTTAATCTAGCAGCAATGAAAACTATGGCAGAAAAGCTTGGTTGTAAAGTGGGTTATTCTGACCATACTTTGGGCACAGAAGTGTCAGTAGCAGCTGTCGCTCTTGGGGCTTGTGTTATAGAAAAGCATTTTACATTATCACGCTTGTTACCTGGGCCAGATCATTCTGCATCAATTGAACCGTGCGAGTTAAGGAGTATGGTAAAGGAAATTCGAAATATCGAGAAGGCAATTGGAAAGCCTGAAAAAGTAATTACATCTAGCGAAGTGAATAACATAAAAATCGCACGCAAATTCCTTGTAGCATCTAGGCCAATTTTAGCAGGACAAGAGTTTAGCTTAGATGATTTTAGTGCTAAGCGTACTGGAATTGGTGGTATATCCCCCATGTTGGTAAAAAATCTAGTGGGTAAGATAGCAAAACATAACTATAAAATTGATGATGTTATCCAACACTCTGAGAACGATTCAAAGTGAAAACATTTGGGGGAGAAATAGGCATTCCTGAGCAGCATACAGAGATTTTCGCTTCAGGACGGAGTTCTTTGAGGCGTATTTTGAGCTGTTTTGAACAAGGTAGGAAAATTTTACTACCAGATTTTTTGTGCCCTATCGTTTTTGATGAGTGCAATCGGTTTGCTGCTTCAATTGAGTTTTATTCAGTCTTACCTGAATATGAAGTCGATTGGCAAAACTTGCCATTGGAGAATTTCGATATTTTGTATGTGGTGCACTATTTTGGGTTCGTTACAGAACTTCCCAGTGATTTGCCAGAAGACTTAGTTATTATTCATGACTGTGTTTTTTTACCTTGGATTGATCCTGTATTTTCTTCATTGCCAAACCACCAGATAGGATTTACTAGCTTTCGCAAAATTCTCCCAATTGTAGAAGGGAGCTTATTAGTTTCGACAAGAGCTTTACCGGCTTTTGATAGTGATACGCGATTCTCAGTAAATGAGTTTAGTAAACCCAAGTTTGAGGGAGCAAAGCATAAGGCACATTATCAAGCTTCTAAACAAAAAAATTCTGAGAGTGAGGAGCTATATTTAAGTCTACTAGCACAAGGTGAGAGCCTGATTAATAGGGGAAGAGATATTGAGACTGTTTCAAAAAGTTATGTTGCAAATATCTCCTATTGTATGGGCTTAAGTCTAAAAGGTTTAAATGATAGGCAGCATAGATTTACAGAGGTTCAAACTATTCTAGAGCAAACTAAACAAAGCCCCATTTTTCCTAGCTTTTATCCTGTGAAAGTTCTTAATGCAGCGTCAGTCCGCATGAAATTAGCCTCTCAACGTATATATCTACCGCACTTTTGGCCATTAAATGATAGTTATTTAGGGGTTGGGATGAAACAATTTAATAATTTATTGTTTATTCCTCTCGCGCCGGAGCATGATATTGGCTTGTTTAATCAATTATTAGAGGTCGTCTCAGAGCATGTTTGTTAATTTTTATGTCGCTAAAAATTGGTTTGAGAGGCTCTCAGGTGAATATAGGTATCCAACTATTGATCCTGAATATATCCAGCTAGAAACACTATTTAATCCCAAACGAGAAGCAATTTATTATTTAGTTGAAAGCGGAGATAAGTTTTACTACGTCGCTGGATACTTGACTTACAGTGATAATGGAATTATTGATTTTGAGACCCCTAGAGGATATGGGGGGGTAGTAACAAACATTAAAGAGATGACTGAGCTTGAAAAGTTGCAAAGTAAGTGTGGGTTATGCTTTAAAGAGCGAGGAGTGTTATGTGGTTTTATTAGAAATATTCCTATCTTAAACAACCATACAAAAACGTCACTCAGGAGTTGGCGCGATAGGTCTACACTTCTTATTGACCTTGAGAACCCTGATTTATTGCAAAGCTATAAAGTTAGAGCCAGAACCGCAGTAAAGAAAGCGCAAAAGTCAGGTGTTGTTATTCATGAAGCTAACAGCACAGCGCAATGGCAAGAATTTGCTTCTCTTTATGCAAATCGTATGGCAGAGCTAAATGCTAGCAGCGAATACTGCTATGACATAGATTATTTCTTGGAATTAGAAAAGCTTAGCAGTGCATCTTTAATATTAGCGTACCTTGACGGTAAACTGATAAGCGGCTGCGTAATACTCAAGTGTGGAAATTATTCAGAATATTATTTATCTGCATCCAGTAAATGTGGAATGAAATATGCTTCAACTCAGGCGTGTTTGCACTATTCGGCACAAATGAGCCGGGAGAATGGAGCTAAATTCATGCATTTAGGTGGTGGGTTAAGTGATAACGAAAATGATTCTCTCTATTTTTTTAAATCTGGGTTTACAGATAAGCATTTGGACTTTTTTGTGAGTAGTTGGATATTTGATGGTGAAAGCTATCGAGTTCTAAAAGAGAAGTATGAAGCGCAAGTAAAAACTGTTAACAGGGTAATTTTTTACAGGTGATATATGGCTTGGAATAATGTTTGGGAGCAAGTGTTTTCTTCCCAAGAGTGGGGTAAATATCCAGGAGAAGATGTTATACGTTTTGTAGCGCGCAATTTTTATAATTTAAAAGATAGGCGAAGTGTTAAAATACTTGAAATTGGCAGCGGACCTGGTGCCAATTTATGGTTTTTGGCCCGAGAAGGGTTTAACGTATATGCAATAGAAGGCTCTGAAACTGCTGTAAAGCAATCTAAAAATCGTCTCAACAATGAGGTTCCTGGGTGGACCGGAGAGATAACAGTTGGTGATTTCTCATCCCTACCGTATGAATCTGATTTTTTTGATGCAGTAATTGATATTGAAGCTGTAACACACAACCCATTTATCGAGTCTAAGCAAATATACAAAGAAGTGCACCGAGTACTTAAAGCCGGCGGAAAGTTATATTCTCGTACATTTGCTAAGGGAACGATAGGTGATGGTTCTGGTGAATTAATTAGTAAAGATTGTTATTTACCCGAGGAAGGTCCGATGGCAGGGAAAGGGCCAACTCGATTTACCCATGAAGATGATATAAAAGTGTTATTAAGTCCTTTTTCTAATGTGAGTTATGGTGCAATAAGTCGCGAAGAGGAGGGAGTATTAATCACTAAAGAATGGTGTATTACAGCAATAAAGTAAGGGGTATCAATTATGAATGATGGTTGGACCAAGTCTATTTTACCACTTCCAGCAACAATGCAAGATGCTATAAAAACATTAAATGAATCGTCTATTAAGTTAGTTTGCTTGACGAATGCTCATGGAGAGTTGAAGGGAGTAATTACTGATGGTGATATCCGTCGTGCAATTGTTTCCGGTAAAGGGTTAAGTACACCAGTTATTGAGTTTATGTGCGAAACACCTATCACAATAAGTCCACAAGACAGCAGAATGTCTAGGAAAAAGGCATTCGAACACCACAAGTTACTATATATTCCAATAATCAGTTCACAAAATAAGGTGATCGATATTGAAATTTCTCAGTCAATTACCACTTTAACACAAAGCAATACAGTGTTTTTGATGGCAGGGGGTTATGGTACTAGATTACGGCCGCTAACAGAAGAATGTCCTAAGCCGCTGCTCAAAGTTGGCTCAAAACCTATTTTGGAAACGATAATCGAAAGTTTTGTGAATTATGGTTTCCAAGAATTTAAAGTATCGGTCCACTACTTAGCTGACCAGATCAAAGATTATTTTCAGGATGGTCTTAATTTTGGCGTGGATATTGGTTACGTTGAGGAATCTAAACCATTAGGTACTGCAGGTGCATTAAGTTTGTTGCCAACACAAACGGATCCATTAATTCTAATGAATGGTGATTTGTTGACTAAAGTTGATTTCAAAGAACTGCTAACTTATCACCTAAATGAACAAGCTCAAATCACTATGTGTGTTCGAGAATATGAATATCAAGTGCCTTATGGTGTTATTAACGTAGAAAATAATCAGGTAAAAGAGATAATTGAAAAGCCTATTGAGAAGTACTTCGTAAACGCGGGGATATATGTGCTCTCTCCAGAGGTTGTCAATTCGTTAGAAAAAGGATCTTATAAGGATATGCCAGATCTTATTAATGAATACTTAGAAAAGGGAGAAAAGGTAGCACTATTCCCTATACATGAATACTGGCTTGATATTGGTCGAATGGCTGATTTTGAGCGAGCTCAAATTGATTTTTTACATAACTTCTAGGGATTATTTTGAAAGTTTTAGTCTCTGGATATGGTGGTATAGCAAAACGTCATATCAAAAATTTAATGTCTCTAGTTAATGTTGAACTCATGGTAGTAGTTCGTCAAAGTGAAATGGATTTGGAACAAGAATACGGCGTCCCTATTTTTGTTTATCAAAGCTTTGAACAGGCATTGGAAGAACACATATTTGACCTGGCACTAATTTGTTCGCCAGCTTCAGAGCACTTTAAACAAGCCTGTATGCTTTTTCAGCTAGGTGTTCCTTGTTTTATTGAAAAACCTGTGTGTTTAAATTCAAAAGAAGCAAAAGAGCTATTGAAGTCATATAAATTGAACCCCGTTCCAGCATTGATTGGCTATGATTTGAGATACACTGAAGGTTATCTAAAGGTTAGCAAAATTTTGTCTGAATTGCGGCTAGGAACTATTTGGCGCTTATCAGTAGATGTGGGGCAATACTTACCTGATTGGCGACCCAATAAACCGTACCAAACTTGCGTATCTGCACAAAAAAAATTAGGCGGTGGTGTCTTAAGAGAGCTTAGTCATGAACTAGATTATTTAGTAGGTTTATTTGGATTAAAGCTAGATGATTTGAGCGTTCTTAAACGTAATCATTCTAATCTTGAGATGGATTGTGAGAATGAAGTAATAATTTTGAGTTTGGCATCAATCGAAAGCCAATTCCCTAAGGTTAGCTTAAACCTCAAAATGGATATGCTTTCCAGAAAACCTTTTCGTGTTTTGAAAGTAAGTGGAACTGAGGGGGAGTTAGTATGGGATTTGATAGCCCAGCAGATCATTGTTTTTCAGGCAGGAGTTGAGGAGACAATATCTACTTTTGATTCCACTGATCAGCCATATTTGCGTATGCTAAAAGATTTTATTGACAGAGTTGTTAACTCAAAATGTGATTCAGGTACCTTAAAACAAGGTATAAGAGTTATGGAATTGATTGAACAGGTTGAAAAAGAGGGAATACAGATCGGTGGCTAGAATCTTTGCAATAACATTTGCTAGAGAGGGATCAAAAGGCATAAAGGGAAAAAATATCAAGCACATGAATGGTAAACCATTACTTGCATATAGTATTGACTTGGCAAAAAAGATACCAACAGTACACGATATTTTTGTTTCTACAGATGGTACGGAAATTGCTGAAATTGCACGTGAATATGGTGCTGAAGTTATAATCAGGCCTGCTGAATTAGCAAGTGATTGTGCTAACGAATGGGATGCATGGCAACATGCCATTAAATATTTGAAGGCAAACTTTGGCATGCATGATGATGATCTATTGTTAAGTTTACCATGTACGTCTCCTCTAAGAAGTTTACCAGATATTAATAAATTAATAGAAGAGTTCAAAGATTCTTCTAGTGATCTTGCGTTGTGCATCACAGAATCTGCAAGAAACCCTTATTTTAACATGGTAAATGCTGATAATAGTGGAATTGTTAACTTGGTTTGTGATGCAGGAAAGTTTCACCGCAGGCAAGATGTACCGAAAGTCTATGATATTACAACCGTGGGTTATTTGACGACAGCTAGGTTTATATCATCAGCAAATGGAGTCCTTTCAGGTAAAACGCTGGGTGTCGTTGTTCCTCGAGCGAGCAGTATTGACATAGATGAACAATTGGACTTTGATTTTGCAGAATTATTGCTAAAAAAGCAGGAACAAATATGAGAGCTATTTCACAGTTGTTAGATTTGCATAAAACTTGGACACTAATTACTGGTGGTGCGGGGCATGTAGGTAGAGCTTCGGCAGAAACTATTTTGGAGTTAGGTGGAAATGTTATTTTAGCAGATCGCGATATAACTTCCTTAAATGAATTAGTTGAACATGAGTTTAACAAACCTTTTGCTACAGGTCGCTTATTTATATTACAAGTTGATCTAGCTGACCAAAATCAAATCCGTCATATGATGGATGAGGTGTCGAAAATCACTGGTGCTATACTTAATGGTTTAATAAATAATGCAGCCTTCGTTGGTACCGATAGATTGGATGGTTGGTGTGTACCTTTTGAGGAACAATCTATCACTACATTTAATGATTGTTTAGGCGTTAATTTATCTGCTCCATTTTTGTTAAGTCAACAAGCTTATGAGTTGATGAAGAATCAAACTCATGGCCCAAAGAGTATTATAAATATTTCCTCTATCTATGGGGTGGTAGGACCGAAAATGGAACTTTACGAAGGTACAGAAATGGGGAATCCTGCAGCATATGCTGCAAGTAAAGCTGGTTTAATGCAATTGACGCGCTGGATGTCAGCGAATGTAGCACCTGCAGTTAGAGTTAACAATATTGTTTTAGGTGGTATTGAAAGAGGTCAGCCTGAGAGCTTTTTAGAGAAATACAATGCTAATGTTCCAATGGGAAGGATGGCAAAAGAAGAAGATATTAAAGGTGCTATTGCATATCTAAGCTCTGAGCTTTCAAATTATATGACAGGGCAAAGTTTATTTTTAGATGGTGGTTGGACTGCTGTATAAATAGTCTATACTTCAAAATGACTATAATTTTTGGAGTTAGACATGAAAATTGATAACTCAAATTCCTACCTTAACCAAACTCAGCAAACGAGTAATAAGCTTGCTGAGCAATTAGCGTCAGGTAAAAAAGTAAACTCAGCGGCAGATGATGCCGCTGCATTGCAAATTATTGATAGATTAACATCGCAACAAGATGGCTACAGCCAAGCAATTAACAATGCGTACGATGGCATTTCTTACTCG
>Ga0066368_10000096_pt1 | contig 17328 bp, 10 predicted proteins | sample Knorr_S7_td_NADW_FD_71215 | JGI IMG/M metagenome (GOLD analysis project Ga0066368, IMG submission 71215) | Marine microbial communities from Southern Atlantic Ocean transect - Knorr_S7_td_NADW_ad_2505m_LV_A | ecosystem: Environmental > Aquatic > Marine > Oceanic | place: Southern Atlantic ocean... | reverse complement strand
GGATTGATTACGAAGATGTCAGTTACCGCCCTTTTGAAACAGAGCCTTTGCTTGCAGGCCTTAACGATTACACCATTGCAGCGCCTTGGGTCGGATTACATTGGCTAGAAGACAATTACGCCGTTTTGCACGATATTGACCTAATAAACCACAACGAAGACGTTAACCTAGGTTGGGAGCTAAATTCAAAGTTTGCCATCGATACCGTAAATTTTGGTCAAGGCTTTTTATTTGATACAAACCTTACCAAAGCGTGGTTTAACAATAACGCCTTGTATCGATTTGCCGCTGGAATCAAAGGCAATGTCGGAACTGAGCTTGATGACCGTTTAGCGCTTTATTCAAAAGCACAAATGAACTATCGCTGGTCAGACTCATTTGCTTTTTATGCGCATCTAAATGGTCATTGGCAAAACCATGAATTTGCTGACAAACCACTGGCTGTTGGGGGTGAAGAAGGTATGCGTGGCTTCCCAGAAAGTTACCAACATGGTACTTCAAGCGTACAAGCAACGGCGGAACTAAGAATGTACCCTAACATCAATCTGTATCAGTTTGTAGATGTAGGCTTTGTTGGCTTTGTTGATGTAGGCCAAGCTTTTGGCAGCACTGAAACTGCAAATATTTCAGATTCAATGCTAACCAGTGCAGGTCTAGGTATTCGCCTATATTCATCGCGCTCAAGTAACGACAATGTGATCCATATCGACTTTAGTACGCCTCTGGGCAGTTACCAAGACGTTGATTCATGGCAAATAGGAATGTCGGTTGAAACAACTTTTTAGCTATCAGTGCTATTCTGGCAATGTTATTTGAACTGAACGGCCAGAGTCTAATCCGTCAACATGATAAGCAAATTGTAGTTTGTCGAGTATTCGCTCAACAATGATAAGCCCAATGCCAAAGCCAGTTTGAGTTTGCTGGCCTTTTAGCGGAGGCTCATTCTGATTGGTGATTGTAAAACTACGCTCATTTATTGCTACAGTGACTTGTCCCTGCTCTGTATTTTGAAACGCATTACGAATTAGGTTATTGCAGGCAATTTGTAGTAGTGTTGGGTGACTCATGAAGCTCAAATCGTCCCCAATAATCACCACTTTAACTTGTTCATGATTTAAGTAAAGCTGATTTTCTTCCACTGATTTAGCAACAATTTTCTTTATGCTACACATTTCAGTGACAAGGTCTTTTTCTGTCTCCTTACTTAGCCATAGCAGCGCTTCTGTTTGATATTTCATATCTTCAACTGCACTTAACATACGGTTTAAAACTCGTCTTTCTTGTGGCTTTAAGTCATTCATTATCAACTCAAGTAACTCCATATTTGCAGATAAAACTGCTACTTGAGTCCGTAATTCGTGGCTGCTGAAACGCGCAAATGCGTGCTCTTTTTCTAGAATATGACTAAAAGTATCTAAACTTTTATTGATTGTTTTGGCTAAATAATTAATACCGCCAGATTTCATTTTAGGTGGGGCTATAGGTTTTCCAGCAGAAACAGTATCAGCCCAATTGGCAAGTTCAAACACCATCGAGCTAACACGACTTATTTGAAACAACTGAAAAATAAATAACGCGATTATCAATGCTGACGCTGTAATGATAGCAGGTTGCATCTTATCGGTTAGAAAGGTCTGTAACTCTAGGTCATTAAATCGAGTATTATTATGAAAATAAGCAAAATAATCCTCCCCCTGATGGTGAATTCGATATATTAAAATCACCTCAGAAACTGACCATAAACCACCAAACTGATTGATATAGAGGTTAACCTTACCGGTTTGAATGTGTTGTTCTTTAGGGACGTTATTTAGGTGTGTGCTTAATTGCTGATAGCTGCTTACAAATTGCATGCGATCATCGCCTAAAATAGTTGCATCATCGCCTTTATACAAGCTTGGGTTAGTCTGTAAGCGTGTCATAGAACGCTCAGCAAACCCCTGTAAAACATCTATTTTTCGAGTAATGTATTCTTTTTGATAACTGAAAGAGCTGTAACTTAAATATATGAAAATAAAAGTAAACAATAATAAAGCAACAATTAATGTAGCCTTAAATTGCTTAAACTGTAATTGTGAAAAATCCATTAAGAATGGACTCGTTTTAATACCGCATTGCCATTAACCACATGAAGTAATGGTTCACTAAACGGCTTATCAATTCGTTGTCTGAGACGATGAATATGTACCTTTAGGGCTTCACTGTCTGGTACATCATCTCCCCATATCGTGTGCTCAAGCATTTGCCTATCAACACAATTTGGGTAAGCTCGGGCAATGACTTCAAGTAACTTCCAGCTCGATGGTGTGAGTTTTAATAAAATACCCTCTCTGAAGGCTTGTCGCTCACCTAAGTTGAGTTCTAAACCTAACTCTTGAATAACAAGCTTTTGGGCATTACCACTTCGACGCTTAGATAGCGTTTTGATACGTGCAAGTAACTCTTTTAACTCAAAAGGTTTTGTGAGGTAGTCATCTGCACCGCAATCAAACCCTGCCAGTTTGTCATCTAACTCATGAAGCGCTGTTAGCATCAGTAAAGGTGTATCTATGCCTTGCTGCCTGAGTTTCTGACACATACCTAGCCCGTCTAATTTTGGCATATTAATATCGGTAACAATCACATCGTATTGGTTTTTTTCAGCTAAAATTACACCCTGTAAACCGTTATCACAGTAATCACAAACGAGTCCCATTAATTCTAAAAATTCGATGACTGTCGCTGCAAAACGCTTGTCATCCTCAACATATAGAACTCGAATACTCATTGTATTTACCTCAAACAAAACTACATACGTATGCAACAAAAAATCATCAAAAATGATTGGGGTTATTAATTAAGCCAGTTAACATACTGTACATAATTTAATTTTACTTTTGTATATATTTGTCATGATGAAATCGTACCTACTAGTTGTTTTTTCAATATTTTTTATTAGCGCGTGTGATTTCCATTATACCTTTTCAGAAACTCAATCAGTGCCGCTTTCACAGCAAGATTTTGTTAATAGCCCTGGCTTTAAGCTTGACTACGAGGTGCACATCCCTAACTCATTCACAAGCTGGAAACCGAGTCCTGAAAATCAACTTGTATACAACCCTAAGACCCAAAGCTACATATTGAAAAACCTAGACATCACAGGCCAACAAATAGATAGCTGGGGAGCACGGTTCAAAATTGCGAGCGTCGACTGGGCACATGAGTTTGCTTTTGCCAAAGCCCATGACACTCCCGAGCAATCTAAATTTGGCATCAAGCAAGATGGCAGTGTTGTGAAGTTAAAACAGATTTTTTATGCATCTGATATTTACTTTGAACTCCCCATCAACAGTCACGCTCAGTATTTACAAGTGGAGTTTAAAGTCACAAGTGACACTGAGCAGCCTGATGCCTTACTCTATATTTACTTCACTGATTCAATCATTTAAAGGCTCAATAATGATCGCTGCACCGCCTGCTGCTGCAAGCGTCAGATGAAGCCTAGTTTCGTTATCAACCATTTGCGTTACAACTTGATATGCTTCAGGATTGCTTAGCCAATCAGTGTCTTTCGCATCTTGATAAATTGTTGCTTGATACTGCGTATTCGCTGTTAAAAAATCGAGTTTAAAGCTAACTTCCCTCGCATCCTTGTTCGTAGCGCTACCTATAAACCAACGCTGGTTAGCGCGTCGTGCCACCGTGATATACTGAGCGACTTCTGCATCAATAATTTTTGTATCATCGTAATCAACATCAAGCGCTTCGATGAATTTAAAAGCAGGATGACCTTGGTAATTCTCAATCATATCTGCAGCCATCTGCAGTGGGCTGTATAGCACCACCATGTTTGCCAATTGTCTGGCCAGTGTGGTATGTACTCTGTAGCCAGCCTTTTGTTCTTGGCCCTGCCAGTCATAACGCTGACCATCGAAGCGACTAAAATCAACATCAAATATACCTGGGGTATAATCCATTGGCCCTGCAAGCAAACGTGTAAATGGGAGCGTCATTGTATAGTCTGCAGAATTTCCTTCACTCCAAGCATTGTACTCTCCTCCCCTAGCCCCTTCGCGGGTCATCATGTTTGGCCATGTTCTGCGAATACCGGTATCTTTGATTGGTTCATGGGCATTCAGCATAATTTTATATTTGGCAGCTAATTCAACAATTTTGCGATAATGATTAACGCCAAATTGTCCTTGATGGTGTTCACCATTACTAAAACCTTGCTCAGCCACATACCCCGTTTTAACCGTATTGATACCCAGCTTGGAGTAAATAGAAAATATGTCTTCAACATGATTTTCATAGGCCGCAATATTCCCACCCGTTTCGTTGTGACCAATAATTGCAACCCCTTGCTGTTTCGCATAATTCGCGACTTTTTCTAGATCAAAATCATCGCTTGGCACAAGGTAAGCTTCGCGTGTTCCCCATTGCTCCCAGCCTTTATTCCACCCTTCGAATAGCACACCTTGTATATTATGCTGCTTAGCAAAGTCAATGTATTGCATAGCACGTTCAGTGGTTGCGCCATGTCTTTCGCCTTCTTTCCAAGTGTGAACACCTAAATGGATCCCCCACCAAATACCAATATATTTCATTGGCTTGATCCAACTGGTGTCAGTTAACTTGCTTGGTTCATTTAAGTTTAATAACAAATCAGATGCCACCAATGACTTGGCATCATTCGCTATTTGCACTGTGCGCCATGGTGTTCTAAACGGTACCTTGGCTTTCACTTTAGAACCATCTTGCCAAGGCACGAGCTCAGCGGTCAGCTGACTACCGGTTTTATGTTTCAGGGTCATACTGGCATAATCAGTTAACGCAGCCTCATGAATACTTAGCAAAGTACCGTCTTGATTACGCACTGTAAAAGGGGTTTGTACTTGTTTTATTTCGGCAACCTGAGTTTGCTTGTAAAGCTTTTCATAGCTGTCGTAATCAGCTTCTATCCACCAGCTCGTTGCGTTTTCAGCTAAGTTAAAATCTGTTTTTTCATCCATGATGACAAACTCATTTAATGCTTTTTGCTGGGGAAACTCAAAGCGAAACGCCACACCATCATCATAAGCCCGCAGCCTTAAATTCATTTTTCGCTCACTGCGTAAATCCTTTAATGAGACGAATAATTCATTGTATTCATTGCGTATATTTTTACGTTCTCCCCAAGGAGCTTGCCACTGTTTTTTATACGATTTAACGTTGGCACTGAGCATTTCAAACTGCTCAAGGGGTGCTTGCTTTTGCAACGTGAAGCCTAAATGAGAAGGTAAAATAAGTGGTTTTGTTTTATTGTTTACCGAATAACTTAGCTCACCACTTTTAGTTAATTGCACTAGCGCATGCAATTGATTATTTGGAGAACTCACTTTACCAACCGAAAGCTCTGTAGCGCATGCCTGACAGAGCCAGACAAGTAAAATTAAGGCGAAAACTCGCATACTTATCCCTTAAAATAAAAAAAGAGCCAAAGTATGCAGCTGGGAAAACTGCATAACTTCAACTCTTACGACAACACGGTTTAGAATTTATAACTTGCTGATAGTAATAAACTACGACCATAAACTTGGTAATCACTTACCAGCGCTTTATTTTCAGCAACGTAGGCTTTAAATGGCTCATCCGTTAAGTTGTATGCTTGCAGCATAACCGTTAACCCTTGCATTGACTCAATACCTGACTCTGAAAAGTCATAGCCAATTTGTGCATCGACAAGCGTACTGCCAACTATCACTTTTGCCGCATTGTTGTACCCTAATGAATCTGGGTACTCATCACGTTTACGCATACTGGCTCTAATTTGCCAGCCATTACTTTCATAAAAAGCAGTTAAGTTAAAGATTGAATCAGAAAGCCCCGGCATACGTACTTCGCCTTTTTCTTCCACCTCTACTTTTGCATCAAGGTAGGTCAAGCTTGCAACAATACCAAAGCCATCTAGAGCGTCTGTTACAATGTGCCCTGGCAGTGTCGCAGACAGCTCCACCCCATTAATTTGCCCATTACCCGTTTTACCCCATTCGTATAAATAACCTTGGTTATAATTAATGGTTTCATCAGGACCGATATTTGCGTATTCACTGTACTCGCTGAAATCGATAGCTCGTGGCACAACTTCTTGCCAATTCGGCATATCTTTGTAGAAACCCGCAACAGAGATATAACCATCGGCAGCAAAGTAGTACTCGTATGATAGATCCCAGTTAATTGCCTCAAGAGGTTTTAACTTTGAAGTACCTGAATAAGCACTCCACGGGGTTCTATCGAGGCTAAAACCTTCTTCACCTGGGTCTTGGTTAACTGTATTGTTGAAATTGATCTCAAATGCAGGGCGAAGCCTATCCATTCGTGAGCGTGAAATAGTTTTGGCGACTGAAAAACGTAAGTAATGATCGTCATACATATTCAGGTTAGTGCTTAATGAAGGCAAAGTCTGACTATATGAAGCACTGTCGTTGATGGGATCACGCTTAACATAGCTATCAATAGGAAGGTCACCTTCATATGGCACAGTAGATCCGATATAACTCAAGCCATCTTGCTCAGTTTTGATGTACTGCACACCCATGTTACCATTCAAATAAATATTTGATGTAAGCTCTTGTTCAAAATTTGCTTTACCATAAAAGGTAAGAACTTGCTCACCGATAGTCCAACTATTGGTGGCGCGCGACATTTCAGTCAAGTCACTGACAAACTCATCATAATAGCCTTGATCGTATAGCCCTTTTGAGTCATAGCTAACCATGTTACCCAAGCCTAAAAAGTTCATAGAGGTCGGTGCCAGTAATAGATCGCTCGGGATATCAACCATATTTGGATAATCTTTGAGAGTGAGATAACGACCAGTATCAAGCTTGGACTTTTCACGGTCGCTGTAATTCACACCAAAATCAACTTGAGTAATAAAGCCACCTTCTAATACTTGCTTTGCATTGAGTCTTAACGTGGTTAGCTCATCATCAATTTCAATAATCGATAAAAAGCCGTCCTGGTCATCACTTGCTGCATGAAGGGGATTACCACCACCCCAGCTTAATGGGCCACCCAATTTATAAATATCAGTATTGCTGTAATCTTGGTCTGAATCGAAAACAACACCTTCGTTTGAGTCTTTCATCCAAAACTCTATGTTTTCCATCGCGCCAACACCATCACCACGACCGGCTCCGGCATAGGTTTCTAGCTGCCACTTATCTCGCTTAACTTGTGAATAGCTAGCATCAAAATTTAAAGAAAACGTATCAGTAACTTGAAAGTCAATGTTTAAACCGTATGCCTGCAATTTTGATTCTTCAGATTGGTAATCTCCATGCAAAACCGATTGCGTATTGCCAATTATGCCGTGGCTGACAACCCCATTTTCAGTTTCTAACACTTGCATATTGGCACCACTCCACGCGGCTGGTGTTTCAATGCCTCGTTGAATTTGCTCGTCTTCAAAATCAATGTATAAAGCATCGGCAATAATATGAAAACGCTCTGTCGGAGTGAGCTCTAACACCCCCATTACTGTGTCACGGGTTTGTAAGGTTGAACGGACGCGCGGGTTTGCACCACCTAAAATATAATTAGACTCACCATCAACGTCTGTGCTTGGCCACGCATCATCGCCCCACGCTAACCACTTTTGTTGCTGCGTGGGTGAAGTCATATGGTTAAATGAAAGCGCTAGGCCAATCGTGTCATCTGCATATTGGTCAATATATGAAAAATTAAAACGTTTACCTGTATCATCGCCATCAGGGTTAAGGTTGCCTAAGGTGTTTTTCTCAAAGGTGGCGCCCACTTGAATATTTTGCTCGCCATACGCCAATGGCTTTACGGTTTGTAAGTCAACCACACCCGCTATGCCTTGCGTCATTAAACTTGCATCAGCGGCTTTATGAACCACCACGCCAGACATTATTTCTGCGGGATAAATAGAAAAATCTACACCGCGATTATCATTCAAAGTAACTTGTTCACGCCCGTTAAGGGTGGTTGCTGAAAAGTCTTGGCTTAAACCACGAATTGATATCTCGCTTGCTTTACCATTAATACGTCTTGCTGCAATCCCTGGTAAACGCGTGATGGTTTCAGCAATACTTGGGTCTGGTAACTTACCAATATCTTCGGCTGTGATCGCTTCGATGATTGATGTGCTATCTTGTTTTACTGCTTGTGCTTTAATTAGGCTGCCGCGAAAACCTTTTACCTCAATAACTTCAACGTTATCTTGGTCATTCTCTTGAGCTTGGGTTGCGTCTGCGGCATTCACGTTTACAGTAAATAAGCCTGCAGCTGCGAGTGCGAGTGTTAGCGAAGTCGGTTTAAAAGTTTGCATTGAATGCATCTCCAAAGTTTTTATTATTTAATTAAGTCGGTAACTTCTTAATGCCGTGATTTGCACTGTATTGCTTTGCAAGTTACAAAACGGTTACGTGCCCCAAAATATCTCAATCACTGCACCAAAATAGATAGCGAGTCTGTAAAAATAAACAAACTCGCTGTTAAAACAGCAAGTTAACTACTAAAACCCACTATACCCGCTGCCCTTAATCAAACTAAACTCAGGCCATACATTGACACCTGATGCACCATTTGTGACGGTAACATCTTCAAAGTACGCATTACCTTGTGCTTGAAACTCCATGCTAAAGTCACTCGCAGTGCCGTTAGCCTGAACCCCATCAATATGCACATTTTTAAATAACAAATTTTCGACACGCTTTTGCCAGCTCACTAATATCGCCTGATGAGTACTGTCGATGATATCGACATTCGTCACTTCAATAGGCGCGGTGATATCGGCTGAGTCAGCATAAATCCAAATAGCACCTAATTGCGCTTGCCAATTTGGTTCATAGCCACCGGTACGAAGTAATGTCGTGTTTTCAACTCTAGTTACACCTGCAAGCGGTACAGGGTTAAAACGAGTGCCAATTGCAACCCCTGCTGAGCCCGTTAAAGTATCAGCAAATAAGTTATTTAAAACAGCATTGTCTGTACCACCGTAAATGCCGGCACCATTGCCAAGTAAAGGCACCTGTACAGTGTTGTGGATGAATGCGCTGCGTGTAACTGGTGAACCTGATGACCACATTGCTAAAGCATCATCACCAGTATTACGGATCATTGATTGCGTAATATGCGTATCTTTAATATCGGTGTGTAAATTCACACCATCTGCAAAGGTGTTACGGATCCTAAGACCAACGGCCAGTAATCCATCGGTTCCTGCCGATCCCCATAAACCAACCTTAGTATGTTCTACCCAGATATTTTGTAATAAAGAACCTTTGCCAAAATTACCCTCTAATGCAGCATGAAATGCCGCGTCGTCACGATAACGTACATCGCCATCAATCATTAAGTGAGCTATCGTGACATTGTCACCAGTCGCATAAAAGCCACCTTTACCATTAAGACCTGCGATCACCGAGTACCAAGGCCCAGCACCAATAACACTAACATCAGATAGATTAAACCGATCGCTAACGATAAAGCGCCCTTGTGGGATCCATACACCTGTTCCTTGCGCTTTAGCATCTGCAATAGCAGTTCGAATAGCATATAAGTCATCTTGACCATCGTCAGCGACAGCACCGAAATCTGTAATTGAAACAAAGCCAGTTGGCTTAGCTCTTGGCGCTTCAACAAGCTCAGTTTCAAGCAAATCAATGTCATAGTAATTTGCTGTTGAGTTAGCATCCTTTTCGAAACGCAGCACTGTGCCAACAGGCAATGTTTGCCCTAGCATCATGCGTGAACCATCAAAGAAACGTTGTGCAGAGCCTTGTGAGGGGTTATTACCGTATGGGTAACTGCCATATACCCAGCTGAATAAACTAGATACTTGATGATCAGCCAATTTAACACCGTCGGCAAAAACGGCTAGTTGATTAATTTGTCCCGCACCGCTGCTGTTATCTGGAATTGAACTACGCAGTACAAAAGCATTCGCAGCTTCAGTTAAAGTAAACTCTACAAAATCGCCAGTGTTGTTCAAACGAACGGCTTGACGGCCTGATGCTTCTGCCGCGACAGAATGAAACACGCGACTTGGTGCAAGAACTTGTGCATTTGTCTGTGCATTTTCAGCTTCATAGGCTTTATATGGGGTCGTGGCTCCACGAGATTCTAATGGCAAACCTTGCTCTAAACTAACATTGTCAATTGCATATTCAGCTGATGAATCACTATGCTGGGCAATAGTGAGTGTCCCCACCCCTTTATGTAAATTTAAATTGTAAGCTTTAGTTGTAAAACCTGTTGTAGGTTCAAAAGTCATTTCACCTGCATCGATACCATCAATAAACAAACGGGCTTTTTGTGTTGTGCCTGAGCTATTGTTATATCTAAAAGCAACTGTTTGCAGGCCTGTTTGACTGGCATTAACGGTGGCAATAATGCGTGATGAATCAGCCGTACTTTGCACTACTGCGCCTTCTCCTTGCGCACCTGTTAATGAAATTGAAAGATAAGCACCACCGGCATAAAAACCGTCTTCGGCTTCATAAGCATCACTATTTGTTGGTGGCTCAACGGGGGGATCTGTCGGATCCGTTGGGTCGGTTGAAACCTGACTCAAAGCAACCGAATCTAAGTTAACATTACCACTATCATTATTACCGAAAAGATAACTTAACTGATGGGTGCCTTGGGTTAAATCAAAGGTGTGACTTACACTTGCCCAGCTATCCCAATTATTTGTTGCTGGTAATGTAATAGTTTGACTTGCTTGCTCTGTATTAAAACTAATTGTGCGATCACTACCTGTACCATTCGCATAGCTGAGTGTTAGCTGATAACTACCCGCTTCGCTAATATCAACATTAAATGCACTACTTGCTTGGCCTTTATTACTATCAGTGAAGCCACCTACAAAGCCATTACCGCTAAAACCCGTGTGATTTGACTCTGCAACAGCACCGCCAGTTAATAATGCATCTTCGAGTTCAAGCTGTTGATTAACATTTAAAGCTGGCGCAGTTTGCTGGTTCTGACTGGTAACAGTAAATGCATCGAGATTTATATTACCACTGTCTTGATTATCAAATCGTAGACTAATCGTATGACTGCCAGAGGTTAAGTTGATAGGATTCGTCTGGCTAAGCCAATCAGCCCAGTGGCTACCAGAATTAAAATACACTTGCTGCACATATTGATTATCAATATATAAGCTAAGTGATTTAGCACTCCCAGTGCCATTGGCATAACGAGTCGCTAATGTATATTGCCCTGACTGGGGAACACTCGCGGAAAAACTAACCGCGGCACTTCCCTTATTACCATCAGTGAAACCGCCTAGATAGCCCGTTCCGTAATAACCTGCATGTTCAGTTTCAAAAGCGGCCCCGCCACTCACATTTGCATTTTCGGCTTCTTGTTGACTAATAGTTTGCGCATAGGCTGGATTTATGAGTGTATTAAGTCCTATTGCCGAAGACATTAATACACAATATTTTAGGCTTACGAGTAAATGTTTTGCATTCATTGTTAAGCTCCTTTTTGTGTGTTTTAGGTTGTGTGCAAGCTATGCACACAACCAAGCTACATACATAAAAGTTACTTACTGGTTACAATTAATACCCATTCGCTTAATTAAGTGGTCTATTTTGAGGCAATAAAACCTCGTTGATAACAAGGCAAAATTTTCGTTATTTAGTTGTTCTAAATCAGAAATTTTTAACGCCGTTAGCAACAGGTTTAATCCCTCGAAATGATTACGTATTATTGCGGATTGGTATAATATACAAAGCTAATTTACTCTTATAATTGCTCCGCTTTTGGCAGTGAGATTAACGACTAACTCTTTATCTAAAACAGTATAATCAGCATCGCCGTACAGTAAATCAGGCTTTTTACTCTTTAGATATGACAAGCTAATCTCTTGATTTTCTGTTGAGTTATTAAACAAAACCCAAAAGGTACCGGTATGATGCTCGCGCTCAAATACAAACACATTCTTCGTATCATCAGCGAGCATGGTTTTATAACTACCAATACTCAACGCAGGGTTTGCATTGCGAATTGCGATTAATTGTTTATAGGTCTGTTTGAGGGATGTGTTAATCGTTACTTTGTCTGGGCTACGCACTGAGCCATCAGGGTTGTAGCGCTCAGCTTGATACTTAATATCAGGCCAAATCATTGGCTTACGGCTATCTGGATCATTCGCTCCCCACATACCCACTTCATCGCCATAATAAAGCATAGGCGCACCAACGTAAGTCATTTGTAATAAAGCAAATAATCGTTGCAGTTGTAAGTCATATGAGGTGGGTTTCGAGACCTTATAATCTGGGTTTATCACCGCTTGTGACGTAGTAAAGTAGTCTTGCCAATCACGAAAATTAGCAATACCACGATTGACAATATGTGAACCAATGCGATTAGAGTCATGACTCCCAAATAAGTTTTGTACCACATAGGCAACACCCTGAGGGTATAAGCTACGAAGCTCAGCTAGTTTGCTATCAAACTCGGTTGGTAAAATCGCCATCTTCTCAGGATTAAAGAAAAACTCAGCTGCGGTAAATGCAAAGTTATAATTCATTTCACCATCAAATTCATCGCCTTGCATATATGGCTTAACATTTTCAGGAGTATCAACGATTTCAGCGGTTAAGTAAGCTTCAGGATTAATTGATTTAACAAGCTGACGCCAATCTTTCCAAAAGCCGTGAGCAATGCAATAAGCAACATCTAATCGCCAACCATCAATACCATATTTACGACCTTTGCCTTTTGGGTTCATCCAACGTTTTGTGGCAGCAAAAACATATTGTTTTGGCCCTGTGACTAGCCCTTGTTCATCTTCTTTAAATTCAGGCAGAGACTTAACACCAAACCAACCTTGATAATCAAATTCAGTGCCTTTTTTTTCGTCTTTAAAACTGTTCACTGTAAACCAGTTTTTATAGTCTGAATTTTCTTGGTTTTTTGCTAAGTCTTGAAATGCAAAGCTGTTAATCCCCATGTGATTAAACACCCCATCAAAGATTATACGGATGCCTTTTTGATGGGCATTGTCTATCAGCTCTAAGGCTAACTCATCCGCTTTGGTCCAAACCCAAGTTTTTGGATCAAGTGGGTTCTCTTGTGCCATTAATTTTCGATCGCCTACAGGATCTGGGCCGAAGTTTGGGTCTATGTGGTGGTAACTTGCAGCGTCGTATTTATGTAACGATGGAGAATCAAAAACCGGATTCAAATAAATGGCATTAATACCTAAGTCTTTTAAATAGTCGAGTTTATCAATGACACCTTGTAAATCGCCCCCATATCGGCGACGCAGCAAATGAGTACTTATCTCATGCTCATCATTAGCGGCTTTATTTACACGTTCATAATCTTGCAGTTCATACCAATCACTGCCCCATGGATGAATACGCCACTGCACTGGCTGTTTAATTGGATCAGCCCCTTTAATATCATCTACTTTTGGATCATTGCTTGGATCACCGTTGCGAAATCGCTCTGGAAATATTTGATACCAAACAGCTTTCTTAGCCCACTGAGGTACAAATTCGTTTTTATTGTTATCTTGAGAATATACTTGCGTAACAGCTATTGCATTGACAGATAAAGCCAGCAAGCTCATTTGGAAAAACCGTTTCATTGAAAACCTTAAAATCATCACACTATCTCAATTAGGGTAATGATTTTAAGGTTACAAAACGGTAACTATTGTTCGATAAGTATTTTAAATTGCCAAGGTTCAAGCAAGACACGTTGCTGCTTTGAAATTGTTTCAGGCTTGCTGCTCAGTGCGTTTTTATAACGACCTGCTGCAAAGTCAGACTCAATGGTAACAGCCTGTGTTTCGGCTGATAAATTAAACACAGCAAATACCTTATTATTTTTATTTTCTCTGATAAAACTAAGTACAGACTCACTTTGGCTATTCTTAACTTGCACCATGGGTGCGCCCCATTTACCGTTAAAAAGGGCTGAATTTGCTTTTTTTATCGCGAACAGCTGTTGATATAAATCGCCTATCGGGTGTGGTCGCCAATTAATAGGATCTCGTGAGAAAAACTTTAATCGCTTTTCGTTCCCAGCTTCTTGGCCATTGTAGATCATCGGAATACCGTCACTGACAACTGAAAGCGCGATTACTGCTTCAAGCGCATCGCCAAATGCTTCAAACTGAGTTGCTTCCCATGCATTTGCATCATGATTACTAACATAATTTAAGCGCATGGCATTTTCAGGGTAATAGCCGGTATTCCATGAATAATACTCATAGAGTTTGCCAAGTCCTGCTTTTCCTTTTGCAATATCGTGAACTGCCTTCCACCAACTCCAGGCATAACTGGCATCGAATGCCTGATAATGGAAATCTCTTCCTTCCCATTCTGCAAGCATAAAGACAGGTTTGATCTGCTCAAGTTCTTGTCTCACATCTTGCCAAAACTGTAACGGCACTAAGCCAGCGGCATCACACCGAAAGCCATCAATTCCAGCTTCTCTCACCCAAAACTGCATGGCTTTAGACATATATTTGCGAAGTTCAGGCTTTGAGAAATCTAAATCGATAATATCATCCCAATCAAACCAAGGTGTTGAAGTGAAATTGCCCTCATGATCTTTCATGTACCACTGTGGGTGCTGCTCTTTAATTGGGTTATCCCATGCAGTATGGTTGGCTACCCAATCTAAAATGACATACATTTTTTGCGCATGTGCCGCATCGACAAACGCTTTAAGGTCAGCAAAAGAACCAAGCTCTTCACTCACCCCAAAATAATCTTTAATTGAGTAAGGGCTACCAAGCTCGCCTTTGCGATTTTGCTCTCCAATTGGATGGATTGGCATTAACCAAATAATGTCTATGCCTAATGTTTTTAATCTTGGCAACTGATCTTTAGCGGCTTTTAGTGTGCCTTGTGGCGTGAACTGTCGAGTATTAATTTGATAAATAGTGGCACTTTTAAGCCACTCAGGATTCTGAACAGTCACCAAGGAAGACACTTGATGAAGCTGCCTGTCCACGTTGCTAACATTGGATTGGCAGCCAACTATCAGCACTGCCAATGTAAAAATCAATACTCTAAAAGTCATTGTTCTCTCAGTCTTATTTTTATAAACCTTGCTGCAGTATATTTATAAGATTGAAGAAAACCGCATCCATTCGTATTCATTGATAAAACTGTGAAAACAGCGTTTTTTGTAACTGTTCAGTAACTTAGCGAGCAATAAAATTGTAATGGGCACATTGCTTTTTAAGCATCCTGCTCTTTACTCATGAGCTCTCCCATGCGCTCAATTAATTCTTGTTCAGTTAGGTCTTCTTTATGTGTCGCGATGTTCCATATATGGCCAAATGGGTCGGCTAACGTGCCCGACCTATCGCCATAAAATTGGTCGTGCACAGGGCGTAGCTCTTTCGCCCCAAGCGACAACGCTTTGGCAAAAACAGCATCGACATCTTCAACATACAGCATCATATTGACAGGTGTACCGCCAAGCTGCTGTGGAGATTTGTATTCCATTTCAGGGTAGGTGTCAGAAAGCATGATGTAGGAGTCGCCTATTTTTATCTCGCCGTGCGCCACCCCACCATCAGGCATTGGCATTTGCATTACAAGCTCGGCATTAAAAGCCTGCTTATAGAATTCGATAGCTTTTGTTGCGCCATCAATAATCAAATACGGAGTTACCGCATGGAAACCTTTTGGGATTGCAGAAACAGCCATGTTACACCTCAACGTTAAATGTGTGAGTTATAAAAGTAGCAGCTGTTGTGCAATTTCACGCTATAAATTTACTTTGGCAATGTGCTTGCAAAATCGGGTCTGGGTAACTTTTCGAGTATGGCGTATAAATAAATCACCACAAGGCAAAGGCCTCCCGCTGCGAAAAATAACGTTGGGCCGTTGTAATAATCTAAAATTAAACCACCACCGAGTGGTGCTAAAGCAAACCCTAAATCATAAAACGAAGCCGCACCAAAGTACGCACCACGAAGATGAGAAGGTGCGAGCCTATCAAGGTGAACGTTCATCGTCGGAAACAAAATAGTTTCGGCCAAACTCATCACCACTATCGCACCAATCCAGCCCCAGAATAAATCGATTGGATTAAGTGCTAGCCAAAACTGCGACACCATCAATAGCACCAAACCAATTTGTATTCGTACCGTTAGGCTAAATCGCGCCATCATTTTTAACAGCAGAAATTGACTTGAAATGATCACTAACGCATTGGTAAATATTAGCGCTGAAATCAGTGCAAGCAGGTCGGGAGCCTCTGCCCGAGTTAGGTATTGTATGAGTGAACTATCCATTTGCGCATAAATAAACATGCACAAAATATTGGCTAAAATTAAACATTGCAGCAGTTTATCTGCAAATAAAATACGTAAGATTTGCTTGCCCTGTATAGCTGGTTTTTTCTCTTCAGGCTCGTCGATTGCGGCAGTATTTTTTGCTGCTTTATCACTAAAATTAAAGCCCCAAACAAGCAGCACCAATAAAATAGCAAATGCCCCTGCGGTAATATAAAAGCTCGACTGCTCACCGGTTAAACCTAGCCATACCCCTGCTAATGGACCCACCGCACAGCCCACATTAACAATAAAGTACAGCGACTGCATGGCCAGCTCGCGAGTTTGTGAATCCTCAATAATATCGCCAATCGCCGCACTGGTTAATGGTCGCCAAAGTGCAGTCGCAATCGAACATAAGGTCATTACAATCACATAACCGGCCACGGTTTCTACCTCAGCTAACAGCGAGAAAGAAATGATATACAGCACGCCGGTAATGTACATCAGCGTATGCCGGCCCACTTTATCAGATAGGCTGCTGCCAATAAAACTGGTGAACACTGAAATCACCGCGGCACTGGTAAGTACCAAACCGACTTCTGTCGCCGATAAAGCAAACTTTTCGTACAAGATCACCGCAAGAAATGGCCACACCATGTAATAGCTACCACGGGTAATAAATGAGCCAAATAGGAAGATCCACATAAGCACTGGGAACTGCTTAAAGCGCGCTAAAGAGATATCTGAATTCATTATTTTAATTTTGATGATGATGATTAAAACACTATACAGGAACTGAATCTGCCTTGGGTATTTAATCTAAAACTAGTTTGTAACAGCGTATTAATTAGCTAAAAAGCAAACGCAACTTAATTGTGAATCGTGTTAAGCCAACTTGAAAAAGATTAATCTAAATAAGAATAGTTATTGATCGTATTTTTCATTTCTGTAGTATACGCGACGTCCCTCAAAGGGATAACCTACAAAAAGAACTGGAAACCTACAATGAAATCAATAAAACCAAGCTTACTGGCACTTGCCATAGCAACACATTTTTCAGCCTTTGCTGATGACGCTAAGCC
>Ga0066368_10000093_pt1 | contig 17452 bp, 17 predicted proteins | sample Knorr_S7_td_NADW_FD_71215 | JGI IMG/M metagenome (GOLD analysis project Ga0066368, IMG submission 71215) | Marine microbial communities from Southern Atlantic Ocean transect - Knorr_S7_td_NADW_ad_2505m_LV_A | ecosystem: Environmental > Aquatic > Marine > Oceanic | place: Southern Atlantic ocean... | reverse complement strand
TCCAAATATGCAAAGTAATTCGCCAGTGGGTATTTTGAGATCGAAATTTTTAAAAATTACATTTTTTTTTTCATTATTTCCAACTTTTAATGGAAACATCTTATCCCTTATATTTATATTAAAACCGGTCATTATTTTTTTTTATCTCCAATTGGTTAATTTTGTTTCTAGTGGTTTTATAAAAAACCATTCAATAGCCATAATAAAAAAAACAAAAACAATTGTATATGCAAGGATCGATGCAATATCAAACATTGAAAAAAATTCATTTATTTTAAAACCAACACCATTCGATCTTCCTAATAGCTCTACAACCAAAACTATTTTCCAAATCAAAGCTAATCCAGATCTAGCAGCTGAGACCAAGTATGGATATAGTTGAGGTAAAATTATTTCTTTAATAATCTTTAATTTTGATAATTTATAAATTTTTCCAACATCTATTAGTTTTTCATCTACAGCCTTTGTGCCTTCTCTAAGAATTACAGTGACAGTAGGAATTTTGTTTATAGTTACAGCAAGGATAGCTGCTACTTCATTTAATCCAAACCAGATAAAGCATAAAATAATAGTAACCAATGCAGGTATATTTAAACCCAATATTAACCAGCCATCAAAATAATCATCTAAGATTTTGTTTCTACCCATTGCTATTCCTATAGCAGAACCAATTATCATTGCTAAAAAAAACGATGCAAAGACTCGCGATAATGTAATTGATATATGAAAAAATAATTCTTGAGAAGAATGATAAGCAATTGACTCAGCTACGCTAATAGGGGATGGAAGCATATCTTTATCGTTTAGAAAATAAGAAATAAATCCCCAGATCAGAGTTAAAATAATAATTGATACTAATCTTCTTATTAAATCATTTCTGAGTAAATCTTTGAGAACAAAAAATTTATTTTCTTTTTTTACTGTTTCCAAAATGTGCCTGGTGCAATTTCATTTTTTTTACCTATTAAGTCTCTTCCGCCAAACTCTGATAAAATTTTAAATACTTTATTTATTTCTTGTATTTCTTGAGAGTCGAATTTTAAAGGAATTCCACTACGGTATGCATCTCTTAAGTGTATAAGTGCAGTTCTATCATCAGCTAAAGTTAAAGGATAAATTCTTTCCCATTCTGAATCAGAAGTCATCATTATTTTCTTTGCCTCTTTTGAAGCGTTAAAAAAATTATTAATCGTTTCTATATTTTCTTGTCCAAATTTTTCATCAAAAACCCAGCCAAAAGAAGGTATTTTTGTTTTAATGCCAAGATTTTCTAAAATTTCTTTAACTGAAATTAATTCTCTAAATCCCAAACTTTGTAGTCTTGCTTTGTAATGCCAATAATTTAATACTGCATCAATTTCATTTTTTATAATTAATTTGTTTAATAAAGGAGGGGCAACAAAAATTGGCTTAACGAATCTTTTTCCATCTTTTCCAGTATTTTTTTTTAGATAAGCTCTAAACAACAACCAACTTTTGTCAATTGAACCCCCAGCAATTCCCAACTTTTTTTCTTCCAAATCAGATATAGTCATAATTTCTGAATCATGTGATACCATTATCCCACCAATTGACATTGAATGTGGATAAAAAACATACTTTCTATTTTCTGATCTTTGTCTTGAAACCCAAATCCAATCAGTAACAATTATATCTACAGCATTTCCTTGTAAAGCTATTGCAGCAGCGTTTTTATTAGCGAAAAATTTAGTTTTAATTTTAATGTTATTTTTTTGATCTAGTTTATTTGTTTTTATAATATCTATTTCCCAATTTACAGTTCCAAACTTTAACAAACCTATGGTAATTTCATTGTTTTTTGCAAATACTACATTGGCACTAAAAATTATTGATAAGAAAAAGACGATTATATACAAAATAATTCTCATGTTAATTGGTTTAATTATATATATAAACTATTGTTCAAATTTGCAGAATCAATAACAATAATTAAAAAAATTATTTTAAAATTTTAATATGATTTAGTCACATATGATTTGAGTTGATCAATTTCCTTTTTCAATCTTTTTGTCCTATCTTTAACCAAATCACCAATACTAATGATCCCTATAAGCTTGTTATTTTCAACAACAGGTATATGTCTAAAATGTTTTTTTACCATTAATTCTAATAATTCTTCAGTTGCATTTTTTGTATTACATGTAATAACTCTTTTTGTCATTAATTCACTTGCTTTTGTATTTCGTACAGACTTTTTTTCAGTAAAACCTCTAACTATATCTCGTTCTGATAAAATACCTATTACCACATCTTTTTCAACTATAACTATTGCGCCGATATTTTCTTTTGCTAGAGTACTAGCAATTTCACCAACATAAGTATTCTTAGAAGTTGTAAAAACCTTGTTTCCTTTTTTATTTAATATATCTCTTACTAACATTTTTCTTTTTTATTATGATTCTTTCTTAAAAGATAGATTAATTCAAGTTTTTTAATTACATTTTTAAATAATATGACAAAAAAAATATTGTTAGATGTAAAAGGTTTAAGATGTCCAATACCAGTATTACGCGCTGAAAAGATTGTAAAAAAATTAAAAACTGGGGACACTTTAGAAGTTTTAACCACTGATCCTAAATCTATTCAAGATTTTAAAGCTTTTTGTAAAGTTGCAAATTGTTTATTTCAAAGTTTTAAAAAGACAAAAGGAGTATTTACTATTCTTATATGTAAAGGAATTTAAATTTTATTCTCTTTTAATGTTATAGCCATTAAAGGAGGCACAATAAGTAAAGTTAAAATTGCTGAAAAAAATAATCCTCCAACAACAACCGATCCTAGTCCTTTATATAATTCAGACCCTGGACCTGGAAATAATATTAAAGGAAACATTCCAAATATACTTGTTAACGTTGACATAAAAATTGGCCTTACACGAGTTCTCGCAGATTCAAAAATTGCATCGATATTAGATATATTTCTATTTTTCTTTATATTAACTGTTTGGAGAACAAGTAAAATTGAATTGTTTACAACTATCCCGATTAAAATTAAGAAACCGAGTAAAGTTAACATATCTAGGGCTTGGTAAGTGAAAAGATTTAAAACTTTTAATCCCACAAAGCCACCTGCTGTTGCCAATGGAACAGTTATCATTATTATCAATGGCAATACAAAACTATTTAATAAAATTGATAAACTTAAAAAAACAATGACCAAAGCCACAACAATTGAAAGCGACATAGCATTCCATGTCTGTGTTAATTTATCTGCTGTCCCAGATAGATTTAGAGATACACCTTTTAATGAGGCCTCTTTACCGAGCCCTTGAATTACAGCATTATCTAAAATCTTAATAGCTACTTCCAATGGTATTTTTTCAGGTGGTCTAATTTGCAAAGACACTGTTCTTTTGAAATCGATATGTCTTATTGATATTGCACTATTAGTTATATGACTATCTGCTAAGGAAGATAAAGGTATAGTTATTCCTGATTTTGAAACTATAGGAATATTTCCTACATCTTGGGTAAAATTTATTTTATTATTTTTTCCAATTATTATAAGGTCCATATTTTTCCCATCAGCAACAATTTCATCTACCCACAAACCATCGTTAAATGCATCCAAGCTTTCTGCAAATTCTCTTACCGAAATTCCATTTTCTGCTAATTTTTCCATATTTGGTATAAAACGAAGTTCCGAAGCACCAAGCTCTAGCCCTGGTTTTGGCGTAATTTGAGGACGACCAATTTTAGAAAAAACATTGTTAGTTGTAAAAAAAACTTTTTTAGCAATTTCCAAAATATTATTAAGATCTGAACCACTAACATTTATATCTATTTTTCTACTACCTCCAGCTGTTCTGCCAAAAATAGAAGGTTGATTAATAAAACCTAAAGTACCTGCTTCTTGAAATGCTGCTTTTTCCATTAATGGTATAATTTTTTTTATTTTGTTAGGATCTTTAGTAGAGGCTCCGATAAAAATTCTTGTTGATGTTGAGACAAAAAAGAAATTGTTTATTCTTGGATAATCATTTTTATTTTCATCACCGCCTTCTTCTAATACAAAATAAGGTTTAATTTGGGATTCAATTTTTTCAGCGATACCACTAGTTGTTTTTAAATTATATCCTGGAGGTGGAATCAGTACTCCAAAAACTAAATTTTTATTTCCCTCTGGCAAATATTCCAGTTTTGGAGCTAAAAGTATGATACCAATTAAAGTAAATAAAATTATTCCTAAGACTGAAAAAAATGCTCTTTTTTTTGTTTGTAATACCCATCCTAAGTATTTATAAAAATTATATAAAAAATTTAGAGAAACTTTTTTTAAAAAGTTTGGCGTTTGAAATTTCCAAATTTTTTTATCATCATTTTTTTGTAAAAGCTTAAGCTTATAGGAAATAACAGGGATCATTGTAACTGCTAGGATTAGAGACAAGGTTATAGCACAACATATAGCAATGGAAATATCTCTAAACAATTGTCCAGCTTCTACTTTTAAAATTAGTACCGGGATAAAAACTAGAACAGTTGTTAGTGATGACAAAAAGACAGCTTGCCAAACTTCCTTTGTCCCAATATATGAAGCATCGTAATCGTTTTTACCTAGTTCTTTATGTCTAAAAATATTTTCTAATACAATGATAGAAGCATCAATGACCATTCCGACTGCAAAAGCTAACCCAGCTAAACTTATAACATTAATTGATTTTCCAAGGATAGACATAAATACTAAAGTACCAATTATTGTCAGGGGAATAGTTGTAATAATAACTGCTGTTACACGAACAGAATTTAAAAAAAGTAAAAGGATGAAAGAGGCTAGGATTCCTCCAAAAATAATATTTTGTTTTACTAAGTCAATTGACGAATTGATATAAATTGTTTCATCATAAACTTGTTTCAATTCTAAATTAGATTTTTTTAGAACGATATTTAATTTATTTATTGTTTCTTTTATTTCTTTCATAGTCTCTAATACATTCGCGCCAACATCTCGAACAATGTTAATTGCCAGCGCTTCTCTTCCTAATGATCTTATATTGGATACAGGTTTTTTGCTTTCATAGACAACGTCGGCTATATCAGAAATAAAAACTTTTGATGAAAATTGTGTTTGTTGATCTTTGTTAATTTTTACAACAACTTTTTTTATTTTTTCCGGATTATTTAATTCGCCTTCTGTCCTAACAAGGTATTTTCTTTTACCTTCTTCAATTTCTCCAGCCGAAACTGCAATATTTGATGATTTTAAACTATCAACAATTTCAGGAACTGTAATTTTATAAAGCGCTAGCCGTTGAGGGTCTATTTGTATCTGCATTTCTGTTTTGCTTGCACCAAAAATATTTGATCTTGAAACTCCCGAAATTTTTTCAAATTCTGTCTTAATTAGATCCTCAACTAAATCACCATATTTATACATTGGAATCGAATTTTTTTTTAGCGGTCTAAGTATTATCCAAGCAATAGGATTATCTTCGCTTCCTGATGTTTCTAGATAAGGCTTCATAATTTCTTCTGGATAACCTCTAACACGATCAAGCGCATTTGACGTCATAAGAAGAGCTTTTTGATAATCTTCACCTTGTCCAAATTCTAATTTGATTTCAGATTTTTTGTCATAAGCATTGCTTCTTATCCTTTTAATACCTTTGACTGTTCTTAAAACATCTTCTTGTTTTATAACAATTTCTCTTTCTATTTCATTTGGCGAGCCTCCTTGCCAATTGGTTGTTATTTCTACTACTGTGCTTCGAACATCAGGTGTCAGTTGTACAGGAATTTTAAATAGAGATAAAATCCCGGAAAAGAGTATTAAGATAATTAATGCATAGATAAGTATAGGTTTTTTTAAACAAACTTTAATAATATCCAATTTTTTTATTTTCCTTCAATTTGTACTTTTTGATCCGGCCTAAGTCTTTCATTGCCTCTAATTACTATAAGATCTCCAGCCTTTATGCCATCAATTATTTCAATAGAATTTTTATATGCTTTACCAGTTACAACATGCTTTAATTTTGCAATATTATTTTCTACTGAGTAGACAACATTTTTACCATCTTTTATTAGTATAGCGTCTTTACTAATTGTTTTTACTTGATTCTTTGATTTAAGATACATTTTTAAATTTAGATTTTGATTAATTATTAAATTAGTTTTTTTTATATTGAAAAGAGGTTTTAATCTAACTAACACAGTTCTTGTATCAGGGTTTTCTCTTGGGATTATAGATTTAATTGATGATTGTAAGGTTTTATTATTAGATAAAATTATTTCAATATTCTTTTTTCGATCTAAATATTCAACTTTATCTAAAGGAACATTAGCTTCTAATTCATATTTTTCTTTATTAATAATTTCAAAAATTGGATCACCTATATTTACATAATTTCCTTTTGTCACTAGTCTTTTTGATATTACTCCAGAGTACGGTGCTTTAAAAATTGCGTAATCATAAGCTATTTTTGCTTTGTTATATTGAGATGTATTTTTTATTAAATTACCTTCTGCGGCTCTTACTATATTGATTTGATCTTCATACTCTGCCATCTTAAATGAAGGAGACTCCATTAATGCTTTTAATCTTTCCAGTTTTTTTTCTTCAAGTTCTAATCTTGCCAAACTTTCAGATAATTCTCCTTCTTTAGTAACTTTATCTTCTAGTAATTCATCCGCTTCTATTTTTAAAAGTTTATCTCCCTTCTTTATTTGATCGCCAACTTTTACATATACTTCTTCAACAGGTCCAAAAGTTTTTATAGATACGGTATCTGATTCCAAAGGTGCAACTCTTCCAATAATTAAAAATGAATCAGTGATATATTCTTTTTTTACTTTTTCAACTTGTACTAATACTAAATTTTCTGTATTTGCTTTAAGATCCCAAACACACCAATTTGAACTTAATAGCACTATAAAAATAAAAAAAATTAATTTTCTCATAATTAAATTTGTAATTAATATTTTAATAAAAGTATTATATAGATAAATTTAATTTTCTATGTCTACTGCGATTGTAACACATAAAGATTGTATTCTACATGATACCGGGATACACCATCCAGAAAGTCAAGAAAGACTTTTAAGTGTTTTTAAGACACTAAAGAATTTCAAATCAAAAAAGATTCAATGGATAGATGGACCAAATATTAATTTAAAACATATTAATTTAGTTCATTCCGAGCATCACATTAAAAATATTATAAATAATGTTCCAACAAAAGGTTTTTTTAATATTGATGCAGATACCGTATTAAGCCCTAATAGTATCAAATCTGCTTTTAAGGCTATGGGATCAGTATGTAAAGCAGTTGATTTAATATGTACAGAAAAATTTAAAAATGCATTTTGCCCTATAAGACCACCAGGACACCATGCCGAACCAGAAAAAGCAATGGGTTTTTGTTTATTTAATAATGTAGCCATTGGAGCATATTACGCAAAATTAAAATATAAATTAAAAAAGTGTGCAGTAATAGATTTTGATGTACATCATGGTAATGGAACACAAAAAAAATTCTGGGACGATCCCAATATGTTCTATGCATCCACTCATCAAGAAGGTATTTTTCCAGGAACAGGATTTAAGAATGAGATTGGAGTCAATAATAATATAATTAATGTTCCTTTACCCGGTGGAACAAATGGATTATTATTTAAAAAATCATATGAGGATATAATTATTCCTAATTTAAAAAAATTTTCACCAGATATGATATTCATCTCAGCTGGATTTGATGGACATAAAGATGATCCTTTAGCTGATTTTAAATTAACAGAAGAAGATTTTTTTTGGGTTACTAATAAATTAAGGAATTTTTCTGATAAATATTGCAAAAAGAGATTAGTCTCATGTTTAGAAGGAGGATATAATATTGATGCTTTGTCAAAAAGCTCTTTAGCACATGTAAAAGGATTAATTTTATGACAATAAAAAAAAATTTTTCAGATATACAACAAATGTCTTTTGAAAAAGCCTTGGAAGAACTAGAAGTAATTACTAATGATTTTGAAGACGGGTGTTCAAATTTAGATCAGGCAGTTATATTGTATGAAAGAGGTATTGCTTTAAAGGAGCATTGTGAAAAAAAATTAGAAGAAGCAAAAAAGAAAATAGAACAGGTCAAAATTATAAATCAAAAACCTATTCCTCGTACACAACAAGATAGCGGAGAAAAAAACTGATAAATTTAGAAAATGAATTAGAAATTTCCCAATTTGAGATCAATAAAGCGCTTAAATCTTTTCTTCCAAAAGGCAAAGGTTTAGAAAAGAAACTTTTTAATGCTATTGAATATTCTATTTTGTCGTCTGGAAAAAGATTAAGGCCTTTTTTAGTTTTAAAAACCTCAGAATTATTTGGTGTAGAAAAAGAAAGAGCATTAAGAGTTGCCGCTTCTATAGAAATGGTACATGCGTATTCACTTGTTCATGATGACCTGCCTTCAATGGATAATGATGAATTAAGAAGAGGTAAACCAACAACCCATAAAAAATTTAATGAGGCAGTAGCAATTTTAACTGGAGATTCTTTATTAACTTTATCTTTTGAAATATTATCAGACACTTTAACACATAGTGATGCTAATATTAGGTGCGAGTTAATTTTGGAGTTAGCAAAAGCAGCGGGCGCTTTAGGTATGGTTGGGGGACAAATGATGGATCTCCAAGCTGAAAATAAAAATTTAAATATTGGTGTTGTAACTAGAATTCAAAGATTAAAAACAGGGGCTTTAATTTCATTTGCATGTATTTCAGGGGCTATTTTAGGTAGAGCAGAAAAGAAAGATAGATTTGCTTTACAAGCTTATGCACATGATATTGGTCTAGCATTTCAAATTAAAGATGATTTATTAGATGTAACTGGCAAAAAAAAAAATCTTGGAAAAGCAGTGAAAAAAGATAAAAAAGCTGGTAAAAAGAATTTTGTTTCTATATTAGGCAAAGAAAGAGCAAAAAAACAGGCCGAACTTTTAGCAAATCAGGCCTTAAAACATCTTAAATCTTTTGATTCTAAAGCCGATATATTAAGGGAAGTAGCAAGATTTATTGTAGAAAGAAAGAAATAAATATAATACAATAAAAAATTCATATCTTTTAATTCTAATGGAAAAATACAATAAAAAACTTTTAGATAAAATACATTTTCCTTCAGATCTAAGAAAATTGCCAAAAAAACAATTGACAACTTTAGCTACCGAGTTAAGGGAAGAAACAATTGCTGTAGTATCAGTGACTGGTGGGCATTTAGGTGCTTCATTAGGCGTCATTGAATTAACTGTTGCTATTCATTATGTATTTAATACACCCAAAGATAGATTGGTATGGGATGTTGGACATCAAGCCTATCCCCACAAAATATTAACTGGTAGAAGAGATAGGATTAGAACCTTAAGACAAAAAAATGGTCTGTATGGTTTTACTAAAAGGACAGAGAGCGAGTATGATCCTTTTGGTGCAGCACACGCATCAACCGCAATGTCATCAGGGCTTGGAATGGCAATCGCAAGAGATCTTCAAAAGAAAAAAAATAATGTAATTTGTGTAGTAGGTGATGGAGCTATGAGCGGAGGTATGGCTTATGAAGCAATGAATAATGCTGGTGCAGAAAAGTCAAGATTAATTGTTATATTGAATGACAATGATATGTCAATCGCACCACCTGTTGGGGCTTTAAGTAATTATTTATCAAGAATTATTTCTTCAGGAACTTATCAATCTTTTAAACATATTGGAGGAAAATTAGCTCAATCATTTCCTAAAAGAATAGGAACAGCTGCAAAAAAAGCCGAAGAATTTGCAAGAGGAATAGTTACGGGAGGGACTTTTTTTGAAGAATTAGGTTTCTTTTATATAGGACCCATTGATGGACATAATTTAGATCATCTGGTTCCTGTTTTAGAAAATGCAAAAAAATATAAAGACGGACCAATATTAATACATTGTGTTACAAAAAAAGGAAAAGGTTACAAACCTGCTGAAAAATCTGAAGATAAATATCATGGTGTAAGCAAATTTAATGTTACCACTGGAGAACAACAAAAATCAGAGTCAATAGCCCCATCATATACAAAAGTATATGCAAATAGTTTAATTAATGAGGCTAAAAAAGATAAAAATATTGTGGCTATAACAGCTGCTATGCCATCAGGCACAGGTTTAGATATTTTTGGGGCAAAATTTCCTAATCGTTGTTTTGATGTTGGAATTGCAGAACAACATGCTGTAACTTTTGCGGCTGGTTTAGCCACTGAAGGGTTAAAACCTTTTGCAACAATATATTCGACTTTTTTACAGCGAGCTTATGATCAAGTAGTCCATGATGTTGCAATTCAAAAGCTACCTGTTCGGTTTGCAATGGATAGGGCAGGTCAAGTTGGGGAGGATGGGCCAACACATGCAGGTTCTTTCGATATAGCTTATCTTGGATGTTTACCAGGTTTTATTTTAATGGCCCCTGCTGATGAAGCAGAATTGGTTCATATGGTTGCAACGGCTGCAAAAATTGATGATTGCCCCAGTGTTTTTAGATATCCAAGAGGGGATGGGGTAGGAGTTGAATTGCCAGATGAAGGAATTCCTTTAGAAATTGGCAGAGGTAGAATATTAAAAGAAGGTTCCAAAATTGCCATCTTATCTTATGGAGCAAGATTATATGAATCCATTAAAGCGTCTGAAATTTTAAATGCTAGAGGTTTATCGACAACTGTTGCGGATGCTAGATTTTGCAAACCTTTGGATACTAAATTAATCAAGCAATTAGCTTTAGATCACGAATCACTAATTACAGTTGAAGAAGGTGCAATTGGTGGGTTTGCTTCACATGTAACAAAATTTTTATCTGAAAATTCTCTTTTAGAAAGTGGTTTAAAATTTAGATCTTTATTTTTTCCAGATAAATTCTTAGCTCATGGCAAACCTGAAGATCAATATGAAGAAGCTAATCTTTTAGCTAAAGATATTGTCCACACAGCGCTTCAAACTTTAGGCACAACAAAAAAACAGATTGACGAAATTCTTGCTTAAATTTTTAAGATTGAAAAATTTTATTTCTTAAATAATGATCTGCTAAAACACATGCTAGCATTGCTTCTCCGATTGGCACAGCTCTGATTCCTACACAAGGATCATGTCTTCCCCCAACTGATACCGTGGTATTTTTTTTATTTTTTGTAATAGTATTTTTTTTTTTTAGAATAGAACTAGTTGCTTTAACAACAAATCTTACAATTATTTTTTGACCAGATGAAATACCTCCTAAAATTCCACCAGAATTGTTAGAAACAAAAGATATTTTCTCTTTTTTTATTCTCATCTCATCTGAACTTTCTTCTCCTGGTATAGAAGCAGAAGCAAAACCACTGCCAATTTCTACCCCTTTGACAGCATTTATACTCATTAAAGCTTTAGCGATATCTGCATCTAATTTATCATATACTGGTTCACCTAGTCCTACCGGAATACCTCCAGCCTCTAACTCGATTATAGCGCCGACAGAAGAACCATTCTTTCTGACTTCAAGCAAATATTTTTCCCAAATTTTAACCATAGAACTATCAGGACACCAAAAAACATTTTTCTCGACATTTAACCAATTCCAGTTGCTTCTATTAATATGTAACGAACCTAACTGTATTAATGCTCCTTTAATATAAAATTTTTTACCAAGATTAGATGATAAAATTTTTCTTGCTATAGCTCCTGCTGCAACACGCATTGCAGTTTCTCTGGCTGATGACCTTCCACCGCCTCTGTGATCACGTATTCCATATTTTTTTTCGTATGTGAAATCAGCATGTCCCGGTCTAAAAATATTTTTTAATTTTTTGTAATCGTTAGATTTTTGATCTTTATTTTCAATTATAAACGAAATAGGAGCACCAGTTGTTTGATTTTCAAAAACCCCTGACAAAATTTTAACTTTATCTTTTTCTTTTCTTTGAGATACAAATTTACTTGAACCAGGTCTTCTCTTATCTAAAAAATATTGTATATCTTTTTCCTGAATACTTATTTTTGATGGCACGCCGTCAACTGTACATCCAATTGCTGGGCCATGGCTTTCACCCCAGGTATTAAACTTAAATATTTGACCAAAACTGTTTCCAGGCATTTTATTTTATTTATTTTCAAAAATATCAGGTGAATCTGAATTCTTCATTCCTATTATATTATATCCAGAATCAACATGATGTATTTCACCAGTTACCCCGCTTGCTAAGTCACTTAATAAGTAAAGAGCTGAACCAGCAATTTCTTCAGATGTAATATTTCTTTTTAGGGGAGAGTTTTGTTCATTCCATTTCAGAATATAATTAAAGTCTCCAATAGCAGAAGCCGCTAAAGTTTTTATTGGTCCTGGTGATAGACCATTAACTCTAATGTTTTTTTGACCAAGATCTTTTGCTAGATACTTGATACTTGTTTCTAGAGCTGCTTTAGCAATTCCCATTACGTTATAATGAGGCATCACTTTTTCAGATCCAAAATAAGTTAGTGTTAATAAAGAACCTCCCTTTTCCATTATTTTGGAAGCTTCTTTAGAAATAGAAGTAAATGAAAAACAGGATATATTTAAGGTTTTTTTAAAATTTTCTTTACTGGTATCTATATATCTTCCTTTTAACTCCTCTCTATCCGAAAAAGCTATTGCATGTAGAACAAAATCCAGATTGTTCCATTTATTTTTTATTTTTTTAAAAGTTTTAACAATATTATCTTCTTTTTCGACGTTACATTCTAAAATTAGTGAAGAATTTATTTCTTTAGCTAATGGATAAACTCTTTTTTTAAGCGTTTCTCCTTGGTAAGATAATGCTACCTCAGCTCCAGCATTACTAAGTCCTTTTGCTATAGCCCATGCAATGGATCTTTCATTGGCAACACCCATGACTAAGCCTTTTTTGTTCTTCATTAATTGTGATTTATTCATTTTAATTTACTAGAACTTAGAGATAATCATTTTTTTTAAGCTGCATGTTTAAGTTTTAATTTTTTCCAAGTTTGTTTTAAAGCATAAATTAATTCATCTATCATTTTGTCAGTATGAAGAGGTGTTGGTGTTATTCTTAGTCCTTCCTCACCTCTTGGAACTGTCGGAAAATTAATAGATTGCAGATAAACTTTATGTTTATCATACAATTCATCTGATACTTTTTTACATAATACAGAATCACCAACTATAATAGGAATTATGTGGCTTTTGGTTTTTATAAATGGAATATTAGATTTCAATAATTTTTCTTTAATAAGCAAACATTTTTCATTTAATTTTTTTCTAAGTTCATTGTTATTTTTAATATATTTAATACTAGCTATAGCCCCAGAAGCTATTGCCGGAGGTAAGGATGTTGTAAAAATAAAACCTGGGGCAAAACTTCTAACAAAATCAATAATTGTTTTTGATGCTGATATATATCCACCCATTAATCCAAATGCTTTAGCCAATGTTCCATTAATTATATCAATCTCATCCATTACATTTTGTTCTTCCGCAACTCCACCACCGTTTTTTCCATATAAACCAACCCCATGAACTTCATCGAGATAGGTTAAAGCATTATATTTTTTTGCCAGGTTAGTAATTTTTTTTATTGGAGTAAAATCACCGTCCATTGAGTAAACAGATTCAAATATAATAATTTTTGGTTTTGATATTTCAACACTTTTCAAAAGACTCTCTAAATGAATCATATCATTGTGTTTAAATATTTTCTTTTCTGCTTTACTGCCTTTTATACCATTAATAATTGATGCGTGATTTTTTTCATCTGAAAAAATTACACAATTTTTAAGCTTTGAGCCAAGAATATTTATCGCAGATTCGTTTGCAACATAGGCTGATGTAAATAATAATGAGGAATCTTTTTTATGAATATTGCTGATTTCTTGTTCTAATAAAATATGATATCGATTAGTCCCGGAAATATTTCTAGTACCACCTGAGCCCACTCCAACTTCATGCATTGCTCTTTCAATCGCTTCAATAACAAATGGATGTTGACCCATGCCTAAATAATCATTACTACACCAAACAATAATATCGTTGTTTTTTTTTAAATTATTATTTTTAGCTAATGGAAACGATCCTGAAATTCTACCTATGTCTTTAAAAATTCTATATTCACCATTTTTTTTAAGATCGGCAATACTATCAAAAAAGAATTTTTTATAATCCATCTGTAATAATATAATTGTTATTATTAATTTAACAGAACTTTAAAATACGACAATGATTTTAATTATAGGCGGTGGAGTGATAGGTTTATCAATTGCTTGGAAATTAATTCAAATTGGTAAAAAAGTATTAATTTTAGATAAAAATAAATTAGGTAAAGAGGCAAGTTGGGCTGCAGCTGGTATGTTAGCAGGAAGATTAGAGGCTGAACCCGGGGAAGAAAAATTGTTCCCACTTTTAGCTAAAGGTCAATTAGCTTGGCCTAAGTTTGCTTATGAATTAGAAAATGTTTCTGGAAAAAATGTAGAATATAAAAAAGATGGCACCATTATGTTAGCTTGTGACTTTGATGAAAATAATAAATTAAAATCAACTTTAAACTTTTTTAAAAAAAATAAAATAAACATGGAATGGTTAAGTGGTGATGAAATCAGAATTAAAGAACCTTATGTTTCAACAAAAGTATTGTCAGGAATTTTTTCTAAAAAGGATCATCAAGTAAATAGTCGTTTTGTTTTAGATGCTTTATTAACTGTTATAAAAAAGAATAAAGATAAATGTTTTATAGAAGAAAATACTGAAGTAAAAGAGATAATTAGCAACAAAAATCATGTTATAGGAGTAAAGACAAATAAAAAAATTATAAAAGTAAAGAAGATAATTGTATGTGCTGGGGCTTGGACAAATAAAATTAAGAATATTTCTAAAGAAGAAGCGCCTATCCGTCCATTAAAAGGGCAAATGATTTGCCTTAAAATGAATAAAAATGAACCATTAATAAAACATGTTCTTTGGAGAAATAATATTTATTTAGTTCCTAGAAACAATTCTGATTTAATAATTGGTTCTACTGTGGAAGAAATGGGTTATGATAGAAGTTTAACTGCTGGTGGAATTTTTTATTTGTTAAAAGTAGCAAGAGAAATGGTTCCAGGAATTGAAGATTTACCAATAATTGACTCTTGGACGGGATTAAGACCAACAACAACTGATGATGCGCCAATTATTGGGCCATCTAAATATTTAAAAGGTTTAATTTTTGCAACTGGCCATCATAGAAATGGAATTCTTTTAGCACCAATAACATCTGATGCAATAAAAAATTATTTTTTATCTGGTAAAATTGGAAAGGAATTTATTAATTTTCAACCAGATAGATTTTTATTTAATTAAATGATTAAAAAATTAAAAATCAATGGTAAAACTATTTCTATAAAATCTCATACAATATTGAGCATGTTAAAAGAAGTTAGTGTTAATTCTGAGAATGACAATATTGCTGTAGCAGTAAATGAAGAAGTTGTTCAAAAATCAAAATGGATTAATTACAAAATAAAATCAGGAGATATAATAGAAATTGTTCGTCCGTTAAAAGGAGGATAATATGAATGATTTTTTATCAATAGAAAAAAAGAAATTTAAGTCAAGATTATTTATGGGCACTTCCAAATATCCAAACCACCAAGTTTTACTTGAAGCACTTAAAGTGAGTGGAACAGAAGCTGTGACAGTTGCAATCCGAAGAATTAGTTTAAAAAAAAATGATGAAAATATTTTAGATATATTAAAGAAAGATTTTTTTATTATTCCAAATACTGCTGGCTGTTATACTGTTAAAGAAGCTGTTTTGACAGCAAAACTCGCAAGAGAAGCATTAAAAACAAATTTTGTTAAACTTGAAGTTATTGCTGATGATGAAAACTTGTTACCAGATGTAGAAAATTTAATTCCTGCAGCAAAAGAACTTGTAAAAAATAATTTTGTAGTACTTCCATATTGTAATGACGATCCAATAGTTTGTAAAAAGCTAGAAGATATAGGTTGTGCTGCTATTATGCCATTGGCAGCGCCAATAGGAACAGGTATGGGGATTCAGAATGACTATAATTTAAGAATAATAGTGGAAAATGCAAAAATTCCAGTCATTGTTGATGCTGGGGTCGGCACAGCATCTGATGTTGCAGTCGCAATGGAAATTGGTTGTGATGGTGTTTTACTTAACACTGCTGTAGCAGAAGCACACAACCCAGTTATGATGGCAAGTGCAATGGCTAAAGGCATCGCTGCTGGAAGAGAAGCTTTTTTAGCTGGAAGAATTTCAAAAAAGTTTCATGCCAGGTCTTCGACAACTAATAAAGGAAAAATTGAAACAAATTAAAAACTAACTTTAATTTTTTTTATTAAATATATAATTTTCTATTATTTTAATTTCGGGAAGTGTAAGAGCTTTTTTATCTTTAATATATCTAATAACAGTTTCCCAATTTGTTAAAAAATGTAATTTAAGTTTATTTTTTTTTAAAATTTTATCAGAAAAAATTCCATAATTAAATATAACAAAAATGCTAGAAACTTTGGCGCCTGCCTTTCTAATTGCATTGCAAAAATGTATTTTACTTTGACCGTCAGTAGACAAATCTTCAATTAATAATACTTTACTATTTTTTTTAATGTCACCTTCTATTTGTGACAATTTTCCAAATCCTTTAGGTTTTTTTCTTATATATATCATAGGTTTATTTATCTTTTCTGATATCCAAGCTGCATAAGGTATACCACCGGTTTCTCCTCCTGCAACAAAATCAATTTTTTTTATATCAATTTCTTTTTTTATTAACGCTACACCCATTTTGATTAGTGATCTTCTAGCCTTTATATGGCTGATAACTTTTCTACAATCTACATAAACAGGACTTAACCTACCCGAGGTAAGCTTGAAAGGCTTATTGGGTTTTAAAATTATTGATTTAACATCAAGTAATATTTTTGCAGTTTTAATTTTAAAGTTGTTAGATTTCATTTACTTATTATTTATTAATATTAAAAAAAGGTGTTCTTAAAGCCTAATATTTGAAACAAAGAAACAAATTAGTTAATATAAAATTAATTATTTCATTTTTAATATGGCAGAAAAAACAAAATATAAAAGTGATATTGAAATCGCCCGTGAAGCAACTTTAAAAAACATTGTAGAAGTAGCAGAAAAGAAATTAAATATTAAAGCAGAACATTTGGATCTGTATGGACATTATAAAGCCAAATTAAGTTTTGATTATATCAATAGTTTAAATAAGAATAAAAATGGAAAGTTAATTTTAGTTACCGCAATTACTCCAACGCCTGCTGGAGAGGGAAAAACAACTACAACTTTGGGTTTAGGAGATGCTTTACAAAAAATTGGAAAAAAATCATCTGTTTGTATTAGAGAACCCAGCCTTGGCCCATGTTTTGGTATGAAAGGTGGTGCAGCAGGAGGCGGAAAAGCACAAGCTATTCCTATGGAGGATCTAAATTTACATTT
>Ga0066368_10000088_pt1 | contig 17675 bp, 14 predicted proteins | sample Knorr_S7_td_NADW_FD_71215 | JGI IMG/M metagenome (GOLD analysis project Ga0066368, IMG submission 71215) | Marine microbial communities from Southern Atlantic Ocean transect - Knorr_S7_td_NADW_ad_2505m_LV_A | ecosystem: Environmental > Aquatic > Marine > Oceanic | place: Southern Atlantic ocean... | reverse complement strand
TGTTGATTTTGGTGATTGGTTGATTCATCGGCGGTGTGTTGGGCGGTTTTCGCAGTAACTATGCAGACAGGATAATCTTTGCACCGGGACACTGGAACGCAAAGATGGGGATCGAACCTGGTTCTGCCGAATCAAACGGATGCCGGGTTTCTGTACTGAGGGGGGAATATATTCCATTAGATGAAGCACCTGTGCAGATTGTGCCTGAGAACCTGGCCGACTACCTGGAGACCATGAGCAAATCGGTATTTCAGAGCGGAATGTCATGGAAGGTTGTCGAATCGAAGTGGCCCTCAACGAGGGAAGCCTTTCACGACTTCCAGATTGGTGCCGTTGCCGCAATGGACGAGATGGCTGTAGACGCGCTGGCCGACGATACGCGGGTTATTCGCAACCGCAGGAAGTTGCAGGCGATAACCGATAACGCCCGCCGGATGATCGAGATCGACGAAGAGTTTGGCACGTTCCAGAAATACCTTCGGTCACACGATAGTTTCTGGGACCTTGTGAGAGATTTCCGAAAGCAGTTCAAGTTTCTTGGCGATATGGGTGCCTACTACTGGTTGTACGTGGTTGGTGAAGAGGTGCCGCCGCACGACCAGTTTGAAGCCGAGCGCCCCCAGAAGAAGCGGTAGCAGCTGCTGAGCGTGCGGGTTGATTCCTTCTCCCGGGGAGAGAAGGGTTTAGAAGCGGTCTTGAAGGGTTTTCTCTCTGGTAGAGTGGCGGGCTGATCGTGCGTTTTTGTCGGGAGTTTTCAAAACGCGCGATGTGGTTGGATTTTTTTGCGAACGACTGCGCTTGATTTGAACGGGAATTGCTGTGACAACTGAACTTCGTACTAATGCAGACGATGTTGAATTCAAACAATTTGGGAAGCGATACCGGAAGGTAGATGGCGCCGATAAAGTGACCGGGCAGGCCGTATTCGGTGCCGATTTCACCGCACAGGGGTCTCTTTTCGCAAAAATTGTGCGAAGTCCCCATGCGCATGCCCGTATCGTGTCCATCGACACCACAGAGGCCGAGGCCATGCCCGGTGTTGAGGCAGTCTGCACAGCTGCCGACTTCCCGTCGGATGTTTCGGGCGAGGTCGATACGGGCGAGGTCGAGATTGGCATCCAGTTTCTTGCCAACCTGATCATGGGCCGCCGGAAGGCGTTGTTTGAAGGTCACCCGGTGGCAGCCGTCGCCGCAACCGATATTCACATTGCCGAAGAGGCCGCCCGGCTGGTCAAGGTGGTGTATGACGTGCTGCCTGCCGTGACCGACCCGATCGAGGCGATGTCGCCTGACGCCCCGCTACTTCACGAAGGCCTGGTCGCAACGTCGCTTTCGGGTTCAGACGATATTCCGAGCAACATTGCCGGGCATATGGAGGGTGGAAAAGGCGATATCGATAAGGGCTTTGCCGAATCTGACGCGATCGTCGAGCACACCTATCGGACCGCGCTCGTGCACCAGGGCTACATCGAGCCTGAAGCTGAGACAGTCCACTGGCACGCCGATGGCCGGATCGATATCTGGGCCAACTCGCAGGGCATGTTTCCTCTCCGGCAGAACATGTCGAACCTGCTCCGGGTCGATGTCAGCAAGATCAAGGTAACGGCCCTCGAAGTCGGAGGCGCTTTCGGGGCAAAAAACACGCCGCGGATAACCCCGATCGCCGCTATTCTGTCGCGTAAATCGGGAAAACCTGTGAAGATCGTCCTGACCCGGGAAGAGGTATTGAAGGCCACCGGCCCGGCCTCAGGTGCGGTTGTGACCGTGAAGATGGGTGCAACGAAGGACGGCAAGCTCAAGGCGGCACAGGCGCGACTTGTCTTTGGTGCCGGTGGCTTCCCGGGATCTCCTGTCCTGAGGGGCATGCAGACGATATTTGCCTGCTACCAGCCCGAACATTCGAAGGTCGATGCCTATGACGTGGTGACCAACGCACCGCGGGTTGCCGCATACCGGGCGCCCGGCGCAACGGTTGCCACTTTCTGTGGTGAATCAACAATGGACGAGCTTGCGCGTGCGATCGATATGGACCCGATGGACTTCCGTATCAAGAACGCCTCGAAGACCGGTGATCACAATATCGATGACGAGGAGTACACCCGCATCGGCATCGTCGAGATGCTTGAGGAAGTGAAGGCTTCCGATGCCTACATCCGGCCGATCAAGAAGAGTGAGAACGGCTGGCCCGTTGGTCGGGGAGTCGGAATTGGTTGGTGGCCCTGCGGGATAGGAGTTTCCAGCGCCCGAATAATGATCAACGAAGATGGCGGGGTTGATGTCGCGCTTGGCGTGGTGGACCTGCACGGCATTCGGACAGGAACGGCCCAGGTTGCGGCCGAAACACTCGGTATCGAAGCGGACGCTATATTCGTTCACACCGTCGACACTGACAGCATTCCCCCTGCCGGCAACGCAGCCGGTTCGCGGGTCACGAGATCTCTCAGTCAGGCGGTGTATATGGCCGGGACATCGATAATCGAGCAGATGAAAGCGAAAATGGCTGTTCGGTTCGGTGTTGATCCCGAGTATGTCGAGTACGAAGACGGTTTCTTCTATGCCCGGGACAACCAGGATTCAAGGGTTTCGTTCAAGGCCGCCGGTGCCGCGGTGACGCAGAACGGTTCGAACGTTGTGGCGACAGCGTCGAACGATCCGGGTATGCGACCGGCGAATGGCTATGCGATGTCGGTCGCTGACGTTGAGATCGATCCCGACACCGGAAAGGTCCAATTGACCAGGTTCACGCTGTTCCAGGATGTCGGCAAGTGCGTCAACCCGACGCAGGTCGAGAACCAGATGCAGGGTGGCGCGGTACAGGGAATCGGCTGGGCGTTATCGGAGGAGTATGTTTTCGATGATCAGGGCCAGATGCGAAACGCCTCGTTCCTGGATTACCGGATGCCCACGGCCCTCGACCTGCCGATGATCGACTGCGTGATACTCGAGACGCCTGCCGATGAGGGTGCGTTCGGAATCAGGGGTGTCGGCGAACCTCCGATCATCCCACCACCCGCCGCGATCGCAAATGCCATCAGGGACGCCGCCGATGTGCGCATGACTCGCCTGCCGATGAGCCCGGAACGGGTGTTTGCTGCGATAAATGAAGAGTCGTAGGTCGTATTACCCAACGAACTGAACGTGCCGGGATTGAGGCGATAAGAGTTGTCTGAATCGAAGGCTGGAACTTTTTCGGATGAGTGGCAGGGGCCCGGGCTAACTCCCCGGCAGGTGAAAGTGACACTCGTCGGTGTCATGTTCGCGATGTTCCTTGCCGCGCTCGATCAGACCATCGTCGCGACGGCAATCCCGCGGATCGTAGCCGACCTTGATGGTTTTGATCGGTTTACATGGATTTCTACGGCCTACATTGTCGCTTCGACATCGGTGGTGCTCATTACTGGTGCGGTATCCGATGTGTACGGACGCAAGTGGTTGTTCGTCGGCGGGATAGCGATATTTATCGCCGGGTCGGCGCTGGCCGCGCTGTCACCGAGCATGAACGCGCTCATCATTTCACGGGCGGTTCAGGGCCTGGGCGGCGGGATGATCATGGCCCTGTCGTTTGTTACGATTGCCGACCTGTTCCCACCGGCCGAACGCGGCAAGTACATGGGAATAATCGCGGCGATGTTCGGAGTGTCGTCGGTAGTAGGTCCGACTCTCGGCGGTTTCATCACCGACCAGCTTTCCTGGCAGTGGATATTCTTCGTAAACATCCCGCTTGGTATTCCAATCATTGCGCTATTCGTTCGGTGGTTCCCGGACAGAAAGAGGGACGGCCCGACGCGCAAGATCGACGGAGTCGGCGCGGTGTTGATCGTCCTCGCAATTGTCCCGCTGCTACTTGGCCTGTCGTGGGGTGGCAACCAGTTCGAATGGTCGTCGGCGCAGGTTATTGGCGCCCTGGTTGCGGGCAGTGTGATGGTGATTGTGTTCGTGCTGTACGAATCGAGAATATCCAGCCCGATTCTGCCGCTCGCGGTGTTTAAGAATCGAATCGTGGGAATCGGATTGTTCGTCTCGTTTCTTACCGGTCTTGCAATGTTCGGGGCGATTTTCTTTGTGCCTTTGTTTTTCCAAGGTGTGCTCGGCGCGTCACCCACAGCGAGCGGCAGTTTCCTGACTCCGATGATGCTGGGGATTGTGTTCGGAGCGGCCGGCAGCGGGCAGATACTTTCTCGTACCGGCGGCCATTACCGGATACAGGGTGTGCTTGGGCTATCGGTGATGACTGCGGGGTTGTTCGGGCTGAGCCGGGTGTCGGGTGATACGACTCACGGTTATGCGCTGACCTCTGCGATTGTCATGGGATTTGGCCTCGGAACTTCATTCCCGATTTACACGACGGCAATCCAAAATTCGGTTCCACAGCAGTTTCTTGGGGTTGCGACTTCCGCGGCGCAGTTCTTCCGGTCGGTGGGCGGGTCGATCGGGCTGGCGTTGTTTGGTTCCTACATGGTCCGTCAGTTCAAGAGCGGGATGCAGACGAACCTACCGGATGAGGCTTACGAGGTAGTTCCGCCCCGGCTACTAGAGCAAATTGGTGACAATCCGAACGCACTGCTGAGCCCGGAGGCGACTGACAACCTGATGAGCGCTTTCGCTGCAACTGGTGATGCCGGAGTCGAGTTGGGGCTGAGAGTAATCGACTCAATTCGTGAATCGCTTGCGAACGCGGTGGGCGATGTGTTTTTTCTCGCGTTTATTTTCGTACTCATCTCTGTGGTGGCCGCGGCATTCATTCGCGAGATTCCGTTGAAGGGTCGGAGCGGGATGCCTGGCAATTCGGCATCGGCAGAGGCGACAGGAACCCAGTCAGCTTCAACACCGGCCGACGATTAGAGTGCTCTCGTCGTGGTGTGTCGAACGCACCAATTGGCATGGCCATTTGTTTACGCAATGGGATGGGAATGTGCCCGGTTAAAACAATATATATGGTGTAAATAGATGCTGGTATATTTTTTTAACGCTCCTTGAATGTAGTATGTTTCCACCTTCGCCCGTAAGCGTCGAAAAGTCCTGCTTGAACTTATAGACATGTTTGCCGATCAATCAGAATAAGCTGAAAAGTTAGTCGCCGCGCTGGGCATTCTTGCCCGGGCGCAGGAGCTTGGCGCGGGTGAGGACGACATTTGGGTACTGACGGCGAGTGTGCAGCAGGCCGAGCGGGCGTTTCGAGCGATTTACGGGCCGTTTTCGGTAGCAGAGCAGGTTGTCAGCGCGAGCGACGAATTGTGACCCCCACGGCGGCGGCGCTTTTTACCGCTCCGGGTTTCCGCAAAGTTATTTCCACCGATTGGACCCGTTCAGGTTCCATGCATATTTCTGCAACTCGTGATGCCAGGGCTTCGACCAGTCGGTAGCTCGATGAATTGACCTCTGCAGTCACGGCTTTTACAACCTCACTGTAATCGACGGTGTCTCTGATGGAGTCGGACTTGCCGGCCGCCAACAGATCGACATCCATCGTGATATCGATGGTGATCCGCTGGTTCACCAATCGTTCCCACGGGTTGACGCCGATCACGCAATCGAGTTCGAGTTGTTCGATCACAACGGAGTCGATTTTTCTGGGCTGATTCATTGGCTAGGGTATTGAGGCGGGCGGGCCAGTATGGCTTTGATACTGGTCGACGGTTGAGTCCGTACGTTTTTCCGCTCAGTGAATGTGTTTTCCACCGTCGACGTTGATAGTTTCACCGGTGATGAAATCGTTCTGAACAAGCATCATGACCGCGTCTGCGGCTTCATTAAGCTTTCCCATACGATCGGCAGGGCCGAGGTCGATCTTGATCTGTTCTCGTTGGCGGTCCGCGTCGATATTCGCGGGCGGCAGAATTGCACCGAGTGCGATTTCGTTCACCTGGATATTTGGTGCGAGTGCGAGTGCCAGTGTGCGGGTGAGTCCTGAAAGAGCCGATTTCGTCACGCCGTATGCGAACTGTTCGGGACGTGCGGTGCTCCAATCGTTGAGGCTGATTATCTTGCCTGGTGTGTCCGGCCCGCCCGCGTTCGTTGCCAGTTGTTTCCGCATCGATTGCCCCAGGAGAAATGGTGCGCGCACGTTAATTGCAAAGTGTCGGTCCCAACTGTCGACATCTACATCTTTCAGCTCGGTGCGTTCGAAGACCGAGGCATTGTTGATTAGGATTTCCAGCGGTCCGAGCCGTGAAGCGACCGACGCGACAAGCGTTTCGACCTGTTTCGGGTCTGCGAGGTCGGCCTGGATGATTACGGCTTCGCTACCTGGCGCCAGCGAATTGATCAGTGCCGCCGTTTCCAGTGCGTCCTTTTCCGATCCCCTGTAGTGGACGGCAACTCGGCATCCCGCGTCGCCAAGGGCGAGCGCGAGGGCGCGGCCAATTCTTTTGCCCGCGCCGGTAACGAGCGCAACTTTTCCGTTTGGGTTCATCTAGGAAATCAGTGTGTGGTTCAGCCCTGCCGGACGTGGCTCATGAACTCGTCACGGGTCAGTGAGTTCTTTTTGAACAGACCGCGCAGGGCGCTGGTTGTCATGGTGGAGTTCGGCTTGGCGACGCCCCGCATCGCCAAGCAGAGGTGCTGTGCTTCGATAACGACTCCGACCCCGATTGGCTCGATCAGTTCGTTCATCAAGGTAGCGATTTCTTGCGTCATACGCTCCTGCACCTGGAGTCGCCTGGCGAACATTTCTACCAGTCTTGGAATCTTTGAGAGTCCAACGACCTTTGATTTTGGAAGATAACCGACATGTACTTTGCCGTAGAAGGGCAGCAAGTGGTGTTCGCACAGTGAGTAGAAGTCGATATTTTTTACTACGACCATCTCGTCGTACTTGACATCGAACATTGCGCCGTTCAATAGAGCGACCGGGTCGGTTTTATACCCGGAGAGCAGTTCGTCGTACATGTTTGCGACGCGTAACGGAGTATCGGCCGTGCCCTGTACATCGACTCCATCTCCAACCGCGTCAAGCATGACGGAAATCCCGTTGGCGATCTTCTGCTTACAGGGAGCGTCGAGAAGCACCCCGTCCTCAAAATCTAATTCGGCAGCGGCATTTTCGACAGGAGACTCGGTAATGGTCATTTCGGGATTTCTCTAGTTTATGATTCGGGTGTTCGAACACGAATTAGGTGCGAAGCGATCGCTGCGCGGTGCACGGCAATTCTATCAACGGGCCCGACAGAGGCATGATTACGAACTAGCGGGGGTCAGCCACCTGATATAGCGGTGATGAAGTGGACCTCGACATCGTCTTCGAGTTTTTGCAGCAGGCCTCGCCGGGTCGCGGTATGGCCTACAACAGCCGCCAGCCCAGGTTTGAGGGCACCATCTACGACCAGGTGACGCTTCATGCCGGGGTAGGCGGCTTCCAGTTTGTCGATCAACTCACCGAGTGTATCGGCAAGCATGCCTACCTGTTCCACGCCACCTGCATACTTGCGCAGAGCATAAGGCAGGAAGACCTGTGCCATTGTCCTGCCTTCCTGTACGGCCCAGCCGGGCCGGATGGCCCGACTGGTAGTTGTGTTCAGTTTCCGTTGGTTGCTTCGAGGATGCGACCCGGTTTCACAGGCAGATCGTAGTAACGTTTACCCGTGGCCCCGTGTATAGCCTGTACGACTGCCGAGAGCGGTGGGCAAATGGGAACTTCGCCTACGCCTCGTACGCCGTACGGGTGCAGGGGGTTCGGCACTTCGACCATGATCGTGTCGATCATGGGCATGTCCAGTGAAGTTGGCATGCGATAGTCGAGGAACGACTTGTTGGCCATTGCTCCGTCGTCGGTGAGGAAGTATTCCTCGTTGAGCGCCCAGCCGATGCCCTGCACTGCGCCGCCCTGTATCTGCCCTTCGGCGTATTGCGGATGAACAGCCTTTCCCACGTCCTGGACCGCTGTGTATCTGATGACATCGGTTTTACCGGTGGCGAGATCGACTTCGAGATCGCAAATGTGAACCCCGTAAGCGGCTCCTGCAGATGACGGGTTGACTGAAGCGGTAGATGTGACCGGACCGCCGGTTGGATCGAGCCTTCCGGCCAACTCCTGAATGCCTATCGTCTGGCCATCTGACGAGAACATCCCATCGGCGAAGTCGATCTTGTCTACCTCGGTCTCCCACAGGTTGGCGAGCCGGTCTTTCAGTTCGTCCACCAGCTTGTGGGCTGCATTGTAGGCAGCAAGACCGGTCGCGTAGGTCGTTCGCGAACCACCTGTCACGCCGGTGAAGCCGATCGAGTCGGTGTCCGGGATGCTGGGGTGGACGTCCTCGGCCGGGATGCCGAGGACTTCGGCGGCCTGCATGGCTATCGAGGCCCGGGTGCCACCGATATCGGCTGAACCCTCGTTCATCATTACCGTCCCGTCGTCCTGAAGCATCAGGTCGCAGGTCGATTTCCCCCCGCCGTTCATCCAGTAAGCAGTAGCGATTCCGCGGCCTCGCGCCTTTCCAGCGGGAGCGTCACCGAGCGGTGAGTTCCAGTGGTCGGAATCCCTGGTTGCTATAAGACACTCTTCAAGCCCAACCCGGGGGAACTGTACTCCGTCGCCACGTCGTGTACCCTCACGGGCCGCGTTGTCGAGGCGGAACTGAATCCTGTCGAATCCCATCTCTTCGCAAATCTCATCGACGACCGACTCGATCGCAAACGAGGCCTGCGGTGAGCCGGGCGCGCGATAAGCAGCGGATTTTGGCTTGTTTACGAGGACGTCGTACCCGGTGATTCGAGAAGCGGGCCAGTTATAGCAAGCAAACACGCAGATTGCCGCGGCACCGACTGCTGAACCGGGATAGCCACCGGATTCGAAAATCAGATCGGTGTCGGCAGCGGTTACTTTTCCTTCTTTGGTGACGCCAATCTTCATGCGGATTTTGCCGCCGGGTGCCGGGCCGGTGGCCTCGAAAACCGCCGTCCGTTCCATGACCAGCTTTACCGGTCGCCCGCCGGATTTTCGCGAAAGAAGGGCAGCAATGGGAGCGAGATAGACTTTTGTTTTTCCGCCGAACCCGCCGCCGATTTCGACGTAGTTCACTTTTACGCGTGATTCGGGCACGCCGACCATGCCGGCGGTCTGTGCTCGTACTCCAAACGACCCCTGTGTGCTGGACCAGACGGTAATGTTGCCGTCCTCCGCCCAAACGGCCGTGGCGTTGTGAGGTTCGATGTAACCCTGGTGGATCATCGACAGGGAGAACGTGCGCTCGATCACCAGATCAGACCTGTCAAATGCCTGTTCTAAGTCGCCAAATTCGTGTCGGAATACCTTGGCAATGTTCGTGTTAGGTACGTCCTCACCGAGGTGATCGCCGACAAGTGATTCGAGAATGATCGGTGCGTCTTCGGCCATGGCCGTGTCAACGTCGGAGACGTTTGTAAGGACATCGTACTCGACCTTGATCTTGTTGGCGGCTTCTTGCGCCGTGTTGCGATCGATGGCGGCTACGGCGGCGACTACGTGACCTGTGTAGTGCACCTTGTCGTCGGCCATCACGTTTGCCTGGTCGCGTTTGAGGTTTACGACATCTTCACCGGCTGATATCTCTCGTTCATCCGCAACCGGGAAGTCAGCATGAGTCAGTACGGCAAACACTCCGTCCATCGACTCGGCGGCAGAGGTGTCGATGCTCTTGATGCGGGCGTGGGCGTGCGGGCTGCGAATTACATCGCCCCAAATCAGGCCGGGGACTTTGACATCACCGCCATAGACGGCGCGTCCCGTTACCTTGTCCAGGCCATCGTGCCTGATCGGGCTGTTGCCTACAACTTTGTAGTCGGTCTTTGTGTCGTACGTTGCGACCATTCGATTTCCTTTTTGGATCTTTTTTATTTGATCCGAATGCTGACCTGATTGAAGGTTCTGCTATAAGTTTGCCTGATTTTCTGGCAAACAAGTAGGCCGGAAAGCTGAAAATCAGCTCCCGGCCGTTTTGATAGTTACTTATTAGGCAACTTATTCCCAGAATTCCGTTAGCTGAGCGCTTCCATGATGCTTCCTGCATTCATGGGGGTGTTGTAAAGCCTTGTACCGATAGCATTGGCGATCGCGTTGGCGATGGCTGGTATCGGCGGGCAGATGGGCGTTTCACCGACCCCGCGTACCCCGTACGGGTGGAGTGGGTTCGGGACTTCGACCAGTATCGTGTCGATTGGCGGGAGGTCGAGACTAGTCGGCATCCGGTAATCGAGGAAGCTGGAATTGGCCATCGAGCCGTCTTCCTCCATGTAGTACTCCTCGTTGAGCGCCCATCCAATTCCCTGCACGGCGCCGCCCTGTAGTTGCCCCTCGACGTATGAAGGGTGAATTGCAGTACCGACGTCCTGAATCGCAGTGAACCGAACGACATCGGTTTTGCCTGTTTCGGTGTCGATGTCGATGTCGACGATGTGCAGTCCAAAACCATCGCCGGCCGATTCGAGATCGACGCTGCCTGTTGAGGTAGCCGGTCCGCCGAGATCAGCCAGCTTGCCCGCGAGTTCTTTGAAGCCGATGGTCTTTTCAGACTCGGCTTTCGAGTTGAATATGCCGTCGCTGAAGTCGATGTCTTCTTCGTTGATGTCCCAGAGGATGCCTACGCGTTTTTTGAGTTCGTCAACAAGCTGGTTCGCCGCGATCCAGCAGGCGTATCCAGTCGCGTATGTAGTACGAGAACCGCCGGTCACGTCTGTGTAGCCAACCAGTTCGGTGTCGACAACAGAGGGCCGGACATCATGTGCTCCGATGCCAAGGACCTCGGCGACGTGCATCGCCATCGCAACTCGCGTGCCACCAATGTCGGGCGAACCCTCTACAAGCGTTACGGTGCCGTCGCTGTTTACCGCCAGGTTGACAGATGATTTCAGCCCGATGTTGAACCAGTAACCGCTCGCCATGCCGCGACCGCGTTTCCTTCCTGGTGACGGGTCGCCGAGTGGTGCATTCCAGTGGTCTGAGTTCTTCGCCGCTTCGAGGACCTCTTCCATGCCGATCTTCGAGAACAGAACCCCGTCTCCACGGCGGGTCCCCTCACGAGAAACATTGTCGATTCGGAACTGCATTGAGTCCCAGCCAGCCTCCTCGCAAAGTTCCTCCACAGCCGATTCCATGGCGAATGCGACCTGCGGAGAGCCCGGTGCGCGGTACGCAGCCGTCTTCGGTTTGTTCACTACGACGTCCCAGCCGTCGATACGTGTGTTTGGAATCTCGTATGGTGAATATACGCACATTGCGGCCGGGCCGATGACTGAACCGGGGTTTGCACCGGCCTCGAACCAGATATCGGCCGTAGCGGCGGTCAACTTGCCGTTCGAATCGGCACCCAGCTTGATAATCATTCTTCCGCCGGGGGTGGGCCCGGTGGTCTCGAATATAGCGACCCGCTCCATCACCATCTTGACCGGTCGCCTGGACTTCCGAGAAAGAATCGCCGCGATCGGCTCGAAATATACCGGGATCTTGCCGCCGAACCCACCGCCAATCTCGAGGGGCGTGACTTTCACCTTCGAAACATCGACCTGGAGGATTCCAGCGATCTGAGTCCGGGCGGCGAAAGCACCCTGGGTACTTGTCCAGATCTTGATGCGGTCTTCCTCGTCCCAAACAGCGGTGGCGTTGTGCGGTTCGATATAACCCTGGTGAACCATCTGCATGTTGTACTCACGCTCTATGGTGTGAGCCGCCGAGGCCATGGCGCCTTCAACATCGCCGAATTCGTGCCGGACGTGCTCGGCCATGTTTGTGTTGGTGACATCTTCGCCAAGGTCGTCGCCAACCAGGTCTGGTAGCACGATGGGTGCATCGGGCGCGAGTGCGTCCGTCACGTTGGTGACCGCCTTCAGGACCTCGTATTCAACTACCACCTTACGAGCGGCTTCTTCGGCCGTGTACCGGTCGACAGCTGCCACAGCCGCTACGGGATGACCTCGATAGACGACTTTGTCGTCGGCCATCAGCTTGTTCGACGCCCACTTGAAGTTGACGTTGCCTTCGCCGAGGTCGACAAGCTTGTCGAGTGCCTCGGGCATGTCGGCCCCGGTGATTACTGCGAGAACACCGTCCATCGCCTCGGCTGCCGAGGTGTCGATCGACTTGATATTGGCGTGGGCGTGAGGGCTTCGCACGCAAACACCCCATATCAAACCCGGCAGTGTCAGGTCCCCGCCGTAAATCGCCCGTCCTGTCACCTTGTCGTATCCGTCATGCCTGATGGGGCGCGTGCCGATGACTTTATAGTCGGTCTTTGGCTCGAATGTTGCGACCATTTTCTCTCTCCACGCCGGGGTCCGGGCCCGGGCCAGAATCGATGCGAAGGCAGCCGGGTAAGCGCCGGCCACACACGACGTTCAATTGTTAGCTGCTTGCTTTTTGGACGGCTCGGATGATTTTGTCGTAACCGGTGCAGCGGCACAGGTTTCCCGCGAGCCAGTGCCTGATGCGGCCCTCACTGGGTGACGGTTCGTTATCCAGCAGGCCCTTGGCGGCAACCAGGAATCCGGGAGTGCAAATGCCGCATTGGAGCGCTGCTTCTTCGAGGAATGCCTGCTGAAGGGGGTGAAGCCCATCTGCGCTGGCCATGCCCTCGACGGTGTCGACATCTTTGCCATCGACTTCTGCGCCGAGTACGAGGCAGGAATCGACAATTCGGCCGTCTACGCTTACCGTGCACGCACCGCAATTGCCGTCGAGGCAGCCTTCCTTGGTGCCGGTGAGTCCAATGAGTTCACGAAGGGTATCGAGCAGGCTCATGTATGGCGGCACGAGCAGTTCGTGCGCCTGACCGTTGATGGTCGTTTTTACGTGAACCATGCCCGGGGATGAAGTGGTCATTTGTCTGTTAGCCCCTTGCTCGCTCAACGGCCTGGTTGATCATCCGGCCTGTGAGGACATTTATGAGTTGTTTTCGCTGTGCGATCGTCCCGCGCATGTCGGTTATTGGAGTGGACGCGTCGCTGGCGAGTGCTGCGGCCGCGGCGATCGTGTCGTCGTTGACCGGCTTTCCGGCGAGGCTGTTACCAGCTGCACTGGCCAGGATCGGCGTCGGGCCGACCGAGGCAAGAGCTATTCGTGCAGAGACGAAGTTCTGGCCCGAAGAGTCGAGTATTACCGAAACGCCGACACCGGCCACTGCGATATCCATCTCATTTCGGGGGATGAACCTCGTGTAGGCCGCACCGAAGTTGGCCGGGGGCCTGGGCATTGAAATGCTGACCAGCAGTTCGCCATTTTTCAGGACGGTCTGGCTTGGACCGGTGCAGAAATCTTCTACCGCAACATCGCGGCTGCCACCGGGACCGGCGATGTGTGCAACTGCGCTGTGGACGATGAGGGGACAGATGCCATCCGCGGAAGGCGCCGCGTTGCAGAGGTTTCCGCCAAGGCCAGCGCGTGACTGGATCTGTATGCCACCGATTATCGCGGTGCCGTCCACGATGCACGGATAGTCCGAGGCGACTTCTTCGTTCTCGTAAACCTGGTAACAGGGAACGCCTGCACCAATGGTGAGACCGTCGTTTCCGACAGTCAGGGTCATAAGTTCGGGAATGTTCTTGATGTCGACAACGGCATCAAGCTCCCAGGCGTTAGCGCGTGCTTTGACCAGGAGGTCGGTTCCACCGGCAAGCGGTCGTGCGCGATCGCCGTGTTTGTCTAACACAGCGACCGCTTCGTCTACTGTGCCTGGGGCAACGTATGCAAACGGGTGCAAGCGCCCTCTCCTTTCAAGTGTTTATACAAAATTGTCGAGCCGATAACACTGGAATATCGGCAAGAATACCCGGAGTCCGGGCAGGCAATTCGGGAACCCTGAAGTTCTTCCGAGGTGAGCGCGCTCATTATGCCCACAGGCGAGCCTAGCCGCAACTAAAAATTGTTGACCGGTTTCGTGCGCCGAATAAACGTCACGGCATCATCACTTGAATGTGCGGCCCAGGTGGTGGATTTAAGGTGAAGTTTTGGCAGCCGCTCCGGGCTTCTGGCCGGAAGCGAGGTTCGCACTTGCCGAACCCATCCCGAAGTAGCGGAGCAGCCGCTGTCCTACCAGCACGGTAGCCAGGACCACGATTGTACCGCCGATGATCATGGCGGTCGGCGCGTCGAACCGCTGTGCCAGGTAGCCCATGAGGAGCCCACCTAATGCCGATGCGCCCCAGGTGAGCTGGTTGATGCTCATTACGCGACCCCGGAACTCTTCGTCAACGAGGGTCTGCACGACTGTTGCGTTCATCGTCCCGAGTACTACTTTGAACCCGCCGATGATTCCGGCAACGATTACTGCAAGACTGAGTATTTCGATGCGCGCAAAGGTTAGCTGGGCTGCCCCGAGGCCGACGCCTGCGATGACGAGATAGAGCGCTGGTCGGACCCGCCGGCCAATCAGTGTTATTGCAGTCGTGGCAGCCAGTCCTCCTATTCCGGCTCCCAGTAAGAGTTGACCGAATACGTCGGTCCCGCCGGTAAATATTTCGTCCGTAAAGACAGGTAGCAGGGTGTCGAACGACGTACCGAACATGCCGAGCGTGACACCGAGCAGAATGACTGATGAAATAGCTTTCTGGTGCCTGAGGTATACGAAGCCCTGTAGCAGTCCGCCAAGCACCGTCTGGCTGGTTGCCGTTACCTTGTGACCCTGAGTTCGCATCATCAGTAATGTCAGGACGGTCAGCAGATAGGAAGTGCCGATGATGTAGAAAAGTCCGTGGAGGCCCCAGGCGGAGACCAGCGGGTCAAAGAGCATCGGTCCCACGATTGCAGCGGCACCGAACACAATCGAATAAAGGGCAATGGCACCCGCGAGGTGTTCTTTTGGCACGATCGTTGCCACCATTGCCGACCTCGAGGGTATATCGAAGGCGAGCAATGTTCCGGTTACAGACGATATCGCGAGGACGTGCCACGGCTCAACGTTTCCGCTGTGGATCAGAACCGCGGTCCCGAGGGTTGTTAGGGCGAACAGGAGTCGTGTGGCTCGCACGATCTTCAGACGGTTGAACCGGTCGGCAAGGACCCCGCCCCACAACGAGAAAATCAGCACTGGAGCCAGGTTTGCCGTTGCCACGAGGCCAAGCATTACTTCCGAACCCGTTAGTGTTCGCATGAGCCACAGTCGACCGTAGACGAGCGACCACATACCGATGTTAGAAAAGGCCGCGGCAATCCAGAAGAGCCTGTATTCACGGTATTTGAAGGCTGAATAACTGGTGCCGGAAAGAATCGAGACTCGCACTACGCGTTCAACCCTTCCAGACTCTCCGCTGACGTGCCCACTGGCCAGCGACGGGCGGGTTGTTTATATCGGGCCAAGCGGTGTTCCCAGTGCATCCAGCTGACCGCCGCCAAGCATATGTATGTGCAGGTGGTCGACTATCTGTCCGGCATCGACGCCCTGGTTCACAGCGAGTCGATATCCGCCTTCAGCGATGCCAAGCCGAATGGCGATCCTGGCACCAACGCGAAGCAGATGACCAAGCAGCGCTTCATGTTGTTCGGTAGCACCCGTGATGTAGGTGACGTGTTCGCGCGGCACTATCAACACATGGACGTTGGCGAGCGGGTTGATGTCGTTGAAGGCAAAGCACTGATCGTCCGAATAAACCTCGGTCGAAGACTCGTCACCGTGGACGATGTTGCAAAACAGGCAGTCGGGTTGCCGGAGTTGATTTTCTTCTTCTTCTGCAGTCCACCACATAACGTAATTCCTTATAAGCCCATAGCGCTTGCGAGTATTGCCTTGTGAAACGCGGCGTCGCCGAAGTCTGTTTTCCATGCCAGGGCCCTGCGAGTATAAAGGTGCAGGTTGTGTTCCCACGTAAACCCGATGGCCCCGTGGCACTGGTGAGCGGTCCAGCAGAGGTCTGCGATTTTTTCACTTGCTGCAATTTTTGCCCGTGCAGCTCGGTCGACGGAATAGCCATCTTGTGAAAAACTCCACGCCGCGGCGTGGGCGAGGTGGTTTACCTGCTTGGCTGCGATTGCCATCTCGGCAAGGTGGTGCTGTACTGCCTGGAAGGAGCCGACCGGCCGCCCGAACTGCTGTCGTCCCGCGGTATATTCCACCGTTGAATCGACTACCGCTCTTGCGAGCCCGGCGAGTTGAGTTGCGCGCGCCACGCTTCCAGTAGCTACCAGTTCTGCAGCTGCGGCGACTGCCTCGGTACCGGTGGCCACGATGTTAGAGGTAGGCGCTTCTACCTCGTTGAAGGTCAGGCTGTAAACCGGGGTGCCTGAAGCGTGGTTGAGCGGGATCTGTTCGACTCCGGGCGATTTCCAGATCGGAACAACAACCATTGCGAATTGGTCATCATCGGTATTTACCAGAGTAAGCGCATGAGTCGCCTGGTTTGCGAACGAAACGAAACGCGCTTCGCCAGTGATGACGAGACCTGAGCCGGTGCGGTTAGCAACTGTGCCGGTGTTATGGGCGTCCCACGACGCATCTCGCCCAACAATTGCGGGCGTGATCAGAACATCACCGTCGGCGATTTGGGGGAGCAGTTCAGCCTTGAGCGCATCCTGACCGAATCGTTCCAGTATTCGTGCGGTGATCGCCGATTCGGCTACCGGTACCGGGGCAAGGGTCGCACCCAGTTCTTCCAGCAGCACGGCGAGATCGCTGAACGAGAGCCCGGCGCCGCCGTGTTGTTCGGAAACAGTGAGGGCCGGCCAGCCGAGTTCAACAACATCCCTCCAGAGGTTCGCAGCGACTTCAGTATCACCGTCTGCGACCGCGCGTACGGTCGCAGGTCCGGAGAGGTCAGCCAGAAATTCGCGTGCAGAAGTGCGAATAAGTTCCTGGGTTTGTGTGAGTCCGAAGTCCAACCGATTCCCTCAGCCCGCTACCGTCGTGGCGCCCGTGGCAGGTTCAGCCCGCGTTGCGCAATGATGTTTTTCTGGATTTCGTTGGTGCCGGCAAGGATGGGTCCCGATGTGGCAAACAGACGCATTTTGAGAAAATTGCCTTGAAGTTCGGCCTGCTCCGAGCCGGGTTCCAGCACGCCGTACATTCCCAGCAGTTCGGTGCCGTAGTCCAGCACTTTCGCGTAGATCTCGGTACCGGCGACCTTGCTGATCGACGCTTCGGCAGACGGCACTTCTCCCTGTCCCTGCCGCCATGCCACGTCGTAGCACAGGAGGCGCGCTGCCTCGATCTCGGTATTCAGAGATGCAAGTTTACCCCGGACTTCCGGATTGGTTTTCACCGTGCTGACAAGAGAATCGTCGTTCTTGACGTAGTCGACCAACTCTTCCAGCGCCGCTCTCGCCCATGCCGCGTAGTCGATCCCCGACCGTTCAAAGTTAAGCACGGTCATACCGACTCGCCAGCCATCGTTGAGATCGCCCACCAGGTTGGCTTGTGGCACGCGCACATCGTCGAATACGACCTGGTTGAAGCTGTGGACACCGGCCATGTTGATGATTGGTAGAACCTGGATCCCGGGGGTTTTCATATCGACCAGCAACAGGCTGATCCCTTTGTGGGGTGCTGCGTCGGGATCAGTCCGCACGAGCATGAACATCATGTCGGCACGATGGGCGAGTGATGTCCAGATCTTCGCGCCATTGACGATGAAATTATCGCCATCAAGTACCGCACGCGTTTGCAGAGACGCGAGATCGGAGCCCGAGTTTGGTTCCGAGTATCCCTGGCACCACTGGACTTCACCGCGTGCGATGGCCCCGAGGTGCTCGGTTCGCTGGGAATCGGAGCCGAACCGCATCA